>FUWD013241266.1_pt4 | contig 10128 bp, 7 predicted proteins | sample 1063281 | NCBI WGS metagenome assembly FUWD01 (sample SAMEA79048168, study PRJEB19326) | metagenome | biome: marine
TTTCGGTATTTATAGGTCACGAAATGAGGGCCACTGTCTTTTGTGTTTTTAGGGACTAGCACTTCAAAAACCTGTTCATTGCCTTCAAAAGGAAGCTCTATAGACGACTCTAAGAGAGTTTTTTCTCCTTGAATATGCTCGTGCATATAGATCTTAGCCTCTTCATCTTTTCCATTTGTAAAAGCTAAAGTAACGGTGAACTCTTGCGCTAGTAACTTGCCCTCTGCTATTTTTAATATTATGGGGTTTTTGGTAGACCTTTTTGACCCTTAAGTCAAAAGATTCTCCAGAGACGATATCAAGATCTTTCCCCTTTGGAGTTTGAGGAAGAGAATGCTCCCCCATAAAGTTGAGAAGCCCCCCCGCTTTATCAAACACTTGAATTTTCCCTTCAGGTAAAGCTTGAGCTAAATCATTCTCTTCAGAATTTTCAATATGATAAGAGATCGAAGGGTGTTTTTCCCCTTGATCATGTTCATAGGTGTGAAGCATGTAGCATTTTTCGATCGAGACCTCTTTAGACTCAAAGAGGGTTGTAGAAATGCGCTGAGAGGGCTTTAAATCCATTTTATAGGGAATTAGATACGCTTTATAATCCTCCCAGGTCTGATCGATAGCGGCCCCTCCTTGAGTTTCATTTGAGAAGGTCTCGGCAGCTAACATTTTATTTCGAATAGAGTAAGGCATAGGTTGAGGATTATTTAAGTTTAAAGATCCAGAGACTACTTGGATGACAACATCTTTTAATGTCTTTTCAGTTTGATTAATGATTTGAGCCTGGCTTACAAGTCGTCCTTTTAACTCTCCATTTTCACTTTCTTCAAGTATTAGACGATAGTGAGCGTTCCAATGAAAACCGTGTGTTAAGAAGGTCACTTGCCCTTCGATTTCTTCTGGATTTGGAGATTGATAAAGGGCAGATACGTGTGGTTTTACTACAATGTTATCTCCGAGCTTTTCTGTTTTTACGCTGAGCACTTGGTCAAGGGGTACAGAAGCTAAAACATTATTTTCACTTAAAATAATCAGTTGATTCTCATGAATATCAAAAAGAGTTCCTTTGCAAAACCAAAAATCGCCTGAACCTTTACCTTCTAATGAAATCGCTTCACCGATTAAAGACTGGTAAAAGTCGCGAAGAGAAAATCTACTTGTTTCAGAAGATTGCGCAATGATCTCTCCAACTCCATTTTCTATATAAACAAAAGCTGTGTCAGCGATCATTTGTTTGAGGAGTGGAGCATAGACAATCTCTGTCTTTGGATCTTTAACATCAATTGAAAAGACATCTGTTATTTGAGCCACATTTTGGTAGATGGTGAGAAAGCTACCCTCTAAACCTTTTAGGGCAACTTGAGAGATTTTTTCATCCACTTTGTTTCTTGTTTCAAGAGAATAGGGTTTAAAATTTACCTTAGAAATAGGCTGAAGATTTGAAATCATTTTGGGCTCCTTTTTGTTCATGTCTAAAGAGCATTATAGTTGAACTAAGGAATAAGGATAAGGGGGTAGAAAAATATTTAAACGAGCTCTTCAGGCTCTCTGTTTTCAATTTCTTCTTTGACAACTTCTTTTTTTTGCCATGGGGATTTACGGTAGCGCATCCAATAGATCATCATGAAGCTGAAGCCATAAGCTACGAGATAAAGATAAACTTGATCCACCGAGATTGAAAAATACTGGATTCCAATATAAATAGGGAGCAGTGAGAGGAGCCAAGGGCCGAGCGTTCCCACGATCATAATAAATTTGCTGTCTGAAGCAGCGACGAGTACTCCAACAAAGTTCCAAACCATTCCATCGAAAAGATAAAAAACACAGAGATAAAGAGAGGCTTTATATAGGGTACTTAAAAAAAGAGGATCTGAAAAATAGCCTCGATCTGATTTATTGATAAAGACCGAAAAGATTCCAGGTGAAAAGAAGACCAGAAAAAGGGTAACTGAAGCGACAAAAATAAGGTGTAGTTTGAAAGTCGATTTTACAGCTTTTGAAATCATGCTCGACTTATTAGCTCCAATGAGGTTAGAGACAACGGCCGTAATTCCTTTGGAAACCCCTTCAATAATAAAGAAAAAAAGCAGATAGAAAGTTTGCAAAATCACTGTAATTGTTAAATAATCTTCTCCAAGAGCATTCACCCAACATATAAATATGGAGTAGGTGACATATTCAGAAAGGTGCGCCAAACTTGCAGGAAGCCCTATTTTGAGAGATTTAAAAAAAAGGTTAGAGTTCAGCTTAAAGAGCCCTGTTCCATTTGATTTTCTATTCTTTCTTTTTATAAAAACTAAAAAAAGGATTAAAGCCATCATAGCTTCAGTAGATAGCGTTGCAATAGCTGCCCCTTTTACCCCAAATGAGGGTGAAATAGGACTTCCAAAGATCAGTAGATAATCAAGTCCGATGTTAGATACGTTAGCCAATAGAACCGTGAACGCTATAATTTTGACTTTCCCCTGACCTATATAAAAGCCCAAAAGAGCTTTGGTTAAACAGAAAAAAGCTCCAAAAGCTGTTATCCAGACAAAATATTCAGCATTTAGAAGGGGGCTCTGGGTATTTCTAAAGAGGAAAGAGGGAGCTACTTTGCTAATTAGAATGAAAATAGGGGTCATCAAGATTGAGAACCAAATCATTTGCCAGACAGCTGAGCCTGTTTGATTAAAGTTCCCCTGTCCATTAAAGCGCCCTACAAAGACTTCTGAAATCCCCGCGACCACCATGGGTAGGATAAGAAAAGCAAATGCGCTGCTTCCCGCTGTTGCGGAGGCATTCATCGCTTGAATAGAATACTGCCCTAGCATAATTCGATCGACAAAGACCATCATTCCATTAGATAAAAAACCTAAAATAAGAGGCCATGAGAGGGTCCAGATCTCTTTTAAAGATCCTGGCGGATGTGAGGTAATTTGATAGGAAGGTTTGATCGTCATATTATCCACATATACATAGATCTAAATTATATTGAAGAGAATAAAAAAGACCAACTCTTTCGAGCTGGTCTTATCTATAAAAAACTAAGACGTGCTTAATTTTCTATATTTGCCTTACGCTTTTACAGCTTCTTTAGAAACTTCAGCTTTAACAGGTTGTTCTTGGTAGTTGATATAAACAACAAACTTTTCTACTTTTCCCATGCCTAGGTTTCTTTTTCTTTTTTCCACTACTGTGTTAGTGAAAAAGCTTCCTGGCTTAACGTTCTCTTTTTTTGCAAATGCATTAAGGGCATCTTGAGAAATTTTGCTTACTTTTGATCTATTTTTAGTAGTTCCAAATTCTTCTCTAAGAGTAGGAATTACTGCTGTGTTTACTGCTGTGTTTACTGATGTTGTCATTGTGTTCTCCTGGTTAATAACAAAAAGTGGCTAAATTATTAACAATTCACAAGATTAAAACAACTAAAATAAAAACTTACACTAAACTAATAGTCTATTTTAATTTTTAATTAAATAAATAATTTAAACTATTTTTTTTTATTATTAATGAAAAATTTAAACCTAATAATGGATGGATAAAAATATTGATTTATTACTCTCTGTGAAAGATAATTGCTAACACTTTATAAGAGGTTGTTTAAGATTATGTCTACCATTTCAGCTGCCCCCCAATTTCAAAGCCAAAGAGTCGATCAATTTGATTTGAGTCCCTTTCAAAGGACTTACAATCCAAAGAGCGCTACTATCTTAAATCGCATTTCAGGCTTTATTTCCGACTCTTTTAATCCCGTATCTTCCTATTTTTTGACTAACGCGCCTCCTATAAAAATTGGGGGATTTAATCCCACGATTAAAAGAAATCTAGGAGAAGTTTTCGCCTTTGGAGATATCCATGGAGAGCTTAGAGGTTTTTTTGAAAACTTACTGAATGCCGATTTAATTGATGAATACTCTAACTGGAAGGGTGGCTCAAAGGTTTTGGTTCAACTAGGTGATGTGATTGACCGAGGCTTCTTTTCAGAAACAGCTTGGCTCTTCTTAGCTAAATTACAACGCCAGGCTGAAGAATCTTCTGGAGAAGTTATTCGACTTATCGGAAATCATGAGCTCATGGTTTTAGAAGGGCATTATGGATATGCAGCACAAGTTATCCTAAACCCGGAAGCTTTTGGTCAAAAAATGAAACAAGACATACTGGATAAGAAAGTACAGCTTGCCTACACAGATGGTAAACGGCTATTTCTTCATGCAGGGCTAAGAACAGAAGTGCGCAACTTACTTGTTCAAGAAATTATGTCAGAAAAAAAATGTGAAGCTCTCGAAGTTTACGTTGAAGATATCGTCAGTTATTTAAACCAACTTCTTATAGAAGCTGTTTCTAAAGATGACTTTTCTCACCCTATTTTTTATGTAGGACACTCAAGAGGAGGAGAGCATACGATTGGAGGTGTTCTTTGGGAAGACCTCTCTGAGCTTGCAAATTCTAAACAAGCCCTTGATATCCCACAAGTGGTAGGACACAATCCCCCTAGATATACTTTTGAACCCCCTATTCGCATTACAGACTCCCAAAGGCTTATTGAGGTGGATGCAGGTCTCAATCCTGTCTATGGAGGAAATCAGGCCTACGTCGTCTTTGAAAAGTCTGATATTAGGGTTAGAGTCAAAGATCAAGATGAGGGATGGTTTGAACAGGTTGCACACGATGTTTTTAAAAATTCAAGAGCTTACTCTAAGATTTAGTGTTAAAACTGCCAAAGTAAACTTCCTCTCACTTTATAATCTCTATAGGGCAAATTGGTATAGAAGAGGTGTCCGAGCCATTCACAAGTCAGTTTATCTTTTAATCGGTATCCAATTTTTACGACACCTTTGTTAGCTCCTAGCCTTTGCTTAGCAGCTTGAAAGTTGAAGGCTCCAATAGGTTGATCTAACTCAACACTGAGTTGCCACCGATATTCATAACGAGCCTCTACATAAAAACGAGAGAGAAAGTCAACTCTAACGGTACACCCTAAAGTACTTCTAAACTGTCTTTTAAAAGAGAAGTAATTCGCTGTTGTATGTCTAAAGTTTGATTGTTGAAAACGATAAAAAACTCTTAAGTAGCGTGTAAAAAGATTAACGCGAACCCAAGCATTCACCGTGTTTCTTCTATTTCGGATGTCATCATGATAAAAAATCTCATCAAAGGTTCCCTCTATTTGGGGCATTAGAAAAACACTTGGACGAAAGATATAGCCTGCATGAAGGTAGGTTGTTCTTAAAAGTTGAGAGATGACCTTATCAAAATTTTTAATAATAAAAGATTCAACATGTGCATTAATAATAATGAACTGAAGGTAATCTGAGTAAATCAAAGAGGTACCCGGCTCAAACCGCGCTGTGCTAGCAAAAGGAAAAAAACATTGTGATTATAACCTCTTGCTCCCAGAACTCTTAAAACGACATCCCACTTAAAAGATTTCCGTATGAGAAGTTCAGATTTTAGTTCAGCCCCTTGGACATATGCATTAAAGTTAATACCCATAAAAGGGGGATAGATATCCACTTCTTTTCTGTGAAAGAATATTTGCCCCAGATCAATTCTCCATCTATCTGATATCGGAAAAAAAATGTCGTAGGTGCCTAAGGTATAGAAATCACGCACAACAGGCGCTTTAAGATTCGGATCTTCTTCTTTAGCTTTGATGTAACTGCCGTCTGCAAGCACCGCGATATTAGTGTGAGAGCGGACATCCATGTACTCTACCCAGTTTCTTTCATTATCAGGCTCTTGCTTTACCAGCAAAGCGTACTGCTCTTTGGAAGCTGCATACTTTCTTTGAGCGCTTAAAGAGCGAGCAACTCCCCTTCTTGCTCCAATATCACCAGATTTCTTTTCGAGCATCTCCTGATAAAGATGTTCCGATTTGCAATAGTTGCGGGTTCTAAAGGCGATCGTTGCACGAGCAAAATCAACGTCTGCTAAATGGGGATATTTATTGAGAATAGCTTCAGCTTCGGTCCATTTTTTTATACGAATATAAAGCTTACCCAGCATGTGTGCTGCATCTGTATAGTTAGGTGAAAGCACTAAGACACGCTTCATAAGGTTAATGGCTCCATTCTCATCCCCCATCCAAGAGAGCTGCCTTCCCATATAGAAGAGAATGTCTGGGTTATCGGGCTTACAATTATCAAGAAGAATATAAATCTGAAAAGCATCGCCTTTTCGTTTGCCTTGAGTTCCCCAGAGTGACGCTATTTTAAGAAGGCCGCCTATCGCTTTTGGATCGCACGGCTTTTTCACAAGGGCGCCTTTAAGAAGCTTATAGGCAAGTCCTAATTGACCTTGTTCTAGAGCCAGCAACCCTTGTTGTACTTCGTCAGATTCCCCTTTAAGATCAGCTTTTTTCAGAGGCTTTTCTTTTTTTACTTGGGCAGGTTTTGCAAAAGATGGTTCATCTTTAGTTTCATCTTCAGGTTCGGGAGTTTCAATACCTTTCTGACCCGTTGAGGGGGTAGATCTTTCAACGGGAGTATCAACTTGATCTGAATAAGATAAAGAAGCTGCCAAAAGGCAGACGAAAAGAAGCGTATATTTCATATAGAAAACACTGTTAAATTATTTTGACATATTTATCTTTTTAAACATATATATGTCAATATTGAATCAACCCTTTTAGAACTATCCCTGTGACAAAATTAAATACAGCCATTTCAGACATCAATTGCGAGCCCAACTCTTTTAACATTCGAGTCTCCTTTGCTCCTATTCAAGCGCTTCTAGGAAAAAGCACTTTTCATTTTGTCACACACAAAGACTGCGTAGAGGGTAGACAAAATTATCGAGGTCAAGTGCCAAAGGAGAGTGCTCCTTTTATACTCTCTGAGTTTAAAGGAGAGACACCTTCTATAAAAGCTCAATTTGATGGAAACCGCCATGGAGGGATAGTCACCTTTTCTAAGAAGGGAATCCCTGATTTTTCAAAGTTTTATATTCAACTCAATCAAACTTTTGGTCCTTATGAAGAATCTGATTCAGTCTCAATAAGTAAAGGACTGTCTATTCCTCCCTTTGAAGAGGTCGTAACTTTAATCCCTTGCTATAACGTAGCTAAATTCTGCAGAGAAGTCATTGAAGAAACTCTACCCCTCTCTAAAAACATTATCATTGTTGACGATGGCTCCACCGATGAAACGCCCTCTATTCTTAAAGAGCTCGCTCAAAAGCACCCCGAGCAAATCCATTTAATCTCTTTTAAAGGAAATAAAGGCAAAGGTCATGCTCTTTTAGCAGGATTTAAATATGCAAGTGGACACTTGGATTTTGAAGTTCTTGTGGCTATTGATTCAGACTCACAACATAGGCCTCCAGATATCCCTCGATTAGCGCAAGCTGTTTTAGATGGGGAAGATTTTGTCATTGGTGCAAGATGTTTTTCCCAAATGCCATTTAGAAGCCGTTTCGCCAATAATTTTATTACCATGCTTTTGCAGCGTATCTTTTCTCATGCTCCCCACGACACCCAATCAGGATTTAGAGCTTTTAGTAAAGGGCTTTTAAAGAAGCTTATCGCACGAGTTGAAGGTGGGCAATATGAAATGGAATTTGACTGTCTCCTCTATGCTTTATTAAAGGGGTACAGGGTTCGCTCTCTTCCCATCTCAACGATTTATGTCGATAAAAATGCTTCTTCACATTTTGCAGTGCTTATAGATTCTATCAAAATAATAAAGGTGCTACTTCACTATGGATCCCAAAAGAATAAAAAAAATAAAGTTCTATTTATTGAACTCAATGAATTTAACTATGAACTATTAGATACAGCTTCTCGTCATTTAGATCTCAAAAATATCCAAAAAATATTAGCCCTGAATGCCACTCAAACTCACACCGATGACCTCTATGGAAGTGATTATTTAGAGCCTTGGGTGCAATGGGTCTCTCTCCATACAGGCAGTCCCTCTTCTGAGCACAAGATCAAACATTTAGGAGACGTGCCTCATTTAGATAACGAACAAATTTGGGAAAAGCTTTCTAAGTCAAATATTACAAGCGGAATATGGGGAGCTATGAACGCAAGTAAAGCTCAAGCTGAAAACTGTTTGTTTTTCCTTCCCGATCCTTGGACCGCATCAGAAGGCGCATACCCCTCTGAGCTAGAGCCTCTACTCGATCTTTTGCGCTACAGTACTAAAAACTACCTCAACACCTCTAACCTAAAGCTGGTTCAAAAATTAGGCAGATTCATTCTTTTTTTAACTCGAGTAGGCCTACTTAATTCGTTTCGTAAAGAAATTCCAAATTTAGTCCGGCATATCAAAAAGTTTAAGGGAGAGTCTTTTGCTTATATTTCTCTTTTCGACTATCTCTCGACTCTGCTTTTTTTAAAAATGAAGCAGAAGCATAACCCTGACTTTTCTTTAATTTTTTTGAATAGGTTGGCGCATATGCAACATCATCATTGGAAAAGTGAAGGCTATAAATCGAGCCCTCGCTTCAAGTATACACTTGAGTATATCGATCGAGCTTTTAAGGCGATTCTAGATCATCTTCAGCCTGAAGACACTCTAATTGTAGCAAATGCTCTTTCTCAAAAAAACACCAATCAAGACAAACCTTGGATCTTATACCGTCAGAAAGATCAAAAAATGTTCTTAGAAGAAATGGGCCTCTCTTTTTCAAAAGTAGAACCTCATATGACTCACGATGCCCATCTTTTTTTCAAAGACAGTGAAGATTGCCAAAAGGCTCAAAAGGTTTTAAAAGAGGCTACAATTGAAGAGCATCCTTTTTTTCATGTAGAGTCTTACAAAGAAAATCCTTTAAAATTATTCTATAAAATAATCTTTACCGACAAAGTTTCCGAGGAAGCTCAAATTACAATCGCTGGAAAACAATATCGTTTTTTTGATCTTTTTCAATCTATTATTCAAAGGACAGGAAAACATGTTCAAACTGCGCTCATGCTCAGTAACCGAGACTGTTTTCCAAAAAAGATGCACAACCATGAAATATTTAATTGTATTAGCCAAGTATTTAATTCTTCAGAAGTTGAAAGTCTATCCCAATAAGCTTCTTTTAACGCTAAAATCCTTTGACTTGAGTAAGCAAGCTGTATAGAATGATTACTATGAATACTCACCTGTTTTTTAAAATTCCTCTTGTCTGCCGTGTGCCCTAGGGCACCTCTATTTCCTTTCCAATACCCATATATTTTTAAACACACATTCTAGAGGAATCGATGATGAAGTCATCTCATATAAGTACAATCGGCCTAGCCGGTATCGCCATATTTTCAATGTTTTTTGGAGCAGGGAACGTTATTTTTCCCTTGAAAGTCGGCCTAATTGCTGGGTCTCAGATCCCTTTTGCCATGACAGGTTTATTCTTAACCGCAATTGGAGGTCCCCTTTTAGGTCTTATTGGAGCCACTCTTTACAAGGGCAATTGCTTAGAATTCTTTTGTAGACCTGGACGAACAATCGGCTTCATCTTCATATCCATATCCCTTCTTTTACTTGGACCTTTTGCCGTTATCCCTCGCTGCTTTGTTGTTGCCTATTCTTCCTTTGCCTCCATTACAGGAGGTTCCTATCTTCTTTCATTTTCTATTCTGTTCGGAGGCATCTCTTTAATCTCCTGCTTCAAAAAAAGCCTGATCCTTCCTCTTTTAGGAAAAGTCTTTAGTCCCCTGCTTTTACTGAGCCTTCTCTTTATTATTATTTTTGGACTTAAAAGCGGTTCACCTTTATTACAAACATCCCACTCTTCCTCTCAAGCCTTTTTAATGGGGCTTCACGAGGGTTTTGATACGATGGACCTCATTGCGGCCCTTTTCTTTTCCTCTTCGATCTGGACGCTCCTCATTCTTAAAATGGGCAATAAGAATGAAAAGGCGGTTACTCAAACAGCCATTGCATCAGGACTCGTAGGAGGAGCTCTTTTAGGACTGGTCTACTTAGGTCTTGGGCTTGCAACTGCTCACCATGCTGAAGCTTTGGCTCAGCATTCACCTGAACGGTTAATGCCTGCGCTTGCCCTTTTAACTTTAGGGCCAATCTTTGGCAACCTTGCAAATATAGCGATTGCCATTGCTTGCTTTACAACCGTTGTAAGTCTTACTCAAACTATAGGAGAGCTTTGCTATAATGAGTTTTTTCCAAAGACATTGAGTTATCGTCAATTTCTAATAGGGATTAT
>FUWD013430127.1_pt7 | contig 10123 bp, 7 predicted proteins | sample 1063281 | NCBI WGS metagenome assembly FUWD01 (sample SAMEA79048168, study PRJEB19326) | metagenome | biome: marine
GGGTTTTGATCACTAAAGCCTTTGTATGTATTTGTTTTCAATCCTCCTGTAGCTCCGGTATATAAGGTTATTGAGTTTTTAATTGATTTTGATATTTTTACTTCAGGATAAATTAAAATATTATTTTTATTATTTTCCCTATCGAATGAAGCAAATAATTTCACGCCAGTCCTAAATAAAAAATCATTGAATGAAAAATGATAATTAGGTTCTATCTTTGCTGTAATTATCGAATAACTTATTTCAGAATTCCCATTATAGTCTTTCTTGAAATTCCCATTTAGAATCTCGATATTGGTATCAAACGAAAGATCATTTAAATTGTTATTAATAAAGTCTAGAGGGAAATTAAATTCCGTCCCTAAAAATATATTTACCTCACTACTATTATATTCATCAGAAAAGTACGAGGCGGATAAAGAACTTTTCTTTAGGAAGGAATCTTTAAATTCTAAATCTCCAACTATTTGAGAGTAATTAAAGGTTTGTTGTGAATCTATATAATCAATAATTATACTTTGTTTTAAATATTCAGATAACCCATACCAGTTATATTTACTTTGACTCGAATTCAGAGTCACCGTCCAATCAAAATATCGTTTTTGTTGATTGAAGTATACTTTAGTATTGAAGTTAGAAAACTTACTATTCAATACGGAGTTCCTAACATTATCATTAGAAGATATATACTTTGTATATAAACCCATATTATTTTTAAAACGAGTAGCATAGTGCATAGATGCCTCTAAAAAAGGAGTTGTATAGTTTCCAATACCAGCAGCTATATAGTTTTCGTAGATTCGCTCTTTTACTCCAAAATCAAGACCTTTGACAACTCCTGTTTTTGGAATAAAAGTTGAGGCAACTGGAACGGAGGATATAGAATAGATTAATCTCTTTTTTTTACTCTTCTCAAGTAGTTTTATTTTAGGGATACTTTTAATCTTATTTGCGTCTGCAATTTTTGGATTGTACGAAGTTATTATATTTACAACCTCAGTTTTTATAGTATCTTTTTTACTTTCTTTCTTTTTTTCTTGCGCATTAAATTCAATAAAAGAAATTAACATTAGAAATAATAGGAGAATTTTCTTCATTAATTTTTCTTTTTTTCTTCTTTAATAGTTTCTTCAATTTTATTGACAACAGAATTATTTCTTTTAGCTTCGTTAGCTTTAATATTATTTAATTCTAATTTTGCTTCTACAATTACATCGTCAAACTCTTTGAAATTTTCAATAATGTTTTCTAAGACATAAGTTGCCTGGTAAACATCATTTAAACCATTGTAATTTTTAGCCATTAGCACATAGCTTTTTACCCCCCAATATTTATATGTAGAATAGTTAGAAATAAGTTTTTGTATTATTTTATTAGAACTTTCATATTCTATATTTTTACTTTTAAAGTAAGCATTATAATATATAGACTCTGCTTTTAATTCACCGGTAGCACTATTTTCGACCTCATTATAAAATTCTTTAGAGGTTTTTATGTCATCGGTCATCAAAGCTGATCTTGCAATGATTATTTTCGCGTCATTTACTATAATAGCGTCTAATTTTTCTTTTGAAAGTATTTTTTTAGCGTATTCGATTGATTGCGAGTATGCTTGTGTTTTATAAAATCCTCGCATTAAATTACTTTGAGCATATAAAATATTTGCTGGTGAATTAGCTTCCTCTTCCAATCTTAATAATAACGGGTAAGCCTCTTTGAAGTCCTCTTTTAAAAGATATATTTGTGATAGTTTATTTAGCGATTCTTCACTAAATTCAGTTTGTTCTTCTGATAAAATAATAGTGAAAGCAGTGATGGCTTTTTCATAAAATCCCTCGTCATATAAAGTTTCTGCCAAATAGAAGTTAGCTTTTAGCTTGTGTATACCATCAGGGAAACTAGTTGTATAATTATATAAACTAGATATAGTTTTCTCTTTGTCTATAGCTTCTAAAAAAAACTTTTCTGCGGCTGCAAAGGTTGCATTGTCTATATCAGAATTGGATATGTTAACGAATTTTAATCCTTTTATCCAACTAACGTAATCATCAATTTTATCATTGTCTATGTATATGTTTTTTGCATTTTCAACAGCTTCAAATGCCTCTGGAGAATTGGGATATAATTTAACAGTTCTTTTATATTTACTCAATGCTTCTTCATTTTTGCCATCATTATAATACAGTAACCCTTGTCTCACTAATGCTTTTGGTATAAAAATACTTTTAGGATGTTTATCTAAGAGAGTTTCATATGCGACATGTGAACTAATGTTTTCTTTAATTTTCGCAAAAGTATTTCCTAGTTGAAATAACGCGTCGTCTTTTAACGATGATTTGCTATAGGTATTTATAACTTTTTTTAATGCATTAATTTTAGCTTGATTGTTATCAGTGAATCCAAGACTCATTCCAATTTGATATTGAGCATAATCGGATTCTATTCCAGATAAATCGATGACATTTTGATAAGAAATAGCTCCTTTTTTATATTCTCTTATTGCAAAATAACTATCACCTAGACGAATAAAAGCATCATTTAATATAGTGTTCTCAAGAGTTTTATTTTTTGTAGTACTTTTAAAATAAGAGATTGCTTTTTCGTATTCTTTTAGTTTAAAATAATTGTATCCAATGTTATAATCTAATTGAGGGAACTCTGAGTTATTTTTTGGTTTTAAAGAATTTTTTAAAATAATAAAATTAGCGAGGGACTCTTTATACTGCTTTAATTGATATTGTGCTTCTGCTTCCCAGTATGTTGCTTTTGATACAACTTTTTTATTTGTTGTTTTTTTAGCGTTTTTTATAAAAGGGAGTGCTTCTTTAATTTTTTTTAATCGATATAATTGAATTCCTCTATAAAGAGATACTTCCAAAATAATTTTATTATTTTCTTTTGATCTATTTTTTGATAAGTAATTGATCGCTCCTAGATAATCTTGTTGGTGTAAAAAAGAGTTAATAACTAAGTTATTGATTTCTTTATAAGACTTAGATTTTGGATATGCTTTTAAATAATCCTGTAAAACATCAGCTACTCTTTGAAAGGGATTCCCTTCTTCATAACTAAGTTTTGCATAGTTTAAAGATGAATCTTCTTTGATTTTTAAATTAAAGTCCATTTCACTAGCAGCTTTAAAAGCACTTAAGGCTTCTGTTTTTTTATCAACATTTAAGTAGCATTCTGCTAAATGATAATAGGCATTTTGTGTAACTTTATTCTTTTTATCTAAAATTTTATTGAAGTTGTTAATCGCATTTTTAAAATCATTTTCCCTGAAATATGCATAACCTAATTGATAAAAATCAGTATTATTCCATTTTCCTTTTTTCCCTGTATATGATTCTAAATAAGGTATTGATTCTTTATATTTCTTTAAGTTAAAATAGCTTTCTCCTAAGATTTTAGAAATATTAGACTTTTCTTTTCTTTTAACCGTTTTTAATAGTTTACTACCCACTGCAATACAACGATTAAATTTGCCAGCTTTAAAACTAATATCTAGTAAATAATATGAGATTTCTGCTTTGTAAGAATCATTATCAGCAATATCTTTTAAAGTAGATTCAGCTAACTCATAATCCTCTAATTTATAAGCTAAATAACCGTAATAATATCTTGAATCGTTCCCATATTTACTATCATTTATAAGGGGTAAAAAACGCTCTTTTGCCAATTTAAAGTTATTGGTAGTTAAAAGAGCATATCCCATTTTGAAATTAAGTTCTTTTGTATTTTCTTTTGATAAAATAAAGGGATTTACTTTTGCAAACCATTTAAGAGAGTATGCTGCTTTTTTATTTGCAAAATAATGGTTACCTACATTGAAAAAAGCTTTATCTTTTTTAACACTTATTGGGTTTTCTTTTACAAATTTTAAAACTTTTTTATCTGCATCTGTTTGATCTAATTTAATTGCGCACATCGCTTCATAATAAGCTGCATCTGTTTTTAAATTAGAATCGTTTATTGAGGTTTTTAGAACTTTATCAAATGTTTTTTGTGCAGCAGCATATGCTTTGCTGTTGTATAACTTTAAAGCATTATTATAATCAGTTACAACTGATGATTCAGCAAAAGATTGTTGAGCTGAAGTTGAACTGTAAATAAATAAAGTAAGGTGAAAGGTTAGCAATAACCTACTTAAGAAAAACTTCATATAATTCTTTATTATTCTATAAATATATAACGAGTTTTTATTTGTTTTGTTTGATTAAAAAATAAATAAATCATTTAAAACTAATCAAAAGTAAGAATAGTTTGCAATTTTTAGTTAAAAATCGAAAGAAACTTATAAGTTTGTATAAACGATACTGTCATATGGAAAACCCTGTTTTACATCTAGAAAATGCAGATATTTATCAAAGAGATAATTTGATTTTATCTAAAGTAAATTTAACTCTTCAAAAAGGGCAATTTTATTACTTAATAGGTAAAACTGGTAGTGGAAAGAGTAGTTTAATGAAAACACTCTACGGGGATTTAAAATTACAAAGCGGATCAGGTTCTATTGTTGATTTTGATTTAAAAAAGTTAAAAGATAAACAAATTCCGTTTTTAAGGAGGAAAATAGGAATTGTCTTCCAAGATTTCAAACTGTTAAATGATACAACGGTATTTGGCAATCTAGAATTTGTTTTAAAAGCAACTGGCTGGAAAGATAAATTGGTCATTAAAAATAAAATTAATGAAGTCTTAGAGAAGGTAGGTATTCAAAGCAAGTACTATAAAAAAACCCATGAACTCTCTGGAGGAGAACAACAGAGGGTTGCAATTGCAAGAGCCTTATTAAATGATCCTGAACTAATTTTAGCAGACGAGCCTACAGGTAATTTAGATCCAAAAACTTCTTTGGAAGTTATGGAGCTTCTTAACGATATACATAAAAGCGGAAAAACTATTTTAATGGCAACCCATGATTACCAGTTAATTGTTAAGTTTAAACAGAAAACAATTAAATGTGAAGGAGGAAATTTATTTGAAGTTGAACAGCAAATTATTGTATGATGCTTTCAATTCTTATTCCAACATATAATTACAATGCGTTTACCCTTGTTAAAGAGTTGCATAACCAATTACGGGACTCAAAGATTCTATTCGAAATTATTTGTATCGACGATGGCTCAAAATCGGAGTTAAATAAATTTAATTTAGAAATAAATTCCCTTTCTCACTCAACGTTTATTTTGTTAGAGGATAATATTGGAAGGAGTGCAGTTAGAAACCTGTTGTCAGAAAAGGCAAAATACAAATGGTTACTATTCTTAGATAGTGATGTTTACCCAAAAAAAACAAATTTCATTAACGAGTATTTAGACATAATAAAAAGGAATGAATATGCTATTATTTCTGGCGGTATTTCTTATAAAATTGATAACAGTAAAAAATTATTACGCTGGAAGTTAGGTAAAAATAACGAGGAAAAATCAGTATTTATAAGAAGTAGAAATCCGTATAAATATTTTTTCACAGCAAATTTTTTAATAAAAAAATCTATTATGGAGTTAATAAATTTCAATGAAGATCTTATTAAATATGGTTATGAAGATCTACTTTTTTCAAAATCAATAAAAAATAAATCAATAAAAATAAAACAGGTAAATAATTCAGTTTTTCATCTAGGAATTGATTCTAACGAGACTTTTTTAAACAAAACAAAATCTGCATTAGAAAACCTTAGTTATTTGATTCAAACTAATCAATTATCAATAAACGATGTTAGAATTTATAGTATCTATAATAAGTTAAAGAAGTATAAAATTTCTGGGTTGTTTTTAATTTTTATTGATCACTTTCAAAGATATTCAATTAAAAAATCATCTTTATTATATTATAATCTTTTTAGAATAGCATTCTTAGATAATATTTCTAAAAATAGCAAGTAATTCCTCTTCTTGATTTTCCCAAATCAATTCTTTTTTAGCTTTTTTTAACTCTTCGGAATAATCCTTTTTTAAAAGTTCTTTAATCTGTAATGCAAGTTTTTGAGGAGATCTGTCCTTAACAATTTCACCTACTTTATGGGTGTCTATGATTTTTCTCATTTCAGGTAAATTAGAAACTAAAATAGGTACTTCAGCATTTATATAGTCAAATATTTTATTTGGTAAACTAAACCTATAATTTAAACCTAAATCTTCTTCTATACTTATTCCAATATTTGCTAGAGGAGTTATTTTTTGAAGTTCATTTGGAGTTAAACTCTCTAAGAACCTAACTTTTTTTACGAGATTGATATTTTTTACATAAGATTTTAAATTCTTAATAATATCCCCATTTCCAATAATGACAAGTATACAATTAGAGATAAAAGGCATCGTGTTTATTATTAATTCTAAGCCCCTACCAATATTTATAGCCCCTTGATAAAGAATTATTTTTTCCCCTTTGTGATCAAAAGAGAAGTTTCCCTTACTAATAGTTCTAATCATTAATGGAAGGTTACGAATAACTTTAAACTTAGTTTGATATTTTTTGTCATAATAATCTGCAATACTATTAGAAACTGTATAAGTATTTTTTAAATTAGGTAAAACCCGTCTCTCCAAACTTCTCCAAACTTTTTTAGTAAAAGGTTTATTTACTAATTCAGGTATTTCTGAAAATAATTCATGACTATCATAAACTAATTTTTTTATTTGAAGTTTACTTATTAAATAATTAGGAAGAAGGGTATCTAAATCATTTGCTAATAAAACATCTTTTTTGTAAAATAAAAGAACAAAGAATAGACGAAGATTAAATTCAGCATAAAATAAAACTCCCTTATTAAATAGTAATGATATTCTCTTAGTTCTATAGCTTCTGTTTAAAGGTTTACTATTACTAAGTTTTCTGCCAATTAAAAAAACATCATAACCAGCATTATGAAGTGTACGGCATACTTTGTGTACGCGCTGATCTGATGTCAGATCATTAGTTACTGTTACTATTATTTTTTTCAAGTACAAATGTTTATTGCAATATAGAGACAAATAATCATTTGAGAAAAATGTAATCAGTATTATTAATTTGATTAGCAAATTGATTAATTAATGTATAAACTTTTGGTACTTTTACATGCTTAATAATATATTATGTATTATGATGGGAATCATTCCTAGAGATATTTGTCATAACAATTTATTTATTATAATTTTATTTTATTAAAATGATAAATCAATATCAATTCATGAAAAAAGTATTTATTATCCTTTTAACTTTTAGTGTTAATTTTAATAGTTATTCTCAAATAAACCCCAAAAGCATTGAAATTATAAGAGATTCATATGGTGTTCCTCATATTTATGCAACTACAGATTCAGAAGTTGCTTATGGCTTTGCTTGGGCTCAAGCGGAAGATCATTTCAAACTCATGCAAGAAGCTTATTTAGCAGGTAATGGATTACTTGGAAAACTAATTGGTTTAAAAGGTGCTGGAGCTGATTTCTTAGTTCAGTTAATTCAAGCTGAAAAGATTGTAGAAGAAAAATATCACACCCTCGATAAAAATTTTATTTTATTACTTAATGGTTTTACACAAGGGTTAAATGCATTTGCTGACAAATACCCAGAGCAAATTCTAAAAAAAGAACTTTTCCCCTTAACACCAAAAAAACTATTAAGATATACCCAACTTCAATTATTTATTTCAAACCGTGCAGATAAACTTGTAAAAGGTATAATAAACAATGAGTTGTCATGGCCATACGAAATAGAACAAGATACTAAGGGATCAAATTTACTTGCAATTAGTCGAAGTAGAACCTTATCAGATGAAACTTTTTTGGCTATTAATACACATCAACCTCTAGAGGGAGCAACTTCTTGGTATGAAGCTCATTTGGTAAGTGAAGAAGGTACAAATATTATCGGAGCTACTTTTCCAGGATCTCCTTGTTTACTTACCGGAGCGAACGAGTCTTTAGGATGGACGCATACAGTAAATTACCCAGATAAAGCAGATGTATTTGCACTTGAAATGCATCCAAATAAAAAAGATGTTTATCTAGTAGATGGAATTCAACATAAATTAGAAAAGTTTAAAGCCAAATTAAATTTTAAATTTCTTGGTCTTAACATTCCTTTCAGGAAGAAATTCTATCGAAGTATATACGGGCCAACATTAAAAAATAAAACGGGAGTATACTCCGTAAGAACTCCAAGTACAACAAATATAAATGCAATTGAGCAGTGGTGGCGTATGAATAAGGCAACTAGTTTTAAAGAATTTTATAAAATTCTGGAAATGAAAGCACTTCCTGGTTATAATATTGGATATGCGGATAGAAATGATACTATTTTTTATATATCCAACGGAAAGATTCCTATAAGAGCTGAAGGCTATAACTGGACAGACGTAGTGCCTGGTAATACCCGTAAAACGCTATGGAATACATACTACGATATTAAAGATTTACCTCAAGTGATTAGTCCTAAGTCTGGCTTTGTATATAATGCAAATCATAGTCCTTTTAAATCTTCAGGAAAGGAGGATAATCCTAAATCAGCTCAATTTGCGAAAGCAATGAATTTTGAGAACTATGATAATAATCGATCTACTAGACTTTTAGAATTATTAGAAGAAAAAGAATTTATAGATTATGAGCGTTTTAAACGAATTAAATATGACCATCAGTTACCTACTCCTTTGAAGTATAATTACATGGATTTAAACCCTTTATTTGATATGAAAATCGAGGATTATCAGGAAGTCAGTTCAATATTATCAGATATTAAAAATTGGGATCGTATTACTAACCCAGAATCTTATGGAGCTGGAGCTTATGCGATATTATATTATCAACTTAAGCCTTTTTATTTAAAATTAGGAGATGATCGTATTTTTACTCACGAGGCATTATACAAAGCTTTAAAAAAATCAAAGAATTATATAAAAAAACACTTTAATAGCGAACGCATTAAACTAGGAGATTTTCAAAAGTTGGTTAGAGGAGAGAAAGAGCTACCTATTTTTGGACTACCGGATGTTGTGACAGCAATGCGAGGTAAACCCTATAAGGATGGACGTATTAAAATTACACACGGAGAATCATATATCGGGTTGGTAAGATTTACTCCAACCAAAACATATTACGAATCGGTTATTTCTTTTGGAAATAGTCGAAGACCTAAAAGTAAACACTATACGGATCAGATGGAATTATATGCAAAATTTAAAACAAAAACAATGTCGTTTGATAGAGAAGATGTTCTAAAAACAGCCATAAAAACATATTCACCGAAGTAAATAGGACCTCTAATTATAAACGAAAAAACCTCAATCCATTGGTTATCAATAAATGGAAGCTTTATAAAATCGACCGCTTTCGCTAACCTTTGTTATTCATCACAAAACCATGTTACTTAACACATTTTCTTTTTTCGAGTATTCTTTATCTTTAGTTTTGCCAAAAATAAAAATATGCGCAGGCACGATTTAGATTGGTTGAGAGTATTAGTATTTGCGTTACTTATTTTTTATCATGTAGGTATGTTCTTTGTCCCTTGGGGATTTCATCTAAAAAATAATGCTATTTATGAATGGTTAGTGTACCCAATGTTGTTTTTAAATCAATGGCGACTACCTATTCTATTTGTCATTTCTGGAATGGGAACTTTTTATGCTTTGCAAAAAAGAACAGGTGCTTACTTTGCTCTAGAACGTATTAAAAGATTAGGATTACCTCTAATATTTGGCATGTTATTTATCATCTCTCCACAAGTATATTTTGAAAGATTGAATAAAAATCAATTTGTAGGAAGCTACTTTGATTTTTGGCCAAATGAGGCACTTAACGGGATATATCCTGAAGGGAATTTTAGCTGGCATCATTTATGGTTTCTTCCATATTTATTGATCTTTTCATTAATATTAATCCCTATATTTTTACACTTTAAAAAGCATCCAAATAACAAATTTATTCTCTGGATAAAAGAGAAATCAAGAAAACCATTAGGATTATACATTTTTGTTATTCCGTTATATTTAGCCGAAGCATTTATCGAACCTTATTTCCCAATTACTCTTGCCCTAATTGACGATTGGTTTAACTTTATAAATTGTATGATGCTTTTCTTGTTTGGGTTTTTATTAATGTTGATAAAAGATGTTTTTGGATAACAGTGAAAAATACAGAAG
>FUWD013015501.1_pt1 | contig 10120 bp, 12 predicted proteins | sample 1063281 | NCBI WGS metagenome assembly FUWD01 (sample SAMEA79048168, study PRJEB19326) | metagenome | biome: marine
GATAATGTCGAAGAAAATAGTCGTACGTAAGCCGGAACCGTCGAAATGGCGGCTTCCGATGGAGGTTGTTGATCTGCTCAGACACAAGGGCGGAGCCCACTCTACAAAGAGCGGGAAGCGCGGTTACGACCGGAAGCGGTCAAAGGCCGAACTTCGGGTCCGGATGGAATCCGGATCCTGAAGCAAGTGACGGCAGCATATTGAAAATTTCGATTCACAACCCTCAAATCAAGGAGGATACCATGGAAACAGCCATCGCTTTGGTTTCGTATAACGGCTTTGTCGACGGTGAGTCCAACGGATGGAAGGAACGCGGGGACAAGAAAGTCCTCCTGTTCCAGAATTCCGGTGGTCTGTCGTGGGGCGCCCAGCAGAGACCGCAGAGTCAGTCCGAACTTGTCGCCGGCGCGAAAAGCGTCGAACGGCAGATCGGCTGTCACTGGGGAGTGCTGGCGGATGCGATTCCTGAGCTTGATACGGTCTATTTCTACGTAGGCAGCTACGGTGCGGAAAGGGCCATCGAGCTCGCGAGGGAGCATCGCCTCGATCCCGGGAAAGCCGCATTCGTCCTGTGCGATTGTGGGTATTCCAAGAAAATCGGACTCATTCGTGAGTACGGGTTTTCTTCCTCACGTATCATCATGTGCGAGTGCGGTGGTCATACCACCATGCGGCGTCTGTATGACGCTGCACTCTCCGCGGTGAGCGCGTGAGGCCGGAATGACACGGAACCGGATGGGACCACTTCTCCCGTTGGCATCAGAACCTCGTAAGAGGAAAAGAAGGAGATCCGGCCGGAGCGGATCGAAAGAAATTGGCCGACTTGAATAATTCTCGTTGGCTCCGGTATCGAGGTCGTATCACGGGATGCGGGTTCAATACCGGACAAGGGTTCGGTTGTTCTTTGCAGTAACCCCTCGGTGTTCGAGGGGAGTGATGGTCCGTAAGCAAGGCCGAAGTGCGATGCGTTTACGCTAAACGTTCATCGATATAGCCGCGCTGAAGCCGTCGAAAGTGGCGGCACGGATTGTTGGGGAGGGAGATGCCTTCCCACGAGGTTCAGTCCTCACATCACAAGGGTATCGTCCGGGGAATCGCGTGAGAAATACTGACACCGGGTCAGTTCTTCATGCGCCGACCGCATACCAGCACCGATAACGGAACACGGTGATCATCGGGGAATAATGAAACGGCAAGCCGTTCATTACATCATTCGAGAAATCATCGACTGAGTAGCGTGCAGTCCGTGTTATCGGTAGAAATTGAGCCGACTTGAATAATTCTCGTCGGCTCCATCTTCAGCGGTGTGTCGCAGACGTGCTCCTGAAGATGGACATTTAAAATCAAATCAAAAAACGGAGCCAAACATGAAGATCAAGCTTATTGAGACCTGCGATGCCTGCCCGGAGCAGTACGATGCCTTTATCTTAGGAAAGCAGGTCGGGTACCTGCGTCTTCGGTCCGGTGTCTTTACGGTACACTTTCCGGATTATGGAGGTGAACTGGTTTACCGGAAGGTTTTCGAGGGTGACGGATGGCTTGGTCGCTTTGATACCGAACGGCAGAGGGCGCACTATCTTGCAAAAGCAAGGGAAGCGATATGGAGTAAGATCCTCTCTTCCATTCCGGCTCCGGACGGGACCACTTCGCCCGTTGGCAACAGAACCTCCAGAAAGAGGAAACGAAGGAGATCCGTCCGAAGCGGATCGAAAATAATCGGCCGACTCGAATAATTCCGTCGGCCCTATCTTCAGCGGTATGTCGCAGACGTACTTCTGAAGATGGGAACCGTTCATTCACAAACAAAAAAGGAGATATCAATGAAGACAAAATTCATCGGGAGTGTGATCGTGGTGCTGGGAATGACCCTGTACCTCGGGTCAACCGTATCCGACTTCATATACGTTCACGGCATGTGCGACGCGGAAGTGTCGGTCATGGCCGGGAACGTGATTGGGTATTCGGTATTCGGATATCTTGCCGCGGTGCTGTTCCTGTATCACTACCGCAAGGCGTAGCATTCCGGACGGGACCACTTCTCCCGTTGGCAACAGAACCTCGAGAGAGGAAAAGAAGGAGATCCGCCCGAACGGATCGAAAGAAATTGGCCGACTTGAATAATTCTCGTCGGCTCCATCTTCAGCGGTATGTCACAGACGTACTCCTGAAGATGGGAATAGTTCATTGCACAACAAAACAAGAGGAGAAATAATCATGAAGATCATCATCATCGACGATTCCGCCAAGAATCTGGAAGCCGCCAAGAAGGCAGCCGAACAGTTTCCCGAGCATGAGTTCGAATTTGCCGACCGTGCGAGCGAAGCCCTCGGCACAATCGCGTCGTTCGACGGCGTCATCACGGACCTGTTCTTCCCGGATGAGAATCACGGTGAGGGTACGGCGCTGGGTGATGCATACGGTGAGTATCTCGCGAAACTGAAGAAGGATGAAAAAACCTATCTGAAAGTTTTAAAGGAGTACTACGACTACGATTTTGAAAGGGCGGTATGGAAGTTTGAATGCGCCATCGGCATGGCGACGGACGGGACGAGCAGGGTTGCCGTGGAGGGCCTTATCCGGTCGTGTGAGGAGGATGGTGACAGGCACGGCCTTGAGGCCTACCGGAAGCGACTGGAGAATCTCCCGCCTGCGCAGTTCCCGTACGGCGGCGCCATCATGCTCAGGGCTCATGAGCTCGGGAAGAAGCTCTGTCTCGTTTCCGACATCCATAGTCACGCCGGTAATTATACGGACAACGTGAGTTCGGTGGATGGCATGATGCTTCTCCTTCCACTCATAGGTGAAGGTATCGTTTCCGTACGTGAGGCCACGTATGACGGGGAAGGTAGCCTGAAGTACATGGGAAGCGATGAGCTGAGCCATGCGATTGGCGGGTATCCTGATGGCGTGCTGAAGGAAAGGTCGGAAGTGTGGGTGGAGGCGATACGCAGGGTCGCGGCGCAGTAAGTATCGCGTGTTCTTTCAAAGGACGGGCCACTTCGCCCGTTGGCAACAGAACCTCCAGAAAGAGGAAACGAAGGAGATCCGCCCGAACGGATCGAAGGAAAACGGCCGACGCGCATAACGTGTCGTCGGCCCCATCTTCAGCGGTATGTCCCGGACGTACTCCTGAAGATGGGAATAGTTATTTACAACAATCAAGACAAGGAGGAAGGTATGAAATTTTGTGAAGGTTTCGCGTTCAAGAAGCTCCAAGAGGCTCTTCTCAAGGGCGAGCCCGATCTTGACGTCTATTGCGTCTCGCTTGGGCTCATGTCGGGCGGCAAGTACGAGTCCCTCGCTGGGCGCAAGATCATCGGGGACGTGCTTGTCGAGGGAGCGGAGAAGAGGATCGCCGTATTCTCCATCTGGACACCTGAGCAATTGCGGACAGTGTTCGGAAAGGAATTGAAGTATTTCTTCACCCGAACGGAAATCGTTTTCATCGAGGTCGTCGGATTGAATCCTGATGCGGAGGGGCGATTTCCCGGATTCCGTGAAAAGGTCATGCGAGGCGGCGGTGTCCATTAGGGGGTGCGTGGTCATTGAATCCGGCCGACCTGAATAACATTCCTGTCGGCCCTATCTTCAGCGGTATGTACGTGACGTACTTCTGAAGATGGGCAAATAATTTGATAACGTAATAGAAGGAGATAGACATGAACGCTGCCGATTATTTTGGATTCGTTATTTTTTTCGGATGGATTTCTCTTTTGTTCATCAATAAGGTGTACAAGTCGGAAATGCCGACAGCTATGAAGGCTGCCTTGTCCGTTGGAGCCATTATCGGGGCTCATTATATGGTTAAGGCCTGCGTCATAGTATTCAGCCCTTAGTACGAGGCGGTGAAGTATCATATGGCGAGTCGAGGGTTCCCGAAAAAGACATTTTGGAGTGCCGACACAATAACTGTCGTCGGCCCCATCTTCAGCGGTATGTCGCAGACGTACTTCTGAAGATGGAATAATCATGTAACAATTTTTCCAAGGGGGAAACATGAAAGGCAAGACACATGGAGACCTTACCTACGTCAGAAGGGGGAAACAGTATGTCCTGAAAATGGAAGAATTTACGTTTTATCTCGGCTTACCGGAGCGGAGGTTCGGCTGGAAGAAGCTGTTCCTGCTTCCGGCCCGCGCGATGATCGATGTCGATTCGTTTATCAGGGAATTCGATATCGGTATTTAGTATCTATCTCAAATCTCACCGCGGTGATAAGCCTAAAAACCCGCTTGCCGGCTGAAATCAGAAAATTTCGGCTGCAAACCATTCAAAAATCGTCAGGTTACGATAGTAGCCTTCCTCATTTTTCATGGTTTTCGCTCGAAATTTTCGGATGTACAGCACGACATGAGATTTGAGATAGATACTTAGAACGGGACCATAGCTCAGGCAACTGTCGATCTTTTCGCGCGGCTCTCCGATTTCAAGGGAAGGGATGGCACAGCGGCGCTGATCGTCGGGCCGTGTGATCCTTGCTGGAATACGGAATATTTCTTGGTCTGTCTGGCCAAGCCGGAAGAGGTGACGGAGCAGCTGGAGATTCCGTAACGCGGTTGAAGCCGGTCCGTTGTCGGTTCGAGCGTAGGAGAGAAATCTTTCTTACGCTTTTTTCATTAATGACTCTTCGTGAAATGCGAATCGGCTTTGCCCAGAGGAATGTAGAGACGCCCCGCCGGGGCGTCTCTACGGAACGGGAACATTCACTGTCAAAGTGTTTCCCAGAGACCTCGGAAGACCTGCCGAAGTCCTTCGGCCGTGACGGCATCGTAAATCTCGAAAAGGGAGTGTGGTCTCGTATGCGTGTTCAATATCAGGACATAGTCGCCGAAAATTGCCTGCGTCACCCGGATATTGCCGCTCTTGTTCCAGAAGCGCATGGATCGTTTGAACGATTTCTGACCCTCGAACGAGAGCCCTTCTTCCCGCTCATTCGTAACCATCTTCGACTGTAGTGTCGTATCGGCCTGTTTCCAGTACCACTCGAGCCATTCTGGGTAATGCCTGATGAGGGAGCTGTCCTGAACGCCCCACCAGGTCGCATCGCGGCCGAGCCCGCTCTTGTCCCAGTCGGGGGTTCTTTGATACAGGTAATCGTTTATAAGCGATTCCTCGATGAATCGGACCCGCGGGACGGAATAGGTCTGGGATTTCGGCAGAAGGTCGAGTTCCGGAATGAGGGCCCTCGCGAGTGCGAGCCGTGCTTCAGCCTCGCGCTTTTCGGATTCGACTTCACGCACGAGCGCTTCCGGCGGGGTAGCGAGGAATCTGAGTCCGGAGGATCGGTCCTCTTCGAGAACGAGACCTTTCTTGGCGAGTTGTTTTCCGATGGCATATACCGACGGGCGGCTGAGCCCCGTCTTTTTTGCCACTTCCGAAGGGGATATCTCAGCGCTTTCGAGCACGGAGATATATACCGATATTTCATGTTCGGTTAGGCCGATCGCCTTGAGCTTGTCCTGGATCATATGTTATTTCCCATGGTTTTGCTTCTATCGTAGCAGAAAATGTATGTTTTGTAAAGCTATTTACGACAATGAATAATGCCATCAGTGAAGCATAAAGTAGAATCGCTTTTCTTAAATCATAACGATTGTATGGACAGTATGGTCATAAACGGGTATACTATCCCGTTACAGTTCATTGATATCGAAGGTTGGCAGGGATGTTCTCCTTCGTTTCTGTGCATCGGCCGATCACAGAAACCAAAACCAAACAGGAGAATGTCATGAACAACGAAAGAAAGGTAGTCTACACTCAGCTCTCTGCTCTTATCGGCAACACCCCGCTTGTACGTTTCGACAATCTCCTGCCGAACGGCAATACGCTGTTCGTAAAGGAAGAGTGTCGGAATCCTTGGGCTTTTAATCACTATGTGCGGGTATATTTCGCACTGTTCCGCCACTTTGAAGAGGCAGGGGTGATTAAGCCGGGGCAGCGCGTGTACGATTTCACAAGCGGATCAGCGGGAATCGCGATGGCAGCCATCGCATTTCTGCTGGGGTATCCCTGTGAGGTCGGCATGCCGGCTGGTGGCGAAAAGGCTCGCGAAGACGCGATCCTGCAGTGGATTCCTCGGGAATGCCTGCACCTCAGTGACGCGAAGACATACGTCGATGGTGCCGCCCAGTTCAGTTCACGCTTCAGAGCGAAGAACAGGGATGCATTTTTCTTCAACCACTCCATGTATTTGGATAACGGGGTGGCGAAGATAAATGAAACGGTTATGTCGGCGTGTGCGAGAGTCGCGGATGAGGTTTTCGCAGAGCTGGGTGGTGTCGGTCCTGACACATTCGTGGCCGTATCAGGTAATGGAACGACTCAACTCGGATATGGGAGGCAATTCAAACGGTTGTCCCATAATACGAGAATGGTCGGTCTGGAGTGTTTCGAGAGTTCTCATGCCTTCGAAAAGCTCTATCCTGGTCGCGCTGAGGCGATGTATGGGGTAACGCCGGAAATGCGGAAACAATTTCCGCGTCATGGTCTCCCTGGTACATCGTATCCGGTTCACTTTACATGCCCAGCTCTCGACGCCTCCATACCGCTTCTCTCCGATGAGAAGCTTGTGTGGTGGTGGAAGACGATCGCTGCGTATGAAACGTTGACCGGACGATCTGTTCCTGCGGACGCAATTTTCTGGGATAGGGATATTCCGGATGAGTTCCAGGGGTATGGTCGAACAACTCGCGCAGGCTATGCGGTGGCCAGATCTCTCGCGCGTGAAACGCGAGGAGAAAGCTATCTCATAGTGGCATACGATTGGGCGGACCGGTACGACTCGCCGACGGGGCGATGAGCAAGACTCGGACGGGAATACTTCACCCGTTGGCAACAGAAAATCCTATCATCCCATTTGTTCTTTCAAAAAGTTTAGGGAATAGGAGAAATGAAGGAGACCTGCACCGAACAGGTTGAAACGAGTCTGAAAGTCTCGAAGAAACTTTCACCAACTGCCGATAGAATGGTTTTCTATCGGCTCAATCCTCAGGAATATATTTTGACAAAATGTATTTCTAAAGATTGAAGAAAGTTTTTTAAAAATTTAATTAGAGAATCAAAATGAATATTTCAAAAAAAGTTTTAATTATCGGTGGAACATCGGGCATTGGCCTTGAAGTTGCTCGTTTATTTAGCGTTACTCGAGAAGTTGTAATTATTGGAAGAAATATTACTAAGATATCAAGCGATCAAATTTTGAAGAATGCTTTGAAATTTTCTTGCGATATTGCTGACAAACAACAGCGAGATGAACTCCTGTGTCAGTTGGATAGTCTCTACATCGACACAATAATACATTGCGCTGGGATATTTCAGACACAGGGACAAAACAAGAGCACCTATGAGGAGGCGTATCGGGGCGTTAAACTTGGCGGAGTTGAAATAATTCGCAAAAGGATGAGAAGTCATCCTGGAGAAGTGAAAAATGTTTGCGCCATCAGCTCGGTCTATACTTTCTTGCCAGATTCGATTGTCCCTAAATTTGAGAAGGGAGTTCAGGAAGATCTGGAGAGAGAAATATTTTCCTTGAGTGGAATTGTTGCGAACTGTGTTGCTCCTGGCTTGGTTAACACTCCGCTTACTCGAGCTGCTTATGGGGAAGATGATATGAAAGAAATTCTTTCACTTGCCCCAGGGAGCAGAATGCTTGAACCAATGGAAGTCGCGAGAGAAATTTATGAACTTGCTAATCAAGAGGATATAAATGGAAAAGTAATTCCTGTTGATGGTGATTTTCTGAAATTCTTTGTGAAATAAAAAATAAACGATTATGAAAAAGGCATTAGTCATTGGTGGGAGCAGCGATATCGGAAGTGCGATCGTCCGCATATTGGTTGCTGCGGGATACGATACGACGTGGACATACTTCGGAACCGTACGACCGGAGAATCCCGGCCAAGGCATCTTCTGCGATCTGCGGGATATGGGGCAGGTGAAGCGTCTGCTTTCCGAAATGAGGGATATCGACCTGATGGTGACGGCCGCACTGCCGTTCATTCCATCCGAGAATCTTGATTTCGAAGGCTACCTGGCCGTGAGACCGTTTCTGGACGCGCATGTGTACGCGATCACCTCCGCAAAGACGGTGATGTCTCCCGGCGGAAGGATCATCAATATGCTGGGACAAAGTGTTGAACTGGGTTTCTCCGGCTGTGCGTTCAATGCGGGTGCCTTCGCGTTTCTGCACAACCTCGGGAAGAGCATCAATTCCAAGGAGGGGCAGGAGGGGCGGCTTTCGATGTGCGACTTCCTGCTCGGTCCAGTGGAAACGCGGATTTGGAACGGGCATCCCGAAGAGAAGGCGGCCTTTCTGGCGAAGGCAGGCCGATTCATTCAGCCTGAAGAGGTGGCCAAGACCGTACTCGAATATGCCGGCATGGAAGAACTTCCGACGGTATGTGTCCTGAACCCGTATCACTGACAATTTCGCCCGAGATATCTCGCCTGTTTACAGCAGGATTCTCGGAGGTGAGAAATATGAACCGGAGTGGAATCATTTGGAAAGCACTGGAATTCCGGTGCTTTTTCATTTGCGGAAATATGAGGAAGGGAATAGGATGATATGAAACCATTTTTGACGCTATGGCCGGACTGGACTCAGACGAAGATAAGGAGATATTCGATTCCCGAAGGCTTTTTTCCGTTCTCGATCCGGCAATTCGAACGGCATTTCTTGTTTTCGTATTGTGGCTTTTTATAGCTGTTTTCTTTGATTTGCTACGCTATTTGGGAAGTCCATCGTCAGAAAACTCGATTTCACGCGTGTATGTAACGAAAGTTGTCGATTTCTTGCCGCTTTCCGGCTATCTTCGGGAACTGCCCGAAAAGATTGCAGGACTGGCCTTACGATTTCATCAGCTCATAAAAATAGCGTTCATACCACTAGCGCTCGGATTGCTTTCTGTCACCTACTTCGACTCGTTTCGGATTCCAAAAAAGCTTTGGAGGTTCGTCAAACTGCAAATGTCTGATAACTACACGGTTTTTTTGTTCGCATCGGCCATGTTCTTCGTCGTGGTAGCGCTGAACGGGCGCGAATATCTTTGGAGTCTTCAAATGGTATTTCTGTTTGGCGCTTTTCTTCTGATTATCGGAATCGTTTGGCTGTTCTTAACTGAAGAAGGGGATGTAAAGAGCTCAAAATTTCTAAGTGATCGTGCGCTCGGGGAGGATGGAAAAAGTGCGGTCGATAACGATGAGCTCGGGATGAAAGAAGACGCCGCACAGTTCGCGAAGTCGGTTTTGAATAATGGGTCGGACAAGCCCATGGTCTTCGGTATAGACGCGCCGTGGGGGAGTGGGAAAACGAGGGAAAGACACATCGTCGATTATGGAGAAAAGAACCAGTCGGAACATGATCGTTTATCGGGCGAAGACCGGAGCAATCGAACTGCGCGGTGATTTTTCGCACGAGACCGTGTGGGCGACCCAGGCGCAAATAGCCATTATTTTCGGCTTGGAACGGTCTGTGGTGACGAAACATGTCCGGAACATACTTCGGGACAAGGAGCTGGACGAATATTCAGTATGTGCAAAATTTGCACATACTGCTGAGGATGGGAAAACCTATCAGGTGCAGCACTATAATCTCGACATCATGCTTGCGGTCGGGTATCGTGCCAATTCCGCACGAGCGATCCAGTTCCGTCAGTGGGCGACAAGGACCCTGCGCGAGCACATCACCAAGGGCTATACCATCGATCGCAGGCGGATCGTGACGAATTATGACGCGTTCATGAAGTCGGTCGCGGATATCAAGGAACTTTTGCCCGAACACATGGTATTCGATCCGGAAGACGTCATAGAACTCATTCGGGAATTCGCGAATACCTGGGTCTCGCTCGATGCATATGATCGTGACGCATTGACCGTCCGGGCCGTCACCAAAAAGAGTGCGAAGCTGACCGGAGAGGAGCTCCGAGGCGCCATCGCCGCCCTCAAGCAAGAACTTGTGCGTGGAAACGAGGCGACCGATCTGTTTGCGACGGAGCGTTCGGCAGGGACGGTCGAGGGAATCGTTGGCAATGTCATGCAGTCGTTTTCCGGAAAATCGGTCTATACCTCGATTGAGGAGAAGGCCGCGCACCTTCTGTATTTCATGGTGAAGAATCATCCTTTC
>FUWD013230548.1_pt1 | contig 10119 bp, 5 predicted proteins | sample 1063281 | NCBI WGS metagenome assembly FUWD01 (sample SAMEA79048168, study PRJEB19326) | metagenome | biome: marine
CTATTCCCATCTCCTTTAGTAAAGATATCTAGACTACCGATTATAGATTTTAAAGACCTTGGTTTGAAGCGGCGATACGAATACCGGTCATTAATCCTTGTTCCTGAATCTTTTGTTTGATATTAGCTTCTCCAGGGAGGGGACGTCTTTCATCTTCACTAACTTTAATTCCATCATCAATAGCTTTTGCCCTTTTTTTTGCCATCCAGAAGGGGCTTTTTGAATTATAAGCTGGACCAGGGATTTATCTTCTTCTTCTCCTTTTGACATAACCGCCAAAAGATTACTTAAAGGATCTGTTTCTTTAAAGTCAACGAAGGTCTTTAATGGATAAAAAAAGCTTCTATCTAAAGTTAACTGGCCAATTGAAGTTTTTTCCAAATTCCAGTCTTGAAGATAATTGGTGATCTTGTTTAAGATAGCCAAAGGATAAGCAGCTAAGATCTGACTTTCGAAATAGGGGAGAAGTGATTTTTCCAAGATAACACAGAAATGTATTTGCTGTTTTTCGCAAATAATTTCTAAAGCTAAAGAATCAGATTTTTTTCCTTTTAGTTTCTCAAAAAAACTAGGCTTGGAAAAAATTTTGGTAAATCCGGAAAACAGGGTTTGAGCAGTCTCTGGAGCGTATTCATTTTCTCTAGGGACTTTTATTTCCAGGATGACTTTTTCTTCAGGCATACAGTATATTAAATTTGTCTCTATTATACCAGATTTCTTAATAATATAAATAGCTTGCTTCCGCTTCTTTTTTGCTTCAATTTATGTTAAAATTTCTTTGCTTTGGGTGGTTGGCTCAGCGGTAGAGCGCTTCTCTGATAAAGAAGAGGTCATAGGTTCGACTCCTATACCACCCACATTTTTGTTGACATAAAATATTATTTTTGATAGAATACAAGACAGGAACTGAGCTTCCTAAATTTATGAGAAGTTTTATTAAATATTATCTTTTAACCGAGCCTGATTTCTGGCGGACGTAAGAGACTTCTTGTATATATTTCTGGAAAGCTGGTCTAACCAGTTTTTTTAATTTTGGGCTCATAGCTCAGCTGGTAGAGCATCCGCCTTGCACGCGGAAGGTCGGGAGTTCGATCCTCCCTGAGTCCACTTTGCTCTTTGAAAAGTAGGTAGATATAATTTCGTCAGACGAAAGAAAACGGCGAAAAGCTACTTTAAATAAAGCAGACAATGGATGCCTTGGCTGTTTAAGCCGATGAAGGACGTTGCAATCGACGATATCGTCGGGTAGGTGATAAGCAACCTATGATCCGGCGGTTTCCGAATGGGGAAACCTAACGCCTAGCGTTGCGTCTTTTTTAAAGACGAGGGAACCATCCGAACTGAAACATCTAAGTAGGATGAGGAAAAGAGAACAATTGTTATTCCGTTAGTAGCGGTGAGCGAAAACGGAGGAGCCTAAACCTTCTTTTTGAAGGGGTTGTGGGGCAAGAAATATAGGATTGTTAAAGATAGAAGAATATCTTGGAATAGATAGCCAGAGAAAGTGAAAGCCTTGTAATCGAAATCTAAAACAACCTTATCTTGTTCCCAAGTACCACGGAACACGTGTAATTCTGTGGGAAGCTACCAGGGACCACCTGGTAAGGCTAAATACTTAAACAGACCGATAGTGAACTAGTACCGTGAGGGAAAGGTGAAAAGTCCCTGTAATAGGGAGTGAAATAGAACCTGAAATTGTCTGCTAACAAGCAGTCAGAGTCATAATTTATTATGATGATGACGTGCCTATTGAAGAATGAACCGGTGAGTATTCGTTTAATTATTAGTTTAAGCTATTTTGTAGCGAAGGCGCAGGGAAACCGAGTCCTAACAGGGCGTTTTTAAAGTGATTAAACGGATGACCCGAAACCGAGCGAGCTAACCATGAGCAGGGTGAAGTTCATCGAAAGATGAATGGAGGCCCGCACCAGTGTCAGGTAAAAATGGCTTGGATGACTTGTGGTTAGGGGTAATATGCTAATCGAGCTCGGAGATAGCTGGTTCTCCCCGAAATATATTTAGGTATAGCGGTGTTGTTACATTTTGATGGGGTAGAGCACTGAATGATGGTAGGGCAGCAATGTCTTGTCATTAATCAAACTCCGAATACGTCAAAATTTATACACTAGTCAGTCTTGCCGGGCTAAGCTGGTAAGGCAAAAGGGAAACAACCCAGACTCTCATTTAAGGTCTCTAAATCTTACTTAAGTGTTTAAAGAAAGTGAAGTTCCTAAAACACCTAGGAGGTTGGCTTAGAAGCAGCCATCCTTTAAAGAAAGCGTAACAGCTCACTGGACGAGGAATTTTGCGTCGCAAATCCAGGAGGCTAAAGTAAGTACCGAAAATGGAGCTGCGTCTAATTTCGATTAGATGTGGGGTAGGGGAGCGTCAATATTGCAGTGAATCTGTTTCGTAAGGAACAGTGGAGCGGTATTGAGTGAGAATGCCGGTATAAGTAGCGAAATTCCAGTGAGAATCTGGAACGCCGAATGTCCAAGGTTTCCCACGTAATGTTCGTCAGCGTGGGGTTAGTCGACCCTAACCCGAGGCCTCATGGCGTAGGGGATGGATAGCAGGTTTATATTCCTGCACTTTAATTATTTCGTTATCAATCAGGGAGGGACGGGATTTGATAGGTAAGGTGTCTTATTGATTTGGCATTGAAACAACAAAGCAGTTCTAATAGGCAAATCCGTTAGAACGACGTTGAGTTGAATTAAAAGGTCAAAGGTAACGGCGACCGATTTTACTGATTTAAATCTCCAAGAAAAGCTTCGTGATGAGAAATAATTAAAACCGTACCGCAAACCGACACAGGTGGACTGGACGAGTAGTCTAAGGCGAGCGAGAGAAGAGAGTTTAAGGAACTCGGCAAATTAGCTGGACGTAACTTCGGGAGATGTCCTCCCTATCTTTGATAGGGCGCAGCGAAAGATTGCTTACCGACTGTTTATCTAAAACACAGGTCTCTGCAAAGGCGAAAGCCAAAGTATAGGGGCTGAGGCCTGCCCAGTGCTGGAAGGTTAAGAGGACCTCCTTTATGGAGAGAATTGAAGCCCCAGTAAACGGCAGCAGTAACTATAACTGTTCTACGGTAGCGAAATTCCTTGTCGGGTAAGTTCCGACCCGCATGAAAGGCTTAACGAGTAAGCAACTGTCTTGAACTCTTTCTCGGCGAAATTGAAATGGCTGTGAAGATGCGGCCTAATTACTGCAGGACAAAAAGACCCCGTGGAGCTTTACTACAACTTGGCACTGAAAAATGTACGTGAATTGTTTAGAATAGGTGGGAGTTTTCGAACGTCAGTGAAATACCACTCTTTTGTTTATATTTTTCTCACCAAAATATGCTGGAAACGCATATTGGGACAATGTCTGGTGGGTAGTTTGACTGGGGCAGTCGCTTGCTCAAGAGTAATGCAAGCGTACAAAGGTTAGCTTAGCGCGTATGGAAATCGCGCTGGACGTATAAAGGCATAAGCTAGCTTGACTGTGAGACTGACAGGTCGAGCAGGAACGAAAGTTGGTCTTAGTGATCCTCGAATCCGAAGTGGTTTCGGATCGAGCTTAACGGATAAAAGCTACCCCGGGGATAACAGGTTAGTCGCGCCCGAGAGTTCATATCGACGGCGCGGTTCGACACCTCGATGTCGGCTCAGCGTATCCTGGGGCTGAAGAAGGTCCCAAGGGTTGGTCTGTTCGCCCATTAAAACGCTACGTGAGCTGGGTTCAGAACGTCGTAAGACAGTTCGGTCTCTATCCGCAGTAATCGTTGAATATCTGAAGGAATCTGACCACAGTACGAGAGGACCTGGTTGGAGGAATCCCTAGTGTGCCAGTTGTTTCTATCAAGAGCAGCGCTGGGTAGCTACATTCCTTTAGGATAACCGCTGAAAGCATCTTAAGCGGGAAGCCTTACCTAAGATTAGATATTCTTTCTCCTTTATTGGAGATGAAGATCAGTTGTAGACCACAACTTTGATAGGCTGGAAGTGTAATTAGAGTAATCTATTTAGCTAACCAGTACTAACGATCGATAAAATTAGCTTTTTTTCTTTTTCTTTTGTCGATGGAAATCTACCTACTTTTTAAAGAGCAAAATTAGTTTGTCCTGGTGATTTGAGCGTCGTCGAACTACACCTTTCCATTCCGAACAGGATCGTAAAAGGCGACAGCGGGGACGATAGTTAACTCGCAAGGGTTTGCGAAAATACCTCATTGCCAGGACATTTTTTTGGCAAAATGTTATTGTCAAAAACGAGCTTTTGGTTTAAAATAAAGGAAAGCAAAGGAAAGAGAGGTATCGTGAGTGGTAAAAAAACAAGACAAGAAAATTTCTGTAAAGAAAAAGACTATTAAAAAGCCTTTAAAAAAGGTTTCTTCTTCCTTTTCTAAAAAACCTCAAACAATGGACCAGCTCTTGAAACAAACAGGCTATAATTTTCATGGTTTTAGAAAGGGTGATGTTGTTGAGGGAATAATCACCGAGAAAACAAAGAGGAAGGTTTGGGTTGATATTGGAGCTAAGACTGAGGGAATAATTTTAGATAAAGAAATTAAAGCAGCCAAAGAGTTTATTAACCAATTAAAAGTTGGGGATAAATTAAAAGTAACAATTTTTCAACCAGAAAATGAAACAGGACAACCTCTTTTATCTTTTAGAAGGATTTTAAATGATTTTGTTTGGGCAGAATTAGAAGAAGCTTTAAAGACAGGGTCTCCGATTAAGGCCAGAGGTAAAGAAGCCAACAAGGGGGGATTAGTGGTAGAGGTTAAAGGTTTACCAGGTTTTATCCCGTCTTCTTGTTTTAGTGCTAAATTAACCGGTAAGATTGATGAATTAATAAATAAAACTGTTGAGGCAAGACTTATCGAGATCGACAGAAAGAAAACTCGTTTAATTTTATCTGAGAAAGCTATTTCTGAATCAGACTTAATTGAAGATCAAAAAGAATTACTTGATAAGGTTAAAGTTGGCGATGAATTTGATGGAGAAGTAACTGGAACGATGTCTTTTGGGTTATTCGTTAAGGTCGAGATAAAAAGTAGTAAAAAGAAAGAGAAAAAAGATTCTTTATCTTTAGAAGGGCTTGTTCATATTTCTGAAATATCTTGGGAAAAAGTTGAAGATCCGAGTAAATTTTATAAACAAAAAGATAAGGTCAAAGTTAAGGTTTTGGCGGTTGATAAAAAGACCGGGAAATTAAATCTTTCTATTAAACAACTTAAGAATGATCCTTGGAAAGACATTAAAAAGAGCTATCCTTTGGAAAGTAAGATTAAGGGAGAAGTTATTCGCATGGCTCCTTTTGGTGTTTTTGTTAGTTTAGATAAAGGGGTTGAAGGTCTTATTCATATTTCTAAAGTTCCAGCTGAGAAATCACTAAAAGTTGGTGACAAGGTTGATTGTTTTATTGAATCTGTAGATAAAGAGGCAAGAAAAATGAGTTTAGGTTTAGTTTTGAAAGCAAAACCTGTCGGTTATAAATAATAAAAGTTATGGCTAAGACAAAAACAGTCTTTGTTTGTCAGCAATGTGGTGCAGATACCATTAAATGGTCGGGTAAATGTCCTAGTTGTGGAGAATGGAATTCGTTGGTAGAAACAGTTGTCCCTGATTCTCATAAAGGATCAATTCGAGAGAGAGAAAAAATAGTTCCTCAAAAACTTTCTGAAATTAAAACTCCTTTTCAAAGCAGAATGAAGACAGGTATTGGTGAATTAGATCGCGTTCTAGGTGGAGGTATTGTTTCAGGATCATTGGTTCTAGTTGCTGGAGAACCAGGGATTGGCAAAAGCACTTTGCTTTTACAATTAGCCTCTTTTCTTTCTGATAAAAACTCTTTTGATAAAAAAAATAAAGATAAGGATTTTAATATTCTTTATGTTTCAGGGGAAGAGTCACCTCAACAAATAAAAATAAGAGCTGAAAGATTAGGAGTTAAGAAGAGAGATAATTTGCTTTTTTTGCCGCAAACAGATGTTGATCAGGTTGTTGAGGCAATAAGGGATGCCGGAGTAAGAGGTTCGGGGTTGGTTATTATTGACTCTATCCAGACTTTAACGACAGAAGATCTTTCTTCTTCGGCTGGTTCTGTAGGACAAGTGAGAGAATCAACTTTAAGACTTTTAAAAATAGCCAAATCAACTGGTTTGCCGATTTTTTTAGTTGGCCATGTGACTAAAGAAGGGGCTGTAGCTGGTCCTAAGATTTTAGAGCATATGGTTGATACAGTTTTATATCTTGAAGGTGAAAAACTGGGGACTTTTCGTCTACTTCGAACAAATAAAAATCGGTTTGGAGCGACAGATGAAGTTGGTGTTTTTGAAATGATGGATAAGGGAATGATAGAGGTAAGTAATCCTTCTAGATTATTTTTAACAAAGAGGCAGAAGAGAGTTCCAGGGTCTGTAGTAGTAGCAACAATGGAAGGAACGAGACCAATGTTAGTTGAGATACAAGCCTTAGTTGTGCCAACTCAATTAGCTTTACCTCGTCGTTTCGCTTCTGGGATTGATTTTAATAGATTACAGCTTATTACTGCCGTCCTATCTAAAAGGTTAGGTCTTCCCTTAGGATCTTTTGATATTTTTGTTAATGTTGCTGGTGGTCTAAGGATAGAAGAACCGGCGGCTGATTTAGGAGTTGCTTTGGCGATCTATACTTCCTTTAAGAACTTGTTTATAGATCCTAAAACGGTTGTTTTTGGTGAGCTAGGGTTATTAGGGGAGACAAGAGAGGTAGCTTATGTTAAACAGCGTCAAAAAGAGGCCAAAAGATTAGGGTTTACTGAGATAATTACTCCAGAAAAATATTCCTCTATCAACCAGGTAGTTAAGATATTAAAATAACTCCTTTGAAGTTATCCACAAAACATAAATTTATTGGAAAAGGTTAGTTTCTGAGCCTATTTTTAAGGGTTATTTTATTATAGGATTGAGTCTTTTTCGTGATAGTTTTCCTATAGGATTGACAAAGAGATGGAAATATGATAAAAACAAAGAGCATTATTATCGCTAGTAAAAAATCACTACGAATAACAATGCTCTTTGCGAAATCAGATCGTTAGATCAGGACAGGTGATCCAACAATCAACTTTGAAATAACATAATTGACAGACCCTGTCAAGACCGTAAACGGTGCTTTAGAGCGGTTAGCTTTAAAGCGGAGGGTGATTCGTAGGGCAGGCGTATCACCTTCCGCTTTGGGGCTAACAAAGCCTTTAGAAGAGAGAGATTAAAGACTTGACAAAGAGTTTTATTATTGTTCTAATTAGTTTAGATAAAGTATTTTTACCTTAAGTTTAGATTCCTCTTTAAAATTTCAATTTATATTTTCTTGTAAAATAGATGGCTGATAAAAAAAAGCTTACTGTTGATGAGGTTGTTGGTTCTCTAGATAAAAATTCTCAACAAACAGTAAAAGAAATAAAAACCAATATAGAAGAAAAAGTAGTTACTTCAGAAAGTCGTCCTACTTCTACTCCAAGAGGGAGAGATAACGGCTTTAATGGCGTGGTTGATAATCGTGTTATTCCTGATGCTGGAGTCCCAACCCATTATTTAGAAGGTATTTTGGATGTTTCTCCAGAAGGTCATGGTTATTTAAGACCTAAATTTTCTCCTTCTGATGGAGATGCCTATATTTCTTCTTCTCAGATTCACAGATTTAATTTAAGACCTGGCGATATGATTGGTGGACAAGTAAGGGAACCAAAAGAAAAAGAACGTTATTTTGGTCTTTTGAAAGTAGAAAAAGTGAATGAAATAAATATTGAGAAAGTGGGGAAGCGTCCTAATTTTGGAGATTTGCTCCCTATTTATCCAGACGAACAGATTAGATTAGAAACAGATAAAACTCCTTTATCGACGAGAATGATTGATTTGATTTCTCCGATTGGAAAAGGACAAAGAGGGTTGATTGTCTCTCCTCCTAAAGCAGGGAAAACATGGCTTTTAAAGGATATTGCTAATGGTATTACCGCTAATAACAAAGATATTCATTTAATGGCTGTTTTAGTTGGCGAAAGACCTGAGGAAGTAACAGATATCATGCGTTCAGTTAAGGGAGAAGTTATTGCTTCTAACTTTGATGAGCCACCATCTCATCAATCAAGAGTAGCAGAGATTGCTTTAGAAAGAGCCAAGAGATTGGTGGAATTAGGGAAAGATGTTGTTATTCTTCTTGATTCAGTTACTCGTCTAGCCCGAGCTTATAATTTAAGCATTCCTACCTCAGGAAGAACTTTAACTGGTGGTTTTGATCCGGCCGCTTTATATCCAGCTAAACGTTTTTTAGGGGCGGCTAGGAATATTGAAAAGGGTGGTTCTTTAACCATTCTTGGAACGACCTTGGTTGAAACAGGTTCTAAAATGGATGATTTAATTTATGAAGAATTTAAAGGCACTGGTAATATGGAACTTCATTTAGTTCGTTCTTTGGCTGAACGTCGTGTTCATCCAGCTATTGATATTCAGCGCTCAGGGACACGTCAGGAGCACCTTATTTATGATGAAAAAACATACCCTAAAGTTGTGACGATGCGAAAGATGATTGATATGTTAGGGGCTGAGGAAAGAACGGAAATTATTTTAGAAAGATTAAGCAAATCAAAGAATAACGAAGAGTTTCTTAAAACATTGAATAAGGGTTAAAAATATGCTACGCTAGGTAGCATGCAAAGTTCTTCATTAGGTCGTGACCTAAAACATTTTTTTATCTTTCTTTTAATCTATCTTAAGCAAAAGATTGTAAAAACTTTTCATTTTTTAGAGAAGAGTAAATCTTGGATAGCTGCTGGTTTATATCAGCAAAGAGGGCGTTTTGTACGTCCTTTTATTCATTCAGGGATGGCTTTTTTAATTGTTGGAGGAATTACTCTAGGGCCAGTTTTGGTTTCAGAGAATTTAAGTAACCCCTGGCAAGAAGAAGCTAATGCTCAGGAAATTTTATTTTCAGCTACAGGTGATTCAGGAACTTCAACTTTGGTTTCTATTAAACCTCGAGCAGAAGCCATTGAGTATGAGGTAAAGGCAGGAGACACAGTTTCAACTATTGCCGAAAAGTTTGGTGTATCAGTTGATACGATTATTTGGGGAAATGATTTAAAGTCGGTTAAAGATATTAAACCTGGTCAGAAATTGGATATTTTGCCAGTGAGTGGAATCATGTATAAGGTTAAACCCGGAGAAACAATTTATTCTGTTGCTAAGAAACACCAAATAGATGCTCAGGCAGTTGTTGATTGGCCTTACAACTCTTTCGCTAACGATGAAACTTTCGCCTTAGCCGTTGGTCAAACTTTGATGCTTCCGGATGGGATTAAACCTAAGGCAGCTCCAGTAGCTCCAAGAAGTAGTTATTATGCTGCTACTATTCCTGGAGCTGGGTCAGGAACAGGCCAATTTGTCTGGCCTGCAGGAGGAAGAATTTCTCAAGGTTATTCTTGGTATCATAAAGGAATTGATATCGCCAATAAATCTTTACCAAATATTGTTGCTTGTGATTCAGGGACGGTTCTTATTGCTGGTTGGCCCTCTCCTTGGGCTTACGGTAATAGAGTCTTAATTGATCATGGGAATGGCTATCAGAGTTTATATGCTCATCTTTCCCTTATCTTTGTTGGTAATGGACAAAGCGTTAAGAAAGGGCAAGTGATTGCCAAAATGGGTTCTACTGGGAGAAGTACAGGTCCCCATCTTCATTTAGAAATCAGGAAAAATGGAGCCGCTTTAAATCCACTTAGCTTTCTTAAATAAATAGTTTTGAATTGAAGATTTGTTACTCTGTCTTAACTTCCTTTAATATGTAATAAGTAGATTTTCCTTTACCTTTTCTTTCTATCAAATTAAGGCTAATAATTTTTTGAAAATCTAAAGCCCTTGTAGCTTTGGCTCTTTTAACTAATTTGGAGTAATCTTTATTAGTGATAAACTTATTATTTCTGATAAACTCTAATATTTTTTTATGATGAGATCTTAATGTACTCTCAGGATTGATGTTGATATTAGGTAGTAATTTTTGAATTCTCAGCAGTTCATCAATAATTCCTTCGCAAAAATATTCAAGCCAATTAGTAAAATCAATTTTATTGATCAAATCATAGTAATTACCATGCT
>FUWD013023966.1_pt1 | contig 10110 bp, 9 predicted proteins | sample 1063281 | NCBI WGS metagenome assembly FUWD01 (sample SAMEA79048168, study PRJEB19326) | metagenome | biome: marine
CCCTTCAGTATTGACAATGTCACCTGCATGTCCAAAAAATGAATGGGTTGTAGTATATACATCATCCTGGATGACACCGTAAAAACCATTGGCCCATGATTCATATCCATCCCACTGCTTTATCTTATACCAATTATTTGATTGATCGATAACAGGGCATGATTCCCCCAGGAATCCCTGGGTAACCAATTCGGATTGAAATGCAGGTTCTTTGTATAGATTCATGACAGCAACATTTATGACAAAATTTGGCATATGTATTTATTCACTTCAAATTCAACGGCAAATTTATTCAACCCTCCGTCTGAAACACAACACATCTTCGAAGAGAATTCAATCTTTGATTGCGTTGTGTTTTTAAATTAATATCATGCACTTGTTTACATCGTTATGTCTCAGGGAAGCCCGTTAAATCCGGGCACAGTTCCCGCTACTGTAAATGTACCATGCATGAGTCAGGAACCTGGAATTTCGATGTATCCACTGATCTTCGGGACAAAGGTCATGATACGAAATGATATAAATATATTATACTTCGTGATTATGACCCCGTTTATTGACGGGGTTTTCAGTGTATAGACTCGCCCTTTGCTATACATTATTTGCATATACATTAATTGCCGCAACACTTGATGGTTTAGTCCAAAATGCCCAACAGTTTCCCGTTTCTTTTGCTGTAATAGAGAATACGTCATCGGGCCATTGGTCTATTGCAGATGAAAATGGGCGCTTTTCAATTCAAGGCGATTCAGGTGACAGTCTTTTAATAAAGCGCTATGGATATCATGAAACGAGCCTGGTTGTAACTGATAATAATGCACTTGCAATCACCCTCCTGAAAGATCCTATTCCCTTAGGCCGAGTTGAATCAACTGCATTGCAATTATCACATATACCCTATTCAAAAACATATCAGGCTGCTCCTTTCCAAAATGGCAGTATAGCATCCTTATTTAACCAATTGTCCAATGCCCAGCTACGTACCTATGGTGGTATGGCGGGAAACACAACCATCAGCCTTGACGGCGGTCCGGGCTCCCACACAAAAGTTGTGTACGAAGGAATTGATATCACCAGCCCCCAAAATGGAGAAGCAGACATTTCTCAATTACCACCGGAAGCAATTTCCTCAATTGCTATTGCTGCACAACCCGGTGTCTTTTATGGTTCCGGAACGACGGATGGAATTATCTATCTAAAAAATAATAGTGAACAGACTTCGCTTACTATTAACAGTGGTAATTGGGGCAGAAAATCATGGACAGCACACAGTTTTAATTCCTTTGGCAATTATAAAACGCATTTCACAATCGGGCAGAGGTCAGCTGAAGACAACTATACTGTAACCTGGCGAGATAAAAGCTTTGAGCGCCAGAATAACAGTTTTAATCAGAATTATGCAGTATCATCATATTCAGGATCAATAAATCAACGGTGGAAAACAAAAGGTGTTTTTTTATACTCGGGTCAAGATCGAGGTGTAGCCGGGTTGATATATTTTCCCAGCCTTGAGGCAAGGCGTGAAGACGAACTAATGCTTATTGGGCTTAATGTGACTTATCTATTCTCACGGGGATTTATTACAAGTGCTGTGCAGAGGCGGCAGAGTGATGAATCATACAGTGACCCTGATTATAATATTGACAGCCGCCATAAGCTTGAAAAAAATATAATATTGGTCAAAGCCAAAACAAGTATAACTCCTGCAATCGCACTTGTTTTTCAAGGGAATTCTGAAGTAGAAAAAATAAACAGCTCCGATACAGATGCACATTCCAGGGAGAACTTTTCCACTCTTTTATCTTCAAAAATAAATGTTCAACACAACTTCACTGTACAACCGACGGTAAGAATAGATAAAATTGGCACGGACCATCGGGCCTTAACGTACAATCTTGATCTTACCTGGCAGCAATCAGACCATTTAAAGCATATTATTTCGGCGGGCAATTCATTCCGGGCGCCGGCATTCAATGACATGTATTGGAATCCCGGCGGAAACGCTGATCTGAAACCGGAAAAAGCATCAAAATTGATGGCTATTACTTCATGGCAAAAGGATGAGAATAATGTTGATATAACCTGCAGGTATATTGAAAGTAAAGATTTAATTCAATGGATACCAGGAACCGATAATTGGTACCCGGAAAATATTGCTGAAACAGTTCGAAAAAGTTTAAGCACATCGGGGTCAACGTCCATTTCTTTTTTTACTATATCCGGTTTTATTACACGGCTTTGGACCCGGGATTTGCAACAGGATAAAGCATTACGCTACGTACCGGAATTGAGTGGCAATTTGTATATAAGCACGCAATTAAACAAATTGGATTTGGGTATTTCAGGGCGATACAATAGTGCAAGGATCGCTATGTATGATTATCCGGAAGATTTAATTTTACCACCGCATTTTATTCCATCCATTTTCTTAAAAAGACATTTTAAGATTTTTAAACGCCAATTATCATTAGGCCTTTCTGCGGATAATATTCTTGATACACAATTTGAAACAATCAATGGCTACCCGGAGCCGGGCAGATCGATCAACTTCACTTTAATCATACAATAATCAAATTGTAAACCTTCAGAAGGTTTGAGTCATTTTAGTCTTTAAACGTCCAGTAAATACCGAAGGATAAGAGCTGGCCCATGGGCGGAAATGAGGGATGATGCTGTATCAGAAAATTAGCTCCCTCTTTGTCAGGGAATATTTGTAGTACAAGGGGTTCCAATTCATGCAAAATATTGCGGATTGACCAGGTGATGGTCATGGAAGAAATGGTTATCGCAGCTTCTGCATTCAGCAGCCATATATCAGCCTGGTTTAAACTCGTCATGATAAATTCATATGGATAACCGTCAATCGGATGAACAGACATTACCGTTTCTCTATTTAAAAGGCCATCACCCGATAAATTCATTTTTAAGGCAAAACGGTTGAATACATTTTCGTTATCATACTGTAATTCAAACCTGGTAATAGTACCGATACCATCAAAAATCAGTGAGCCACCATCCCTGCTGAAATAACTTCCTGAAAGGGAAAAATGGTCAAATAATTGTGTTTTAGCCAAAATCCCAGTCTGCAATGTCAAATATTTTCTATCATCATAGAGCATTGATGAATAGTCTGCGGTCAACGCAATAAATGAAGATTTGAAATCACTTTTTAATTTTACGTGAGCCAGAGAATTATGAACAATGTCATCGCCGAGAACAGCAAAGTCAAAATGATGGGGCTTTGAATATTTTTCAAAAGCTGTTTGCATGGCCACCCTCCCCCATGATTTCGAAAAATCGACAGCTACAAAATCTGCAACCTGATTACTGATCATCGTTAAACCTAAGGTTGTTCTAATACCAAGTAGTTCAATATCTCCGTACAAAGTGTGCCAGCTTATGTTTCTTAATGTTGAATCATTCTTGCTAGTGGATTGCGTATTCATATCCAAACCAAGAAGAGGATTCAAATTTCCTATGGTTAACCCGCTTATTTGGTTATGCCAGCGCATGCGGTTTAAGTATTGGTTTTTTGAATTTGAATACCAAGAAACATCCACTTGGCGCCACTGTTGGAACATGGCAAGGTGAGATGTCCATTGCAATGTCTCTTCAGGAGATCTGGTAATAAAGCCGGCTGACAATATTTCATCTTCATGCAAGCCGTTAACAACACCTGAATCCGGCAATCCGGATTCCGTAACCAAACGAGCAGCGGCAGCCTCAACGAGCCACCCTTTATTTTCAGATCTATAATCCACCCTATAGGACTGCTGCATGGGTGAGGCTGACCCCCCGGGATGAAAGAATTGACCCTCCCTGCCGGCATAACTCCGTTTAAACCCGTGTAAGCCAATGTATCTTCCAGGTGTTTCTACGTCAATAATAATTGCCAGTTTATCATAATTATAATCACCCTTTTCGTAATCCAGGGTAGTCAATATCCTATTGGTATCCAAAAATGTGTAATTAGAAGTTGGTATCAGGTGAGCACTCCCTAACTGAAAATGCTTATATACACTTTTTCCGTAACGCTGTGGATAATGAGTGTAAGTGCCGTCAAATAATAAAGGTCCGGATGTCCAATTTGAATTCCAAAACAACCGCCCGTTTATGGACGATATACCATACTGCCCGCTCCAGTCGTAAGGCAGATTCACTGTTTGTCCAAGGAGGAACGAAAAACATAGAATGAAATATAAATTTCTCATTTGGCAAGGAATTTTGTTATTCTTGGTACACCTATGGCAAAAATAACGCCATTGGCAACCTGGTGCAAAAGTGTAAAGCCAATCCCGGAAATGTAGAGGCCAATGGTCCTTGAAAGGTCAAACCCGGCACTTAAAGGATAGCTTAACGTGGTGAGTGAATCGAAAATAAACGTCAGCGCAAAACCAGTAAATCCAATTGCGATAACTTTTTGTTTTGAATATTCCCTGATCATAAATACCCCATGGAACAACCCCCCGGCAAACCCAATTCCGGCCATACCGATTACCTGGGCAAAAAATAAGGGTGGAAAGCTCAACCCAGAACCCAGGGGATTTAACCCGGAAAAGATCATTTCGGCTGTGCCGCCAACGATCAATCCCCAAACTGGCCCTAAATAAAGCCCTGCTGTAAAAATGATGACTGTAATGAGTTCAACGTTGGGGATCATGAGCAGCGAGAATCCTGCTCCAATGGCCAGGGCGGCAAATATCGACGCCCGTACCAATTTATTCAGATTCATCCATTCCCTTGTATAGGGCCGTGCGGAAAATATTCTTCCTATCAGTCCATTTGCCATCCTGCTGATCTTCTTCCAATGCCAGTTTCATCAGGTTCATTTTGGCATCCAGGTTATCGATCAAATGGACTAGCAATGCTTCTTGAAAACTTGGCTGTTTGGGGCTTTGCCATTCATAGCGCCCCTGGTGGGATAAAATAATATGCTCCAGTTTCTGTTGGAGTTCTTCCGGAAAACCCTTGATTCCTGCAATAGTTTCCCGCACCATATCCCTGCCGATAACGATATGGCCGATGAAATTGCCGTCATCGGAGTATTCAGCTTCAAGGTCCGGGGATATTTCAATGAGTTTACCGATGTCATGGAGAAAGACTCCGGCAATAACCAGGTCCTTATCTAGTTTATAAAATGTCGCCAGTTTTTCAGCTATTTTAGCCATGGATAAAACATGCTCCAGGAAGCCCGAGCGATAATTGTGATGCATCATTACAGATGCCGGGTGAATCAAAAGTTGATCTTTATTTTCATGGTATATGGTTGAAACCACTTTTTTCAGGTAGGGGTTCTTCATCTTTTCAATAACCTGCACCACTTCCCTCCACATCTTTTTGGGATCATAAGGTGACGCAGGGACAATCAATGCAGGGTCATAGCCATAGCGTCCATAATGCTGAACAGATGCAGTGTTAATCTTCTTGATGACCAATTGCGGGCGGTCCTGGAATGTTTCCACGTTACCCTTCACCGCTACAGGATCACCAGCAGAAAATTTGTCATTCAATTCATCCACCTTGTCCCAGACCTTGGCATGAACCGTGCCGGAATTGTCTCTCAATACCACATCAAGGTATAAATCGCCGGCACGGGTGTGGCGCAGGTGTTTTTCTACACAAAGGTAAAATCCCTGTATGGTTGCGCCTTCTTTGAATGACGATATTTGGGTAATGGACTTCATAGATTAAATCATCCTAAACATGTGTGAAAATAAGTAAACTTCCATATATGAAAGTTACACTGGATACTGTCTCTTATTCCAACGCCCATGAAAGAAAAATGCTGAAGGCCTGTCTGCGCAACTGGTTCAGCAACCCCCGGGACTTGCAGTTTACCGATCCGCGGATGCCCTACCCTTTTGATTTTCGTAAGTGGTGCGCGTTATCTTATCAAGAAGAAAATATTAAAACATTTGTCATTAATGAAGAAGGCTGGGTGGTGGCTTATTTGAGTGTAAAAATCATTCCAGAAAATAAACAGGCTCATTTCTTCCACTTATTCGTGGATAAAAATCATCGCCGCTGGGGATTGGCAAAAAAGCTTCTGGACCACGCAATCAATTATGCAGAAGATTTTAACGTGAATTTTATAACCCTCAATGTTGTTCCTAAAAATGAAAGGGCAATCGCTGTGTATAAAACAGCAGGCTTTATTGAAGATGGTGTTACTGCCCGGGGCAGTATAAAAATGAAAAAAGGGCTTGGTTGAATGAATGCATGAACGATTGGATGAACAATCAGCCAATCATTCAATCACATTTCTGATTCTTTCTGTTTTTTAATCACTTCAGGAACGTCGCAATTGTCACACTTGGGGTCGATATCACCCTGCTGCCAATTCTTCCTGAAGCGTTGAATCGTATAAACCATAGCGGACAATAGTATAATCAGTGCTATGATCGTTTGCAAATCCATATCAGCCAAAACCTAAGGCTAATCCGCCCTGGTACACAATGAAAGAAGCTCCATAAGCAAGCCCGTTCATATAAACTATCATAAATAACGGCCACTTCCAGGAATTAGTCTCATTGCGGACAATGGCAAACGTAGCCATACACTGGGCCGCAAACACAAAGAAAACCATCAATGAAAGCGCTACCAGGGGCGTATATAAAGGCAATCCCGTTTTGGGGTTAAGGTCAGACTTCATGGCATCCTTCAGTTGCACAACATCATCCACATCGGATTGTACATTGTAAATCGTTGCCATGGTGCTGACCAACACTTCCCTGGCGGCAAAGGATGTAATTAAACCAATACCCAATTTCCAGTCAAATCCCAAGGGCTCAATAAGCGGTTCAATGGTATGTCCAATTTTCCCGGCGTAACTGGTACGGATTGGATTTTCATTTACTACCACTTCTTCTACTTTGGGAAATGATGCCAAAAACCATAAAACGATGGAAATAGCCAGAATAATTTTGCCGGCATTGACAACAAATAATTTTCCGCGGTTAAACACCTGGTGTAAAACTGACCGCCACAGTGGTGTCCTGTAAGGCGGCAGTTCCATGACAAACGAAGACTTACTCTCCACTTTGATAAATATGCTGAATATTTTTGCCAGGATAAATGCTGTTGCCGTACCCAGAAAATACATGGCAACCAACGTCAAGCCTTGTAGATTCAGAAAACCAAAAACCTGAACAGCAGGAATGAAGGCGACGATCATTAATGCGTATACTGGCAAACGGGCACTGCAGCTCATAAGGGGCAGAATCAAAATGGTGATTAATCTTTCTTTCCAGCTGTCGAGGGTGCGTGTAGACATGATGCCGGGAATCGCACAGGCATAACCGCTCATCAAGGGCAGAACTGAACGACCGTGGAGTCCTATCCTGGTCATAAAGCGGTCCATCATAAACGCCACCCGGGCCATATAACCCGTATCCTCCAGGATGGTCATAAAAAACATGAGGATCAAAATTTGCGGGAGGAAAATGAGGATTGCGCCCACACCGGCAATAACACCTTCTACAAGCAGGTCCCTGAGCATACCGGCAGACAGCAATTGCAACACCTGGTTCCCAATCCAGCCGACACCGCGGTCAATCCAATCCATAGGCACCGTAGCCCAGGTAAAAATGGATTGAAAAATAAAATAGAGTAATAGTACAAAAATGGCAGGGCCGGCCCATTTATGGGTTAAAATTTTATCCACTTTTTCACTGTAGCTCATTTCCGTAAGCTTGGCGTCAATATGGACCCTGTCTGTTGTAAGTACACTGTCCAGCCATTCATACCTTAAGGTTGCTTCCATGATCCTGTGTTTAATGCCTACATCTTCCAACGCCTCTACCGCCGCCTGGCGATTTTCCCGCAGTGTACGCATAAAAGATTCATCCTTTGCCATTCCATTAGCAGACAAATCATTATAAATCTCTAATGTGGATTTCCGGGTGACCAACCGCAAAGCCTGGGCATTGGCCAATCGCTCATTGTAGTTTAAATGCTCTACAAACATTTCTTTCAAAGGATACAAAGCTTTGGCAATATCATCATTAAGAAAAATGGGGAATGAATTTTCCGCTGTTTCCCCAGCTATCGATTTTTGCAAAGCATCCAGTAATTCTTTTTGACCCCATTTTTCCGTGGCTGACATGGGTACAATCGCGGCAATACCCAAATCGGTGGCCAGTGTTTCAAGATTAATACTGAATTCATCTTTTACCATATCCATCATGTTCAACGCCACTACAACGGGAATACCCAGGTCTGCCAATTGTGTTGTGAGGTATAAATTGCGGCTCAAGTTGGTCGCGTCCACCACGGAGATGATGGTGTTGGGCGGTTCATGACCGTGTATCCAATGCAATACTTGTTCAGTAACAATTCGTTCATCCATGGATTCGGGAGTGAGGCTGTAGGTTCCAGGTAAGTCCAGGAGGTTGAATTGGTTACCATCATTAAAATGTGCCGTTCCGATTTTCTTTTCCACGGTAACACCGGGGTAATTGGATACTTTTTGGTTTAGCCCGGTCAACAGGTTAAAAATGGCCGTTTTGCCGCTGTTAGGATTGCCCACCAGAGCGACCCATGATTTTTGGGTATTTATTTTCATTGCTGAATCAGGATATTACACGCATCGTCCTGCCGGAGAGATACATGATAACCCCGAACTTTCAATTCGATAGGACCATTCATGGGTGCTGTTTTGATGCGGCGAATTTTTATACCGGGCAGTATTCCCATTTCTACGAGACGGGATTGGAGTTCCATTTCGCCGGTAAATGCCTGCACTGTAGCACATTCACCATCTTTTAAATCAAATAGGGTCACTGGCAATTTTTGCAAAGCCCGAATAATTGATGTATATGGCGTACTAGTTTAAAGCCATACTCTTGCGTTACCTTATCCTGCAAATCTTCAATTTGATCTACCATGAATTCTTCTATACGGCCGCATTGAATACAAATGATATGGTCATGGTGATAGGTATCTATTTTGTGTTCAAATTTGCTGGGGCCTGTACCTACATCCAGTTTGCGGACCATATTATTTTTTACAAGTACATCAATCGTACGGTAGACAGTTGCCCTGGAAACTGAAACACCTTTTTTACGAATGGCCATATATATTTCATCAGCATCGCGGTGGTCATCACTGGAAATGATCTCCCGCCACACAGCTTCTCTTTGAGTGGTGAAACGTAACCCCTCATGATGGAGAATTTTCTTTAACCTATTAAGACCTTTAGACATAATTATTCCTTATTGAGATTGAGTCTCAAAGAAATTAAAAACAAATTTATAATCTTGAAAGAAAATTATAATTGGGAATTATATTGGGAAGCTTAGTAGACTTTTTTCAGCTTGGCGAACTTGACGATCAGTTTCTTCTTCAAACCGTCTTTAAAGACCACACCTACACGCTGGTTTTCCCCGGAACCGCTTAAGGCCATGATTTTTCCGATACCAAAAATGGCATGTTCGACCATATCACCAACACGAAAATCATCAAAAACAGTCACCGTACGCTTAACCTCCATTTTGGCATGTCCACGGTCAGACCCGATTACCTTGCGTGTCATGGCCGATGAAAAATTGATATTCTCCAGATGGTCTTCTGGAATTTCGCGCACAAAACGGGATACCAGTCCATAATACTGTTCAACACCCGCGCGGCGGCGATTACTGGCATAAAGGAGAAAAACATTCTGCTTGGCCCGTGTTAAACCAACATAAAAAAGACGCCGTTCTTCCTCCAGTTCCTGTTTATCCTGGAGGGAATTGTACAGTGGAAATAAACCATCTTCCAGGCCAGTGAGAAACACAACGGGAAATTCCAGTCCCTTTGCTGAATGAACGGTCATCAGCGTTACCCTGTTTTCCTGGTCGTTCCAGTGATCGATACCAGTGAGTAATGATACCTCTTCAAGGAAATCGGTCAGCATCGCTTCAGGGTTCCGGGCCATGAATTCATCAACACTATTTAATATTTCATTAATATTGTTCATGCGTTCCATGTCTTCCAGTGTGTCCTGTTTCTTATAATGCTTCAGGATTCCTATTTCATCTACCAGAGTTCGCACCAGTTCGCCAGCATTCAGCTTATCCAGCAAATCATGGTATTTGCTGATGATTTCATGAAAAGTNTGCAATTCATCCG
>FUWD013193691.1_pt1 | contig 10109 bp, 7 predicted proteins | sample 1063281 | NCBI WGS metagenome assembly FUWD01 (sample SAMEA79048168, study PRJEB19326) | metagenome | biome: marine
ATTTGGCGTTCAAACATTTCATATCGGATATTTTTGAGATGACGTGTCAGCGCAAAGCAAGTGCAAGAATCAACAAGCTGACTGCACCAGCCTGTGTCCACAATCCAATTGTGGCGTGTTGATGATTTGCCAGAAGTGATTGGGTATCTATCCCGTCAACGACCACCAATTGATAATGCGGCATCTTGCGGAAGTAATACATACGCTCGACACCATCAACAATCGATATGTGAATAAAACTCCCCTCCAACTTTCCTTTAGCGATTTCGGAGAACATGGGAAAGTTGATCGCAGCACTTCCGAACTCCTCTTTGTCACCCACCTTACGCGCCCTAGCTATTCCATCTAGTCCATACAGCGCAACGACACCTTGTGTTCCTAACTTGATCTCACTATAAAAACGAGTGAAGTATCCAGGATCAATAGAGACAACCACGACCCCCGCGAACTCTCCATTGGGACGAGTGATACGTCGTGTCAGTTGAATAGACCACTTGCCTGTCGAACGTCCCAGCACAGGCTTAGAGACGAACAGTTCACCAGTATCGGCAGCCACATGTACTTTGAAATGCTCACGGTCAGACAAATCCAGCTTTGTGGTGATGGGCCTGTTAGCTAATGTATAGATGCCGTGGGCGTCAATGATCCCTACTTGAGGGAATATCTCAGTATCGATCACGCCTTGATTGCTCAGTCTTGTCAGATCAAGTTTGCTACCGAGTTCAAGATAGCGCGACTTGATGAAACGGATCACTTGGTCAGCACTTCGAAATGTCCGATCCGCATGTTCTTGGCTGACACGGGTGAGATTGGCCAAGTCACGTTCGGCCGCAGCCATTTCTTTGCTGAGGCTCTCATTCACCAGGGATACGACTTGCCACCAAGTAAGTAGCAATAACATCGTGGCGACGAGCCAGATCGATATCAGTGTCCTACGATGATTCAATGATGTGGATAGCATCTATCTTGCCTATCTGTATTTGTTTGTTTCAGCGACATCGACTGGCAGCCAAATAGTGACTGCCGTACCTTTCCCTAGCTTGGATTCAATCGTCACATTCCCACCATGAAATTCAATGATCTCTTGTACGATACTCATGCCCAATCCCGTTCCGGGAATGCTTCCTGATGAATCAGCACGATAAAAGCGCTCAAATACGCGGGCGTTCTGTTCGGGCGTCATACCAATACCTTCATCACTGATCACGATTCCAATCTGTTTGGAAGGGAGGATCCCAGCGCCCAAAGACTGAGAAGCACACTTTAGATCTACAGAAATTCTTCCGCCTTTGGGTGAGTATTTATAGGCATTTGAAAGTACGTTGTTAATAGCTTGTGCCAGCTTGACTCGATCCGCCTGTACCCATATAGATTCTCGACAAAGTGTCAATTTTGGCTGTTCGCGGCCCGTCGGTTTATTGAACCCACTGACTATGTCAATCATCAGTTTGCCGACATTCAAGCTCTCTATTTTGAAGTCTTTACCCTGTCTCGCTTCGATCCGAGCAAGATCGAGCAGCTCATTGATGATTGAGACCATCAATCCAGATTGTTTGAAGATGGTGCCCAAAAATTCATGCTTTTCGCTTTCGCCAAACGATTGATTCAGCATCAATTCGGTATAACCATAGATGCTCGCCATCGGCGTTCTTAATTCATGTGCCGCAGTCGATAAGAACTCACTCTTCATGCGATCGACCTCGGTCTCATGTGTCACATCTCTGAAATAGAGGATCTGAGAAACAGCAGTGGTATCACTTGTGCGCAGTCCAACCTCAAGGATTCGGTTGCCTACCAAAGACAATTCAATGAGATCACGTTTGTATACTTTGTTGCTGGTGGCACCCTCTCGCAAGTTTTGCACCCCTCTGAATTTTGAGCTTGGAATACAGATATCGCTCAACATCTCACTCACTTCATGCTCGGTCTTTCCTTCCAGTTGCGTAGAGGGTATTTCCGTCATCCGTGTGAAGGCTGGGTTCACATAGGTGACGCAGCGAGCCTCATCGAACGAGACGAATCCATCTGGGCTTAGATCAAAGATCGCGTTCAAGAGCTCGGTTCGAACACCTAGTGCAAGCTCAATGTTCTTGCGCTCATTGATATCGACCATGCTGCCAACCATGCGCAATGCTTTACCCGAGGCATCACGTTCCACGACATCGCCGCGATCCAGAACCCATACCACCTTATCCCCTTTCAAGCGCATCCTATGTTCACTCTGGTAGCGTTCTCCACCAGAAAGGCACGCCTGCAATCTCTGCATGACTAGTGGTTTATCGTCCTCATGTAGTAATGCGGAAAACTGCTCAAGGGGATGCGCCAGGAAGCCATCATCTAGGCCGGTGATTTGGCACCATTGTTGATTGTGAGAGACGATCCCCGTTGTGATGTCCCAATCCCATACGCCTTCAAGCGTGGCACCCAACACATAACTCAGGCGACGCTCACTCTCCTCAAGTCGTTTCTGTGTAAGCTTAAGCTCAGTCACATCATTCGCAATGACCAAGATCTGTTTCTTGCCATCCGCTGTCGTGATGGGTTTCTTGATCGACTGATAGTAAGAGACCTCACCATTCTTTGCGTTGGTGGACTCCTCCATCACGATCATGGTTTCGCTCTGCGACATGATTTGGCGAACGTTCTGCAGAAAGAAAGCGACTTGCTCTCTATTGGGATTGAAATAACCGTCGTCTTTTCCAACCAGCTCTTCTGGCGTCGTCCCGTATAGGTCCGCGAGCGCACGATTGCCGATGAGAAACTTACCTTCCCAATCCTTCATCAGAATGATGTTGGGGTTCTCATCAATGACCGTCCTCAACAATTCGTTAGCACGTGTCAAATCCGCTTTTAGAGTATCGTTCGTTGGGCTCATGTTGACTCTTCTGCATGTTCCACACCGAGAACGGGAGCCCCGTTAGGGGGATAAGATTGATCGGCGCTCGGTAGCCATATGGTCACCTGAGTGCCTTTACCCAGAGCGGTATCGATGCTGACATGACCTCCATGCAGATCGACTATTTCATGCACGATACTCATACCCAGGCCAGTGCCAGGAATGCGACCGGAAGTATCCGCACGATAGAAACGTTCGAAAACTCGAGAAGCCTGTTCTGGTGACATTCCTAGTCCGTGATCGACAATACTGATTCCGATCTGGGAGACGTCATAGACATCTTCCAATTCAGACAACTTCAACTCGACCTCGACCTCGCCACCAGCGGGGGAATATTTATAGGCATTGGAGATCACATTACTGAATGCTTGGATCAGTTTTTTATGATCTGCACGTACCATTAGCGGGATCGCCAATATCTCGAATTTTGGTTTGCTGCGCCCATCAGGCGTCTTGTATCCAGCAATGACTTCCGTCAACAATTCACCGATGTCGATTGTTGCAATGCTGAAGTCTTTACCGCGTCTAGATTCGATTCGAGCTAGGTCTAACAGCTCATTGATGATTGAGGCCATCAATTCGGATTGCTTGAAAATAGTAGAAAGCAACTCATGCTGCTCTTGTGCGTTGAAAGGTTGTGCCAATAAGAGCTCAGAAAAACCATAGATACTCGCCATCGGGGTGCGTAGTTCATGAGCAGCCGTCGATAGGAACTCACTCTTCATCCGATCTATCTCTGCTTCATGCGTTATATCTCGCAGATATAAAATCTGAGATATAGATTTAGCCTGTGCCTCTCGAAGCCCGACCTCAATCACTCGCTTACCTGCCAGCAATTCGATTTTCTGCTTGCCTTCTTGCCCCTCTCCTCTGTTCAGCCGTTGCTTCTCACGTAGCGCAGAAATGCCAGCAAATCGTGCTTGCGGGATGCACAGATCCGCCAAACGCTGGCCAAGAGCCATTTCACTTGCACCAATGATTTCATTTCCACTCAACCCAGTCATTTGGGTGAAAGCCGCACTTACATATTTCACACAGTGTTTGCTATCAAATGAAATGAAGCCGTCTGGACTGAGTGTGAAAATGGAGTTGAGTTGCTCAACATGATCACGAATATGGGCCTCTGCAATGCGCCTCTCACTGATGTCTCGAGCAAAGCCGACCGTACCAAGCAATGTTCCATCTTTAGAAACCACTGGTTTCTTAAATGTCTCAATCCAACCTTCATCAGTCCCACCTGCTACTGGCTCTTCCATGATTTTCTCAAGACGAGTCTCGATGACTTCAAGGTCGTCCTTGCGATATTGCTTAGCCAATTCATCTGGCCACACATCAAAATCTGTGAGGCCAACGACCTCTTCTGGACTAGCCTTTCCACATGCTTCAGCGAAGACTTTGTTCACGGCCAAGAATCGACATTCAGCATCCTTGAGCCAAAAAAAGAAGGGGAGGTTATCTATGGTTGCTCGCAGATAGAGCTCACGTTGCCGTAGTCGCTCATTTGTCGCTTCTATTTGCTGATGGCTCTCAACTAAATCTTTGGTTCTAGCAGCGACTCGACCTTCCAAGTCGGCATATGACTCAGACAAACGATCGATCATGGTATTGAAGGCTACTGACATACGCCCGAACTCGTCATCGTTGTATTGACTCAAACGTGCCACAGGGCGTCCCGTTGCCGCGATCTTCTCTGCCGCCGTTGCAATGTCACCTATGGGTCTTGCGATCATTCGAGCAAGTGCACTCGCAAAATAGTACATTCCCACAATGGCAATTAGGCCAACACAAAGAAATCCAAACATCAACAACCTCAGGTTATTGACCAGATGTTTTTGCTCTCTCGACACAGCAAGCTTCAATTTCAACTCATCAAGTGGTGCAGACAGCGCTAGCGGCGTCTCAATTTCAAGTGCCTCTGTTGCTGTCGCGAAACCTGCGACTGCAACACCATTCATATCCTTGATCAGACTGCCATCAAACTCGCCGGATGGCACCAATAGTGAATCAAGCGGTATGCGCAATAGCAAACCGCCCTCAACGCTATTTGTAAGCCTATAACGTATCGGGAAAAATATTTCCAACTCGGTTGAGGTGTGAGAAACACGCCATATCTTGGCTCTCGCTGAACCCACAGCTAGGAGTTCCTCATAGACTTTGGGAGCTTCGAGGGCAGGCGTTGGCGTCACACTGCTGACTATTACCCGTCCTCGATAGTCAATCAACGTCATGCTACTTCCCTCGATACTAAGCTTTTGGCTCTGCAATAACGGAGTTAGGTATGTCTCCCTCCCCCCCGAATCAGCCAATGCGTTGGAGGTCACAGGATTATTGCTGATTGATTGTGCAACACTGATCAACCCATCGAGTTTTAACTCAATCTCCCTTTTTTCGATCATTGATCGGCTATTCAACAGGGAATGAGTTTGCGTGGTGATTTGATATTTGGCGGCAAAATAGGCCGCCACCATAATCAATAGCCCGCCCGTCACGACAATAGATAGCAGTTTCGCTGTTATCTTCCCTATAAGATTGAGCCGAAGATAGCGACCTTTCAGCTTGTCGATCTGGTGTCGTAACGTTTGCATGATTACTTGCTTTGAACTGGGATCAGGTTGTGCGTGGAACCAAAACGCGCGAAATACAACTGAGAACGATCCAATGCCTCATGGTCGTTCGCGCTAAATGGCTGCGCGTATTGGCGAACCAGTCCATCGTATGATTTGATCTGCTCCAATGCGGTTCTGATCTCCGCACGTCCTGTACTACCTGATTTTTTTATCGCCATTGCCAACAGATGCGTCAGGTCGTATGCATGAGCGAATCCGACCTGCCCTTGTAAGTTGTCGACACTCCCCCCAAAGCGCGCAGTAAATCTGGCTGCTACTTGTTTCTCTTTTTTCCCTCGCCTGCCATTGAAACCGAACGTCTGCACAACAACCAGATCGACAGCGGCCAAGGCGTCACCGGTCATTGCAACGAAATCGCCCCCTGCTATACCCCAGTGTGAAATGATTGGAAGCCTTTGATTCTCAGGTAAAACAACCATCTGCTTAACAAACAGCGAGCCCTCAGTCTCGTTTGCCACCAATATGATTCCCTGTGCTCCCTCCATCCGCACATGCGCAAGCATTGGCAGAAATTCTGTGTCACCCCAGTTATACCACTCGCGAATCAGCGCCATCCCTGATGGCTGCTGAGCATTAATTGCACTATCAACACTTCTACCCCATGCTGTATTTGGCAATATGACTGCCAATTTTTTCATTCCCCGCGATTGCGCATGACCTAGCAATGCGCCAATCGCCCATGAATCTGTGAGTGAAAGTCGGAATACATAATTAGGAGATGGGGATGCAGTGATTGAATCTGCTGCTGCCCAAGGATCTAGCAGTGGCAAGCCGATTCGATTGGCCTCCGGCACAAGTTCAAGCGCAACTGGAGAAAATCGACCACAGAACAATGCAACGACATTCTTGTTCTCAGACATCTCGATCAGGTTATCGACTGCACGTGCAGGCAAGCCTCGATCATCTCGTTTTTCCAGCGCCAACTTTCTCCCCAGCACGCCCCCGGACTCGTTGATCTCATCGATCGCCAAAAGTATGCCTTTTTCTATCGATTGGGCTGCTTGGCTGTTATGCATTCCAAATTCGGCCGTGATGCCAATCATGATTGGCTCTTGTGATGCTGCATTCGCCTCAAACATAAAGAATGTCGCTAGCAAAAATACTATTGGGCGGATGTGCAAGCTGCGTAGCGCTTGATTTGAAATCATGCTCCATCTCCTGCTAGAGATTCTTGGATAGATTGCTCGAATATCTTGAAGCTGTTCCCACCAGATTTCTTTGCCTGATACATGGCGATATCTGCATGCTTGATCAATGCGACCTCATCATCTCCATGCTGCGGATATTCAGCACAACCAATACTGGCGCCAACGCACAACTCCTGCCCCGCCTGGATTATTGGTTTCCCAATCGCATCTAACAATTTCCCGCACAACCTAGCGATACTTGCCTCACCAAAGAGTCCAGGCGATAGAAGGATGAATTCATCACCTCCTAGCCTTGCGACCGTATCGATCTCTCTTACCGAAGAATTCATGCGCGTCGCTATTTCCTGTAGCACACGGTCACCGACATCATGTCCATAGGTGTCATTGATCGCTTTAAATCCATCGAGGTCGATGAACATCAGCGTGAAGTAAACACCGGATCGGCGTGATTGAGATAAGACCTGCCTTGTCCGATCCTGAATTAACTGACGATTTGGCAGACCCGTCAACGTATCGTAATAAGCGAGATATGACAGACTGTTCTCTGCCTTTTGCATTGAGGATAGGTCTGAAAACACTCCGATATAACTCAGCACCATTCCTGCATCGTCTTTAACTGAGTTGATGCACAACCATTGAGGGTAGTTTCTCCCATCCTTTGCTCTGTTGTGAATCATCCCTTGCCACGCTCCAGTCTCCTTCAATACACGCCACATACCTTCATAAAAGTATCGGCTATGCGTACCTGATTGAAGTAATTTTGGACTTCGACCAATGACTTCTTCACTACTGTAGCCAGTGATCCTAGTAAATGCAGGATTCACCGCACGGATCTCTCCCTCGACATCTGTAATCATCACGCCTTCGCTTGCGCTTTGAAGAACCACTGTAGATAACTTGTTTTCAAATTCGCGCTCTCGCATACGAGTGACATCTCGGATGATCCACTGAAAGTATGGATTTTCTTCGTGACCAGTTCGCAATACTTGCGCTGCTACAATCAACGTACCTCCTTTGGCAACCTCGCTACGCAAGTGCAGTTCAATTTCACTGCCAATTCCTTCTTGCACCAAAGCTAGCATCTTCAAATACTGCTGAATGTGTGTTGGAAGTATCCAGTTTTTTAAATTGCTCTGGATCAAATGCTCCCTTGGTGCAATTGCAGCAGCCGCCACGTTCAACTGTTGAATCACCCCGTCGTAATCTGTCACCAGATACATATCACGCGAGATGTTCATCAATTTATTCAATTCCTCCCGACTTTCCAAAAGCTGATTGCTCGACTCAAGCAGGGATTGGTAATTCGACTTGAGCTTTTCGTTACGCTCGATCATCTGCTGAAAATCTTCAGCGTAGCGATAGAGCTGATTTTGCATCTCGGCACCTCTATCTCTACCAGCCAGCTTTGATTCCCCAACATTCGAATCGATTGTGTCGACCATATCCTCGGAAGTCTTATTCATACTCACCTCACCTATCGAGTGTTTCTTTAATGCTTGCCACGAGTTGCAGCGGACTGAATGGCTTGATGAAATACTCTTGAGCACCACGACGGATACCATCTTCATAATCACTGACCTGCCCTCTTGCTGTGACCATCAGTACATGAATGTGTTTGAGCTCTGGATCCGCTTTGATAATGTCCAACACTTGAAGGCCATCCAACTCGCCTGGCATCATCACATCTAGAACTACTAGGTCAGGCTTCTCGCGGCGAATGATCCCAAGGCTACCCTCGCCATCCTCCGCCTCGAGTACAGTGAAGTTGTTGCCCAATGTGATACGAATCAACTTTCTAATGTCTGAATGATCATCGACTATCAACACTTTTTTCATGATGGCTCCTGTATATAGGTCTTCAACAATAAATCTCCCGCAATAGTTCGTAGGCGATCGAATGGAATGGGTTTAGGCAGGATAGGGATGCCTTTGGGTATGTCTCCGCGTCTCGCAATCTCCGCAGCATCGAGACCGCTGACCACCACGATCTCGACATCTGACAACTCAGACATGCTGCAGATGGTGTTGATCATCCGAAATCCATCCATCCCTGGCATATGCAAATCAGTAATCAATAAATCAGGTTTGTTTTTGCCGATTAGGATTAGCGCTTCATATCCGTCATCCGCAGAAATCACTTTGATGGGTAACTGCCACCCTCGTAGCTTGATCTCATAGAGTCTTCTTAAGGCTGGTTCATCTTCAACAACTAATACTGTCAATTCGTCGCTTTGTTTTTTTGCTCTAGGCTCTTTCCAGTTTGAGATTCGTCGACCGCCTGCAAAGCCCTCTTACCAGAAGCTTTTTCCAGCAAACTCTCGATCGATTGGCGACTAATTCGTCGATGTCCCCCCTCGGTTTTCCATGCTTCCAACAATCCACTCTCAACCCAGAGTTGCGCAGTTCTCAATGACACCGACAACAATTTCGCCGCTTCTTGTGTTGTGCAAAACGTCTTTGGTGTTTGCTTGTTGTGATTCATTTCACCCCCAGTTACAACTTCAACTTAATCAACTCAGACCCAATGTATCATATTTTTTCACTTTCTATTGTTATTTATCATTTTCGACATGAAAGTGACTAGGTATCGGTCTGGGAAGGGAGCTAAGGGGGGGCTGTGCTATTGAAGGAGTGAACTGAGCGAATGTGTTCTTTTATAACTAAGGGTGCTCTGTCACACACGGGATTGAAAATTAGGCAAATACTAGCGTACGTTTGAAATCAAACGACCGATTGACTGCAGAAAGCGGACATCCCTTCGATTTACGCTGACAACTTTATTTGAAAATCGCCAATGTCTCTTGTGGCCGAGAAGCAGCCGCTGAATACCCTGCTGTGATTGGTTCCGACAGACTATATTCCCAGAGCATCTCTAATTTTGGCGACTAAAGCGAACTCCGACAGACTTTGCTCCAGTTTTGCTAATTTTCGTGGGTTTCAGAAACAAGGGGTTAGAGCGTTCGCTCCGACAGACTTTATTACTTGGCATCACTAATGATGGCGAGTAATAAAGTCTGTCGGGTGAGAATAAAGTCTGTCGGAGACGACTGAGGATGCGACAGGCAGTAATTCGGCCATAAGAGCCGTTGGGACTTTGCTGGAATGACTAATCGATCGCGCAGAAGCGATGTCTGCTTCACTAGCAGAAACGGTCGTTCATAGTCACTGATTTTGCTCTGGATACTCCTGCTTAGCCTGAGACCGCCATCTCCCAGTTGTAGCCAACTATGAAGATAAAATTCTTTACCTTGGTGAAGTGGTCATTTCATAGTTGCTTGGGCTTATGCGAACACAACCACGGTATTACGGCCTAGTTCCTTGGCTTTATACAACGCCTGATCGGCGTTTTTCACGCAGCTTTCAATTTCAGCCAATTGGTCTGGTAGGAATACAGCGACGCCCTGACTGACTGTTACAGAGATGTTGGCTTCTCCAAGG
>FUWD013026980.1_pt1 | contig 10106 bp, 11 predicted proteins | sample 1063281 | NCBI WGS metagenome assembly FUWD01 (sample SAMEA79048168, study PRJEB19326) | metagenome | biome: marine
TGTTATATTAGAGAAGTTAAAAATTCATATATTATTTTATATATAAATGAATCTAAAGATCCTATTACATTAAATTTAAAACAAAAATTTCCACAAATAACGGTAGTATATATATCTAATCAATCTAAACATGGTGGTTTAACTGGAACTTGGAACGCAGGAATAGATATGTGTTTAAAAGCTAATTGCAATATTGTAATACTTTCAAATGATGATATATTATTTGATTCATCTATTAAGAATATAATAAATTTAGCAAATAAAACATCTGTTAACAAATTATTATATTATGGACCAAGCACTAATAAACCTGGACCCGCAGCATGTAATAAATCACAGTATAATATTAAACCAACGAATAATAGATTATTTATTAATAAATATAAGAATAAATTAACAAATTTAAATGGATTTTTTATGGTATTCCCTAAACATGTCTTATTAAAAAATAAATATAATAGTACTAAATACTTTAATCCCGCATTTCCATTTGGAGGAAATGAAACAGAATGGTATAAAAGATTTATAAAGAAAGGAGGTAAACCAGTTATAGTGCCAAGAACATTTATATATCATTATAAAATTGCTAGATGGCGTAAAGATAATAATATAAATAATAAATGTATATATACTGTTAATACAGGTGGGTATGAAGGCAATTCTATATATAATAACAATAATAACATTATAGATTATATTTATATAACAGATAATTTTAAGTTAATTTATAAATGTATTTCATTAAATATAATACCATATTATATTAATACTAATAATAAAGAACCTAAATTAGTACAAAGAATAATTAAAACAAGCCCTCATCTATATTTACCTTATCAATATGATATATCTGTATATATAGATGGTAATTGTAAAATAAATAATTATAATCGTCTATTACATTGTATGAATATGAATAAAGATATAATATGTTTTAACCATCCAGATAGAACATCAGTATTAGATGAAATAGAATTAATTAATAAACTAAAATTAGAGAAACCATCAAATACTGGTAATATTCTAAAGTTAATAAATAACTCAAATTTTAAAGTCAACACAGGATTAACAGAAACAAATATACTTATAAGAAAACATAAAAATATTATAAATTTTAGTAAAGAATGGACAAAATGTATAAATATATGTAGAAGAGACCAAGTAAGTTTTGATTATATGTTATATAAATATAATATAAATTATAGTAGATTACCTTATAATACTAAACCAATCACTAAATATAAACATATTAATCCTAATACCAGACATATAAACTAAAATGTAATAATAATATATTAAATATTAATTAATAATTTATTTTTTAATAATTTAGTAGCACTAGACCTATAATTTGGATTTTCTTTAATACATTCCATAATAAATGTTTTACATAATAACCATTTTTCAGTATTAAATATTTTATCAAATATTACAGAATCATCAGTAGTCATAAAAAAATCAATATAATAATAATATTTATAATATTTCTTTTTTATTGAATTATAAAATGGATTGTATTCATTTACCATTTCTAAGAGCATACAACCAAATGAAAATATATCTACTTTATAATTATAATTTTTTTTTTTATTCTTTCGTACTAACCAAATTTCAGGTGCTATATAATCAAGAGTACCACTAAATGTTTGAAGGTTTGAAGACCTACAAGCAGATAATCCAAAATCAATTAATATAAATTTATTAGTATTACTAATAACTATATTTTCACTTTTAATATCTGTATGTGTTATACCAATAGAATGTAAGTGTTCTAGTGCATAACAAGTATCGATAGATAATCTTTTAATAAAATTTAATCTGTCAAACTCTTTATTATTATAATTAATTACAAAATAACAATCAAAAACACTACCATTTTTATAATAAGGTATTTCTAAACAATATTCAGTATCAATATTATTTAATAATTTAATAATATTGCAATGATTTATTTTTTTTAATATATTAACTTCATTAAAATATTGATTTTTTTTGTTTCAACATATTTTTTTTTTAATATATTATCTTTTTTATATATTTCAGACTGTCCACCCAAAAGTTCATTTTTATCATCTGTTAATAATTTCCATTTATTATTAATTAAATCCATTTTAAAAATTACATAAATATTAATTTTCTGAATAATACGATATAATTAATAATTAATTATTAATTATCGGGTTATTATCTATAATTTTATTATCTTTTAATTTTCTAATTATTGGTAATTTATAATCAACAACATCTTCATTATAAATATCATTATTAAAATTATATAAACCTATTAATAGATTATATGAATTATAAAAATGTATATAGTTATTTTTAACATGTTCTATATCAAGTTTTATATCTATATTATTAATTAATAATATTTTTTTATAAATTTCAATATCATTATTAATATTTTTACTATCAATTATTATATTATCATAATTAGTTATATTATTTTCTATTTGAAATTTATATAATAGATTATATATTATTTTTATATTTCTCATACATCTATTAGATAATTCTTCAATATTAATATAATATATATATATTATGAAATATATATTAATAAACATATATATATATAACATACCCATATCAAAGTACATAATTATTTAATATATATATATTAAATAATAATTATTGTTAATAATTTATTATATTAATTTATTAAATATACTTAAAAAAAAATATGAAAGATATTTATAAATATACTAATTAATAAAATATTATAAAATGGTTAAAACTATTGAACAAATTTATAAAAAAATGAAACCAGAACAACATATATTAGAAGTATCTGATACTTATGTTGGTTCAAAAGAATTAACAGAAATGGATGCCTATTTATTAGACAATAATAGAATGATTAAAAAAAATATTTTACATACTCCAGCATTATATAAAATATTTGATGAATTGCTCGTTAATAGCGCAGACCAACACATTAGATGTAAAAAAGAGAAATATAAAAATCAAGTAACAACAATTAAAGTAAATATTGATAAAGAAAATAATGAAATTAAAATATATAATAATGGAGAAGGTATTGATATTGTAGTGCATAATGAACATAAAATATATATTGCTGAACTTTTATTTGGTAATTTATTGACTTCTGCTAACTATGATCAATCTGAGGATAAAATCACAGGAGGTAAAAATGGATATGGTGCTAAATTAACAAATATATTTTCAACATTTTTTTCAATTACTACTGTTGATTCTACTCGTAAATTAAAATATACACAAACATGGAAGGATAATATGTCTATTAAATCAATTCCAAAAATAACAAAATGTAGCTCTAAGCCTTTTACTGAAATTATATTTAAACCAGACCTTAGTAGATTTGGATTAACAGAATTAACTGATGAAAATATAGAATTAATGAAAAAAAGAGTATATGATATGACTGCTTGTACTGACCAAACTGTATCTATTTATTATAATAATGAACTTTTAAATTGTAAAATGTTTGAGAAATATATTGAATATTATATTGGAGATAATACAGAAACACCTAAAGTATATGAACAAATATCAGATAGATGGGAACTTGGTGTATGTCTCAGTGATGATGATAAATTTGAACAGATATCATTTGTAAATGGTCTATGTACATATAAAGGAGGTAAACATGTAGATTATGTAGCAAATCATATTGCAAAGAAATTACAAAATTTTGCTGCTACAAAAGGTATAAAGCGAAAAAAATACACATTAAAAGTAAATAATATTAAAGATAATATGTTATTATTTTTAAATTCAACTATCTCAAATCCATCATTTGATAGTCAAACAAAAGAATATTGTACAACAGTTTCAACAAAGTTTGGTTCTAAATTTGAAGTTTCTGATAAATTTATTGAAAAATTATCAAAAATTGGAATAATTGAGAAAGCAGCAAAGTTTGAAGAATATAAAAATAATTCATCATTAGCGAAAACAGATGGTAAGAAAAAAAATGTAATTAAAATACCAAAACTTGACGATGCAAATTGGGCAGGTACCTCAAAATCTAATCAATGTACTTTAATATTGACAGAAGGAGATTCAGCAAAATCATTTGCTATATCTGGTTTAGCTAAAGTTGGTAGAGATAAATTTGGCGTATTTCCATTGAGAGGTAAAATGTTAAATGTAAGAGATTGCGCATCTAAAAAAGTAACAGAAAACTCTGAAATTAATAGTATCAAAAAAATTTTAGGATTACAACAATTTAAACAAGGTACTAAACAAACAAAAGTATACACAGATACTAATGAATTAAGATATGGAAGAGTAATGATATTAACAGATCAAGATGTAGACGGTTCACATATAAAAGGACTATTTATAAATTTTGTACATGCATTTTGGCCATCATTGTTAAAAATCCCAGGATTTATTATATCATTATCAACTCCAATTGTTAAAGCAAAACATGGTAAAAAACAAGAAATATTTTATACAATAACAGATTATAATAATTGGAAAAACTTAAATAAAAAAGGATGGAATATCAAATATTATAAAGGATTAGGTACGAGTACTTCGTCAGAAGCAAAGGAATATTTTGATGATTTTGAAAATAAAAAAATAGAATATTTATGGAAAATTAATAATGAAAAGGAAGAAGAAGTAAATGAACTAAAAATGAATTTAGCTTTTTCTAAAAAAGAAGCAGATGGAAGAAAAGAATGGTTAAAAAAATATAATAAAGAAGTAATTCTTGAACAAACTGAAAAAAAAGTGTTATATTCTGATTTCTTTGATAAAGATTTTATCCACTTTTCAAATTATGATAACGAACGATCAATTCCGTGTATGTGTGATGGTTTAAAACCATCCCAACGAAAAATATTATTCGGAGTTTTGAAAAGAAATTTAAAAAAAGGTGTTAAAGTTGCTCAATTAACTGGTTATATTAGTGAAAATACAGCATATCATCACGGAGAAACAAGTTTAAATGAAACAATTATTAGCATGTCTCAAGATTTTGTAGGATCAAATAATATAAATATATTATACCCAGATGGTCAATTTGGAACAAGAATATTAGGTGGTAAAGATGCTGGAGCACCCAGATATATATGGACATATATGAATAAAATCACATCATTAATTTATAATCAATACGATAATCAAATATTAGATTATAAAGACGATGATGGACAAAAAATAGAACCAAACTGGTATATTCCAATTCTACCAATGATACTTGTAAATGGAACTGAAGGTATTGGTACTGGATTTAGTACTAAAGTACCTCCATTTAACCCGTTGGATATTATTAAAAATATTTATAATTTAATGGATAATAAAGATGTAGAAACAATGATACCATGGTATAGAGGATTTAAAGGTGATGTTGTATTTAAAGATATTAATGAATATGGTTCAAATAAATATACAACAAAAGGAAAATATGAAAGAATTAGTGTAGATAAAATAAGAATAACCGAACTACCAATTGGAAAATGGATAGATGATTATAAAGAAGATTTAGATAATTTAATATATGATAAATCGGTAGAAACAAATAAAAAGACTAAACAATGTATTATTTCATATAAAACAGACTGTACAGAAGCAATAATTAATTTTGAAATAAAATTTAAAAAAGACGAATTGACTGATTTATTATACGATACTGAAAAATTTGAACAACTATTTAAATTAAATGATTCCAGAAATTCATCAATGACAAACATGCATCTATACGATGCAAAAGGAACTATTAAAAAATATTATTCAATCGTAGATATACTGACAGATTATTATAATGTAAGATTAACATATTATACAAAACGAAAAGAATATATTATGAATAAATTAAAATTAGAATTAGATGTAAATAAAGCAAAATCTAGATTTATAAAAGATTTTATGAATGGGGACATTAATATTATTAATAAAGAAGAAGAAGATATAATTAAAGATTTGGAAGAAAAAAAATATCCAAAGTTTAAAAATGATAACATAGATGATATTGATAATTATAACTATGATTATCTTATTACAATGACAATCAGAAATTTAACAAAAAAAAATATAGATGAATTAAAAAAATCAATTGATAAAAAACAGGCTGAATATTATGATATTGATAAGAAAGATGAAATAACATTATGGAAAGAAGACCTTAAAGAATTTGAGATTGAATATAAAAAATTTATGAAAGAACACAAAAATAAATATGAAAATTAATTTATAATAAATATTATTAAATAACAGTATTGAAAGAATACATAAAAGAATTTAAGATTGAATATATTGTTGTTTAAAACATCCACCTTTTTTATATTGTACGTTTAAAATTAAATAACTATTAATATTTTAATTATATTTAAAATATAATTTTTTAGATAATTTAATTTATTTAATTATCTAATATAAATAGAATGGGTATTATATTAGGAGATATTAACCAAAATAAAATATATGATAAAGAAAAAGTATTAAATAATTTAGACAATCAATATAATATATCAAAAAGAATTTGAATTATATATTAGAAGAAACAGATATAATATTTATGGATGAAAATATTAATTTAATTGAATTTGGTTCATTTTTAATTAAAATAGTTCCACAATTAATAATATTAATCAGAGATACAAAAGGTACTAATAAAATAGATGGTAAAGTAAGAGAGAAAATATTAATTGATGTTCTTTGTTATATAATAGTAAAACATATTAATACTGATACTGATTATTATACAAATCTTACAAGAAAACTATCACCAGTTATTATTGAATTAGCTTTTAAAAATCCATATATTCTTAAATATAAAAATACATGGTTTTTTTTTAATAAAAAACTATTTAACTGTTAAATAAAATGATTAACTTATTAATTTTTAACTATTTATTAATAAAATATTGATATTTTATTAATAAAATATCGATGTTATATTATAAAATATCGATGTTATATTATATTTTTTATTTTCTATTATATAATTATATTACTTAAATGGATTATAAAGTTATAATAAATGCTCTTATTATTATATTAATTGTCTATTTAATATTAGAAAATGTAAACTACAATTATAAATTTAATGCAAGTAATAAAAAACAAAATAAAAGCAATGAATATAATTTTGATAATGAAAACTTTGATAATGAAAACTTTGATAATGAAAACTTTGATAATGAAAACTTTAATAATGAAAACTTTAAAAATGAAGGATTTGAAAACAATCAAAGTATTGATTTTTTAACTAATGATGATGATATAGTACCAAATATTGATACTATATTAAATAAAAAATACATAGATACTGAAATAGAACCAGATAATATTAAACCTGGTAATTTTTGGTTAGATGATAAGAATACACCTAATTTTGATAATAATGTTACAAATGTATCTAAATATTATGATATTAATTCGGAAGAGGTATCTCCACCATTAAATGAAATAACTAATTATGAAGAAAATTATGCTAAAAAAGAATTAGAAAAAACTATTATAGATAAACAATCTAACCAATCATGTTTTTTAAATGAAAATAATCAAGAATTTGCTACAATTAATCCAGATTTTTGGAAATATAAAGATGAATCACCCATGAATGGTGGTGAAATAAGCAATGGTATAGTAGGGTTTGATACTTTAAATTCAGACTTTGCTTTATATGATATAAATAAAATAAATAATCAATCTTGTAATAATAATATTAAATGTACTGGAGATGACCTAAGAAATGGTATGAGCACAGAAGCTCAACAGTCACGAATGAATAATACATAATATTGAAAATAAATATATAATAACTAATTTATTTCAAAATAATTATCTATAATAAAATATAAAAAATAATATTTTATATATTAATGAATAATATCAAAAATATTAATTCTAATATTTCATCTTGTTTAGAAAAATGTAATTTATTTGATAACTATAATACTAAAATATCAAAATCAATTTATAAAAATGAAGATGAATATCAAAATTCATTTAATGATATTATAAAATTTTCAGAATCAATTCCAAGTTCTAAAAAAAAGATATTAATACTATTATATATCATTCAGACAATGAAGATGGATTATACTCAGCTTATATTGTTTGGAAATATTTAAAAGATAATGATTTATTAAATGACCTGCAAATAATTCCAATGAAACCGGCAAGTGCTAAAAATAAAGTTGATAATAGAGTAACTAAAATTTCTGAAAAAATAAAAGATCGTATTGTTATTATATTAGATTTATCTTATAGTAAAATTAATCTTGATCTTATATTAAAATATGCAAAAAAAGTTTATATTATAGATGACCATCCAATTAGTAAAAGTGAAATAAAAAATATAAATAAATTAAAAAATAAAAGTTTTATAGGCAATGATAAACATTCAGCAAGTGCATATACTTGGAAATTTTTTTTTCCAACTAAAAAAGTTCCATTATATATACAATATGTAGATAATAATGACCGTAAATTAAATTTACCTTATTTATTATATAATGATCTTATTAGAACATATAATAATTATAGAATTATTCATAGTCCTTATTTAAAAACACCAGACACTTCCAGTGATTTTGAAAAATTAGATAAACTTTTATCTAAAGTAGATAAAAATTTCCAATTAGTAGTTGGATATTATTATAATGAATTGGCAAATAATATTAAAGAACAAGTTGCATCAAATGCTGTTAAGAAAATGTTTCAAGGTCATCCTGTATATGTTTTAAATTATAACGACCCAGTATTAAATAAAATGGTTGCGCGACAAATGCAAAGTAATGCTGAAAATAAAAAAGATAATATTCATTTTGTTGTATTATGGGGGTTTGAATATACTGCTAATGCATATAGAATATTTTTATCAGAAAAACATACTGGTGGTACACCTAAACATAATCTTCCTATGATTGCTTCCAAACTTGGAGATATAGGGGGAGTTAAAAGAGGAGGTGGTGGCTCAAAATTTATTGGTAACTTTTATTGGCCACATAATAAAAAACATGATATCTGGGATTTATTTACTAAAGAAGCTACATTTTTACGCAAGTAAGTGATTATTTTAAAATTAAGAATAATTTAAAATTAAGAATAATTAATATTAATATTTATTTAATTAAAATGAATATTAATAATTTTAATATTTTATGTGATAATATAAATAATTTTAATGACAATATCTATAATAATTTTATTAATTTTATTAATATTGATAAATTAATATTTATTAATAAAAATTCTTTTTATACTATAAAAATTGAATATACAGATAGATTTGATATTAAATATATTAGAAGATATTTAATAAATAATATAGACAACACAACAAATACTATTACAAATAATAAATATAACAATGATACAATTATAAAACTTGGTTTATCAAATAATTTATCAAATAATTTATCAAATAATTTATCAAATACAACTACAAAATCATCAGATATTATTAATGATATGTCTATATTATTAACTATATATATTAATGATAAGCTTGAAAATACTACAATAGAAGAAAATATATTATATACTAATTATAATCTTGAAAATTTTACAGGTGAAGACATAAATAGTATTAAAGACCTAAATTCTAGATTTTTAAATGATTGGAATGAAACTAAAAACTATATTATAATAAATATAACTTAGATGAAAAGTATTTTGAAATGGAATTTAATTTATTAAATAAATTATTAATAAATGATAAAGATATAAATTTTGGAGATTATATAAAAAATTTATGGATTAAAAATCCCAAAAAAATTAAAGATTATATTAATAAATTTTTAAATATAATTAATAAAAATGATAATTTTAAAAAAAATATAAATTATATAATAACAAAAATAAAGATAATAATATATTAAATAGAAATATAATAAAAGAACTAGATTTATATGAAGATATTAAATTAATATTAGGTAAATTTCATTTAAATTTTAAAGATATAAATATATTATTTATATCTAAATTATCACATTTCTGTTGTTCTATTTTATCAATATTAATTTTATTAGATAGGTCATTATATGATCCTTTATCTAATATAAAGAATACTAAACACGAGATTGGGAAATTATTAATAGAAAATATGGAAACACAAGATTAATAAAGTTGATAATATTATAAACCAACTAAATAAATAT
>FUWD013237715.1_pt3 | contig 10104 bp, 10 predicted proteins | sample 1063281 | NCBI WGS metagenome assembly FUWD01 (sample SAMEA79048168, study PRJEB19326) | metagenome | biome: marine
GTGTATTTAACCAATTTATGGTAGGATTAACCACTGTGGACAGAGTTCACATAACCCCGAGGGTAAGTAATGGATATTGATTTAACATCACCAGAAGCAAAGGCAGCAATCAAAGCGGCAGTAAGCGAGGCCACAGAAGGCTTGGCAGCGAAGAACAAAGAGCTGCTAGGCGAGCTCAAGACCGCACGAAAGGGTCAGGAGATTAAGCCGGAAACTCTTGAAAAGCTGGAAGATGAGATTGACTCATTAAAGACAGATTTAGCGGCAAGCATGAAAGAAGGCAAGACCTTCAAGAAAGCTGCCGAGGATGCGACTACCGCTCTCGAAACGGAATCAGGCTTCACTAAGAAGCTATTAATAGATAACGGGCTTGCGTCTGAACTGGCTAAGAACGGCGTGACCAATCCCCATCACTTAAAGGCAGCGATCGCTATCTTAAGGCCGCTGGTTGATGTGGGCACCGAGGGATCTGATAGATTCGCAAAAGTCGGTGAAGCATCAATACAGGACTTTGCAAAGGAATGGGCCGCAGGTGAAGAGGGCAAGAATTTTGTGTCAGCAGAATTAAACACAGGCGGCGGCGCAAATGGAAGCCGAACAGTGCCGGGTCAGAAAACAATGAGCCGGGCAGCTTTCGACCAATTACCACCAACAGATCAATCCACCTTCTCAAGAGAGGGCGGCGCTTTAACAGCATAAACAAGTAAGCCTGAGCAGAGCTTAGGTATCCGAATCGGTTGAGCCGATGGAAAGCAATTTTTATTAAACTCAACCTATAAGGTATCTAACAATGACCACTAATACGCTTACGAATTTAATACCCGATTTACATGTCGGTCTAGACCTCGTTTCACGAGAACTGGTCGGCATGATCCCCGCTGTAACCCTTAACGCAGAGATTGCGCGAGCGAAGAAAGGCCAATCGGTCTATTCCTCTGTTGCGCCCTCTAACACCAGCTATGATATCACCCCATCAATGGATGATCCCGCCGAAGCTGATCAGGAAATCGGTAATGTTCCGATCACTATTTCCAAGTCGAAGGCTTCCAAGTTCTCTTGGGATGGTGAAGAAGCTCGTGGCTTAAATCACGGCCAAGGGCACATGAGCGTTGTAGCTAACCAGTTTGCACAATCAGTGCGTGTTTTAGTCAACGAAATGGAAGCGGATCTGGCGGGGCTGCACTCAACAACATCAAGAGCATACGGGACAGCGGGCACTACGCCTTTCGCCTCTGCTGGTGATTACACTGACGCATCAGAAGCTCTACGCATTCTTAAAGATAACGGCGCTCCAGTTAGTGATAACCATGTTGTGATGAACACCGCTGCCGGTGCTAAGTTTTTAGGTAAGCAGGCAGATGTTAATCGCCAGGGCGCTGACAGTATTCTTCGTCAAGGTGTATTGCTTGATGTATCTGGCATGTCTTTACGCGAATCAGCCCAGATAGCAACTCCTGCTGTGGGTACGGGCGCTTCAGCTACAACTAACGCGGCAGGTTATGCAGTAGGCGTAACAGTGCTTACTCTGGCTTCAGCGGGAACAGGCACGATTGTAGCCGGTGATGTGGTTACATTTGCCGGCGACGGTAACAAGTACCTCGTTGCATCTGGCGATGATGATGTATCAGACGGTGGCACAATTACGCTTGCGGCTCCCGGTCTTCGCGTTGCAATGTCAACAGCTACAAAGGCTATCACGGTCGTTGCCGCTGCTGCTCGAAACATGGTCTTCAATCGCGGTGCAATTGTTCTTGCAACACGTATGCCTGAGCGTCCAGCACAAGGCGATAAAGCAATCGATGTGACTAGTATCACAGACCCTCGCTCTGGCCTGACCTTCGAGGTCAGTATGTATCCTGGCTATAGAAAAATGGTGTACGAGGTGTCATTAGCTTGGGGCTTTGCGAACATTAAGCCAGAGCACACAGCACTCCTTTTAGGCTAATCCACTAAGCAAAGCGGCCCTTATTTATAGGGGTCGCTCATTAGGCGCGCTATGAATATCGTAAGAATCAAATCTACCCATAAAGAAAGCCAAGGTGATTTTGTCGAGGTCAATGAAGAAGACTTTGATAAAGCCACAATGGAGCTTTATGTCGAACCGAAAGCGGAAGTAAAAGCAGCAAAACCCAAGACAAAGACAAGGGCTAAGTAATGACCTTAATCGTTGAGAGTGGCACAGGTAGTTCTAATTCTGATTGCTATATCAGTCTTGTTGACGCTGCCACTTATCATACGTCTAGGGGAAATACCGGGTGGGCTGCTATAGCCTCTGACGAGCTTAAAGAGCAGGCAATACTCAAAGCCACTGACTACATGACTCAGATATACAGAAGCTTGTGGCAAGGCTTCAGGGTCACTCATATACAAGCATTAGATTGGCCGCGAACAAGTGTGTTAGTTGATGTGCATATCTCGATTAGTCACGATGTGATCCCTGTAGAAATCCAAAGGGCTTGTGCTGAGCTAGCGCTCAAATCATCTGCAGGTACTTTGTACGCAGACCAAACTCAGCAAGTAGCTAAAGAGAAGATTGGACCGATAGAAACCGAGTTCGATATTTACTCTCCTGTAGCGATTCAATACAAATCCATTGATGCAATGCTCGCGCCTTATTTACGAAGGGGTAGGGGCTCAGTTGAAACGGTTAGACGATGAGCTTTGATTACTCCAAGAGTGCAACGTCAGCCACTAGACTTTTTACAAAGTTTGGTCAAGATGTTGTGCATTCGGTTTATACGGCTGGCGAATATGACCCAGCAACCGGCGGCGTATCTTCAAGCACTTCAGCAGTAACACGAGTCGGCGTTCTATTCGACTTTAGCTCTAACGCTGAGCGATATGTAAGAGGCAATCTTGTTGAAGTCTCTGATAAGAAATTGTTATTAGATGCAACGACAGTCGTTAGCCTTGAAGACTTATTCACAGTTAATTCAAAAGAATATCAAGTGGTTTCAATAGGCGAGTTAAACCCCGCTGGAACCTTGGTTATGTACGACCTTCATGTGAGGGCTAGCTAATGTCCTTTACAGCAGAATTAGACAAGTGGTGCAAGGTTACTAAGCCTAACCATTTAACAGACACAGTTCGCAAAGCCATCATGGAGATAGGCACAAGAGTTGTTTATCGATCACCTGTCGGCAATCCTAAGCTGTGGCAAGAAGGCTTCAGAGAGACAGCTACAGGTCTTGGGTGGGTTGGCGCTGGATACACAGGCGGAAGGTTTAGAGCTAATTGGCAGTATGGTTTTGGCGTTGCCCCTGATGGCGAAATTGATGACATTGACAAGTCGGGCGCAAAAACTATTGCAGCAATAAAAGAGGCTGCGTTAGCCACAGATATGATTGGAATCACCTATCTTGTCAACAATCTGCCTTATGGCGAAAAACTTGAAAACGGCTACAGCTCCCAGTCGCCCCAAGGCATGGTTGGCGTGACTGAATTAGAGTTCCCAGAGATTATGCAGAAGGCTCAATTATGAGCGTAGCACTAATCAGAAAGGCTCTAGAGACAGCGCTAAACGGCATTGATCCATCTATTGACACGGCTTGGGAAAACGCAAGCTTTACACCTCCTAATTCATCAACTCCTTACCAAGAAGTTAATACATTATTCGCCCGGCCTTTCAATGCAGAGGTCGCATCTAACCATCAAGAACTGGGCTACATGCAGGTAAAGCTCATGTACCCATTGAAGGTAGGAACGGCGGCAGTATCAGCAAGAGCTGAGCTTTTGCGTTCGACATTTACCCGAGGTAATTCGTTCACTAACGGCGGTGTCACGGTGAACATAACAGACACGGCAGAAGTATTGCCTGGCATTGTCGATGATGGCCGATTCGCCGTTATTGTAAAAATCAGATTCCGATCATTTATTCCAAATTAACGAGGGCTAGATAATGAGTATTGCACAGAAGATTAGCAAAAAAACCGTAATGCGGGTTCAGACTGGCCTCGGTGACGCAGGCTCAGCCACGGGTCAAGTCTTACGCAGAACATCAAGCACATTTAGCGCTACTCGCAGCATGTATAGCAGCGCTGAAGTTGTATCTCATCACCAGTCCACAGGTGACAGCTATGGCGTAAAAGCCACGAGCGGAAGCATTGCCGGTGAGCTTTCCTCATCAACTTATCAAATGCCTATTGAGGCTATCTTAGAATCTGACTTCGCGGCGGTGAGTGCTTACAACTCAGGCACCGATACAGTCCCAGACGCTGCGGGAACATTCACAGATGCGTCAGGTGGTTTTTTAACCGCCGGCCTAAAGGTTGGCATGGTTGGTCGATGGACTGGCTGGGACACGCCAAGCGCGGCTAACAACGCTAAGAACTTTTGGATAACCGGATTGACAGCGACAGTAATGACAGGCGTTTTTCTTAACGGAACTGCTATCGTTACTGACACCGCAACCGATGATGTAAGTTTTACGCCAGTCGGTAAAGTCTGTTTCCCTCCACTGACTTCTCATACTAAAAACTATCTTCAAATAGAAGAGTATTACGGCGATCTGACCGACTCTGATCTATTTACAGATGTTGTTTGTAGCTCAGTTGAGTTTGCGCTACCGGCTTCAGGTAATGCCACGTTCTCAAGCTCGTATGTAGGGCTTACGCGCGTCTTATCTGGCACCCAGGTAATGGGCTCTCCTACCGCCGAAACTGAAACTAGCATCATGTCAGCCATTAACGGGGCTATCTATGTTAATGGAGCGGCAACACTGATTAGTGGATTGAATATCTCTGTCAGTAATAGCGCGGCTCAGACTTCGGCAGAGATTGGAAGCAACTCGGCCAGTGATGTTTCTCGCGGTGTGATCATGGTTTCAGGCTCATTTACTTCAATGCTGCGTGATCAGGTGATTTCAAGTCTTTACGATGCCGAAACAGAAGTGAGCATTATCTGCGCGGTAGCGGCTGACGAAACGGCTACGGCTGACTTTGTGGCCTTTACTCTAGGCAAGGTGAAGATCACCGGTGATGCTCCTGACGACAGCGACGCAATCATGCGTACCTACCCATTCACAGCTCGAATCAATCACGATGGCGGCTCTGCTTTAGCGTTTGATGAAACAATTTTAACCATTCAAGATTCGGCTGCATAAGCTAGGTCTGAACCTCGCACCCTGCCTCTGTCGGCCCCTCTCTCGGGGGGAAGGCGGGGGTAAGAGCAACACCCGAGAAAGGAAAATACCATGACTAAAAAAAGCGTAAGTCTTGCATCACTTGATGTAGCAACACTAGGCGACACACCATTTGAATTTGAATACCTAACTCAGAAAGGCGAGGGTACTGGCGTCTTCTTTTCAGTGCTCGGATCTGAGACTGAAACGATAACTAAGATTGCTAACGAAATGGTGAATGATCGACGCAGGAAGGAATCGGTAGCGAAGATGAATAACCAATTCAGAAACAAAAATAGCGCCGAATATGAAACTGTTGAAAGCGATGTTGAGTTTGGACAAAGGCTATCTGCTGCTCGGTTAGTTGGGTGGCGCGGTATTGAAGATGCATTCACGCCAGAAGGCGCTTTAAAGCTTTGCAAATCCAATCGAGATGTATCTGCTCAAATCACCCAAAAGTCAGATGACAGCGCAAATTTTTTGAAGCTCTAACTTGTGAGCTGGAACAATACGCAAAGTCGGAGCTTGAATTAAATAAGGCACAAGATGACGGGGTAAGCCTCCGAGAGCATTTAGAAAACCTCTGGAGGCAATCCGGTGAAAAGCCTGAACTGCTACAGCAGGCAGTTCCTATACCAACAATGGCCGCAGATGTTTGGGGCCACTTTTGTCAACTATCAGGCGAGAGAAGCGAGGGAAGAATTACCTCTGGAATGATACGCGACTATCAGTGGTCCGAGGGCATCACTTTAGAGTTGTGGCAGCGCAAAGCAATAAAACGTCTTGATACTGTATTAATGAAATCAAAGGATAAAATCAAGTGACAGAATCCACGCTAAAAATTAAGGTAGATTCGACAGACGTTAAGACCGGCAAAAAGTCCCTTGATGATTTGGCAAAGAGCGGCAAGGATGCCGACAAGTCAACCAAAGACCTCACTTCCTCATCTGATATTCTAGCAAACTCCGTAAAGGCTTTGGCCGCTTCCTACGCTGTTTTAAAACTTGTTCAATACGCTAAGGATGCAGCCCTCCTTGCCGCCCGCTATGAAACGATGGGAATCGTTATGAGGGTCGCTGGTAATACTGCGGGTTATACCTCTCAACAGATGTCGGTATACACAAAAGAGCTTGAGAAAAACGGCATTTCAATGCTGCAATCTCGCAACGCAATTGTCCAGCTTGCCACAGCGAATATAGACCTATCTAAAGCCTCTGAATTAGGTCGAGCAGCACAAAACCTTGCTGTTGTTGCAAACATAAACTCATCAGATGCAATGGCTAGAATGATCCGAGGCATTAAATCTGGCGAAGTTGAAACGCTCAAGACGATGGGCCTCAATGTCAGTTTTGAGAACAGCTATAAATCTATGGCAGCCCAGCTAGGAATAAACACACAAGAGCTTACGCAGCAGCAGAAAGTGATGGCCAGAACTAACGCCGTTCTGTCCGAGTCCGCAAGCTTCAATGGAATATATGAAGAGTCCATGACCACGGCGGGCAAGGCCATGAACTCGCTTGCTAGGCATTCTGAAAACTTTAAAATAAAGCTTGGTGAGATATTTTTACCAGCCCTGTCAGATGGTGTTTTTAGGTTTACAGAGGCACTAAAGGCGGCGAACAAGGAGCTAGACGAAGCCGGTAGCGCAGGAACAGTTGAGGGTATAGGTGGTAGCCTAGCAACAGCCTTTAAATTTGTAACAAATATTGTCATCACTTTATCGGCACATATAGCAGAGACTTTCGGTGCGCTAGGCAGGATGATTGGTGGCTTTATAGCTCAAATACAAGCGCTTGCTTCTTTGGATTTTGAAAAGATCGGGCTAATTCAGCGTCAAATAATTGAAGACAATGAGGCTGGAGCAAAAGCCGTAGCAGCTTTTACAAGAGAAATATGGCTATCAAAAGACGCTCAAGAAGAAAAGCTAAAAGTCAGCGAAGAGGAAAGAATATCTAACGGGCTTGCGGCCAAGGCCACAATGAAGAAGGCTGAAGCAGACCAAGCATTAATAGACGTTCAGCGTGGCAAAGCTGACGAGCTAGAAAAGCTTATTACGGGCTTGCAAGAAGAGAATGATCTACTTGGCAAGAACCGAGTAGAGACAGAGATTTACGCAGCAGTAATCCAAGGGGCGACAGCGGCAGACATCCTTCGCATTGCCGCGATAGTAGAAAGCACACAGGCAAAGCAGGCTGTTATTGATGCAAACATTGAGCTAGCCAAGTCAGAAGAAACAGCAACATCATTACTAGAGCAGCAAACTGAGGGCCTATCAAATTACATAGATGATTTAGAGAGCGAAGGCAAGGCCCTTAAAATGAACACACGCGATCAGGCAATGTACAACGCTGAGCTTGATGCGCTTGCCTATGGTGCTGGGCCAAAAGCCGTACAGACTGTGAGAGAGCTTGCAGGGGCTAACTACGATCTATCCGAAGCAACCAAACAAGCAGAACGGGCTCTAAACGATGCAGCCCGAGCAAGTGAGCGCGCACACAGACAAATGCAACAAGATTTCTCACGAAGCATGGACCGATTTGGCTCTACCTTTGCTGACTTGGTTCTCGAAGGTGATAACGCTTTTGATGCATTAGCCAAGTCTTGGGAAAGAATGTTAATTGAAATGGCCGGGCAGGAGATATTCAAAACCCTGCTAGGTGATAGTCCTACGTTTAATGTTCAAGGCAGCTCTGGAAGCGCTGCGAGTTCTGCTGCTAGCGGGGCAACAAATAGCTTGGTTAGTGGTGCTGCTGGAGGAGTTACATCTGCGGCAATGGCGGCGGTAGCTTTTGAGGCAACACAACTTGCTTCTTTATTTAGCTCAACCATTTCTGGCATTGTTGGCGCTAATTCTATGATAGCCCCGGGTGCCGCTGTTGGCGCAGCAGGCGCTGGAGTGGGAGCTAGTATTACCGCTGCTTTAGCTGCTATTCCGGTATACGGATGGGCATTAATAGCCGCTGGCGCTGCTGTTGCTATATTAAATAACGACGATGGATTGAAGCGTGAAAACGCGGGAATGCTGGTTGGTAATACACCGGGCGCAGACCCTAATAAAACTTTTGCGGTTGACCCCTTTGCCTCTGGGTTAAATGTTACTGGTATTGCGCGCAGAGCCAGCCAACAACAAGCCATAGAAGTAATTGATACTTTTAGAGATATAGATTTCGCGTTTACCGAAATGATAAAAGAGCTTGAAGGTACGCTAGACCTTACTAACGCTACATTAAAAGGATTGGACGAGGAAGCTACGGCGGGATCAGACGGCACATTTCTCGGCCTTGGTGGTAACGGCGGTCTGGGTGGTGACATTCCCGCGCAGATCAACTCTTATATTGATCAGCTAGTAAATCATGTTGGTGGTTTAGATGAGTCCTTACTATCGGCAATCCAATCGGCTGAAGACGCTGATGCCGTATTCACCATACTTTCAGAAGAGATAGCCAAGCGAGCCGAAGAGGAAGCCATAGCCCTTCCGATAATGAAAGAAAGAAACAAATTACAGGACGAGCTTGACGGCTTGACCATGACCCGAATTGAGCTAATAGCAAAAGAGCGAGCAACTTTAGACGAAACAAATCAAGCAATATTCGACAGTATTACAGCCATTGAAAACCTTGGCATAGCTATTAGCGCACAGCTAACGCTAGATGGCGCAATGCAGGACGCTAGATCAGCCCTGAGAGCTGTAGGCGACGAGCTTAGATACCTGCAAGAGAATTCACTAAGCGCGGCTCAGGACGTTGAGAGAGCGCAACAAAGGATTACCGATTTAAACCGTGAATCTGCCGACTCAATGCGAGCCTTTGCCAAAACCATTGATGATTTCTTAGTTACTCTTAGCCCGGCGTCATACGGTCAGAATTTAGAGGCACTAAAAACCCAATTAACCCAAACTGCAGCCCTTGCTTCATCTGGCGATTTAGATGCTCAGTCTCAACTAATATCACAAGCCCAAAGCGTAGTGCGTTCGGCTGAATCTGGCAGCGCAACTCGTGCCGATTTCTTTAGACAAGAAGCATTTGTTAGAACAACATTGCTAAGTGTTCGTGACGCCATGCAGGTTGAAGAGGAAGTTTCTGGCAAGTCTCAAATGGAAGTGGCTGAAGATGAATTGGCGGCAGCTTTAGCAATACAAACCTTGGCTGACGCAGCTTACTCGACGGCTCAATCTTTAACGCAAACTTTAGACTTTGGATCACAAGGTCCATTGCAAAACCTATTCGACTCGCTGGCTAATTTATCTCAGGCCAACGCTAATGTATTGATCCAAACCAGGGCCCTTGCAATAGCCAACGCCAATGCTGGCATTATTGTCGAGGGCGCTGCCACTTCTTTTAAATTGACCAGTGATCAAGCAGGGATATTGTCTGTAATTCTTGGCCTAACGGGAACAGCGGCCACTGACTTTATTGATGACATAACGAAAACTGCAACATCAACACAGGCGTTTATAGATGCCCTAAGCGGCCTCACCCCTGAACAGATTACGGCATTCCTTGGAATAGTTGAAAAGGATCAAATAGAGAACTTTCTTGGCTCTGTTGGGGCTGATGCGATAACCGAATTCCTCGGAGCCATAAATCAAGATCAAGTGATGGCATTCCTTGGAGCGGTAGGTGTTGATGAAATTGTTAAATTCTTGGGAACTATTAACCCACAGCAAGTGATTGACTTCTTGGGGGTAATAACCCCGGAAAACATCGAGTTATTTTTTGCAGACGCAAAACCCGAAATACTTAATCAGGTAACAGGCATGTTCGCTGGATTGGATTTGGTTATCGCTAGCGGCATGTCTAGAGCATTCGCGGCAGCAATGACTCAATCAGCATTGGCGGCAGACAGCGCCAGAGCATCGGCAAACGCAGCTCAAGGAAGCGCAATTCTGTCAGGCATTAATGTTGACGGGGATTATTCAGATAGCGAGATATTCAGAGTCATTGACGGACTGAATAGCGGCTTTTTAAATATTGGTCAGGTCGCTA
>FUWD013362157.1_pt3 | contig 10099 bp, 10 predicted proteins | sample 1063281 | NCBI WGS metagenome assembly FUWD01 (sample SAMEA79048168, study PRJEB19326) | metagenome | biome: marine
TCCTCGCGTGGTTCCCCGAACTTGAGTTCGTCCTTGCAGCAGGCGTGGTCGCTGACAACCCAGTCGATTTCACCGGCAATCAGGTACTCCCAGAGTGCCTCAACATCTTCGCGAGGGCGCAAAGGCGGATTAACTTTGCCACCAACCCCACTCGCGGTATGGATGTCGGCCAACAGGTGACCAATTGTGACTTCTCGGCGGAAGTTCACGTGCGGGAATGCGACCTTCATGCGGATAGCAGCGTCGAGGGCTTTCTTCCCACTCAAGTGAAGCAGGTTGATGTTGGGCAACCCGGTCTCATGTGCAAGATAGGAAGCTATGCTGACAGCGAGTCCCTCAGAGTGAGGTGGGCGTGAGTGATGGTAAGCCTCAAGACCTGAGTATTCACCCGCTTCTTCAACCATCTTGGTATAGGCCGTCATGATTTCAGCGGTTTCGCAGTGAAGCCCAAGTGAAATGTCGTCGGCGAGCTCCGGGTATTTTTCGCGTGCGGCTTGAATCCCGCGCATGACGAACTCAAAGTGTGCCAAGTCGTAGCGCTCACCCTCCGGAATCATCAGAAATGAGTTCTGGTCATCAGAACGTCCATGCAGACCATGGCTGCCGTAAAACATGAAGATTTTGAAACTGACCACTCCATCTCTTTGAATAATTTCGGGGATTTCGTCAATATGCTCTTTCATCATGGGTGCAAGGTGAAATGCGTAGTCAACGTAGGCGTTACCTTCACAAGCTTGGAGTACCTCGGGAAAGAAGTCCTCGTAACGTCCACCCTTGTTGAGGTAATACTGACCGGTTCGAATGTAGGTGATTGCCGAGGTCACTCCTCCCTGTGCACAAGCCATGCTTTCTGATTTCGCATCCTTACTTAGTTCGTTATAGATTCCCCAATGCTCGTGGGCGTCAACAACCCCGGGGAAAGCTATTCGGCCTTGAGCGTCAATCACTTCATTGGCTTCGGTCAAATTTAGACCGGGGTTTACCTCAGAAATTACGCCATCGGTGATACCGATGTCAGCGTTAATTGGGTCTGGACTATCTCCGGTTACAACTCGAACATTTGTGATAACAGTGTCAAAGCGCATGGCTGCTCCTTCAAGGGTAACTTGTCTGGATAACTAATTTTTGTGGGTTATACCTAATTCGGCGAGATCGTTCCAAACGTGCTGTTCAACTATTTTGTGATTTTTGAGGACAAAAAAATCTATGTAACGAATATCGGTGAAAGGTTGCCCATCTAAATCTTCCCCAAAAAGAGTACCCCGGGAAATCACGCTGGATTCATTGCCATTGTCAAGTGAATCAAAGTCCGTACGATTCTTTTTGACCCAGGAGTATCTTCCCTTTGCCCCGGCAATCATTTCTTCAAGCGAGTGATATGTCTTGCCACCTGGAAAGATCATCAGGATATTTGGTGCAAGGTAGGTAGAGGCTTCAGCAAGCATGCGATCTTCGCACAATTGTAAATATGCATTCACAACCTCGATAGAAGTAGGCATGGCTAATCCTCCGGCATTTCAATGCCGAGCATGAGTGGATCGTTAGGGTGTTGTGCCAATGGATGAACAGTCACATTCATCCATGGGTACAAAGGCAGCGATGAAATTGATGCATGTAATTCTGTGGCATCTTCGACATTCCATAAAGCCCAATTCGCCCACCGACCAGGTACCCGCCAGAGTCTTCTTTGCTTTCCTTGGCGTGATAGCTCTTGCCCACGCAATAGTTCGGCGGCAAAGAGTTCTTCTTTCAGGACTGGATCTGCATCTGGTGGCCAATTAATCTCAATGTTAACTAAGAATTCCATAAGGACTTGTTCCTTTCTTTGGCGTTACGTGTGTTGGGGTGGCGTAATCATGGGCTAGCGGTTCGTCGACCCCCGTCGAGTAGCAGCGTGCTACCGGTCATAGCGGCTGCCATGGGATTTGCCAACATGGAGACAGCCCAGGCAACTTCCGCGGTCGTGGTGAGTTTTCCGCTAGAACTAGCTGCGGTCGCTTCGGAGAGAATTACACTCGAATCTACGCCGCGCTTCTTGGCCTCAGCTTGCGCGAGAGTCCACCATCTTTCGGTATCAACTGGGCCGGGAGCAATTAAGTGAATTCGTACACCTAGTTTTCCGAGTGGGAATTGAAGTTGCCGAACAGTGTTTGCGAGGGCAGCATTTGCGATTCCGCTGGTCGCCGCGAATGGAATTGGGTCAAATGCCAAGTTTCCCCCGATCACTAGAATTGCGGTCTCGCGATTGAAAGTGGAAGTTAGTGCGCGTGTCAACCGTAAAAGTCCACCGACTTTGACGTCAACTGCTGTCATGATCGCATCAACGGATGCATCTGATATGCCCCCATCGGTTGGCGCTGCAGGAAGAAAGACCAGCAGTCGGAGCGGCGCATTGAGCGATTGCAGCCAGAGCGCGAATGTGTCCACACTTTCCTGGTCTGTGACATCAAGTTGGTGAAATTTGGCATTACCGGGAGCGTCTGCAGCGCTATTTCGACTCGCAATAACGAGATTGTGACCCTCAGCATGCAGTTGGTCGCAGATAGCAGATCCGAGGGCACCATTGCCGCCGACGACAACGCTTATCGATGAAGTCATTGGCTGGAGCCTTGGATTAGTGCACCGAGGGATGCAAGGGTTGTGTTGTTGGTCGAAAGGTTGCGCACGGCGACCCGGATTTTGTCGGCATGTTGGGTTGAAATCGTTCGTTCGCAGTTTTTTGTAAATTTCAATTCCAGCTCCTCTTGGCTGAGCGGTCGATCCGGGCCACCACGATTAGTCAGGATCTCCACTGTGTGTGTGGTGCCGTTTGTGAGAACGACAGTCACGACAGCTGGAAATTGGTTAGGAAAAATCGAGTCACACAATTTGTTTGGCTCACAGGTAACTTTGGCGGCAAGTGCTAATCGATCCTCGTCGCGAGCGCTCTCGTCAGTGAAGTCCTCGTGGAAAACTCCCAGCCCTTCATCACTGAACCAAGCACTTGCAAGGGTAAATGGTCCGCTAAATGCAGCGTGATAACCGGACTCGGGCCGAGCCTTCGCCGCGATTGGTTCAGCTATGGTTCGCAGGACGGGAGTGGGAACTCCTAGGGTGATTGATTCAATTACCTCTGGTGAAATTCCCATCTTGCGCAACTCCCGGGCAGCATCGATTCCAGCATGGGTGAAGTGATTGCAAGGGTAAGGCTTGTAGAACAATCCGGGTAGCACCCATTGTTCGCCAAGGTTGTCAGTGATTTCATGAGCAACGGCTCTATCTCCGAGAAATGCGTGGAGAAAACCAAACCGTCCTTCAAGAACAGTTGGGGGACCCGTGATGCCCGCTTTTGCGCTTTGCGCCGCCACCACTCCTGCATGCGCGGCCCAACCGCAATGCAAACGCTTGACGGTTCCACCGGTCCGATTTGCTTCCAGCAGTCCAGCTCCCATACTCGCGGCAATACCGATTGCTGAAGCGATCTCCTCTTCGCTCGCACCCAGAAGTATGGCCGAGGCAACGGCCGCGCCCATGGTTCCGGTTATTGACGTTGCATGTAGTCCGTTTTCAAAGAAAATCGAATTTCCAAGCTCGCGATCATATCCGGCCATGCCGAGCCGGCACGTTACTTCAATGCCCATAACAATTGAGTCGAGTAGTGCGGTTGCTGAGACATTCATGAACTCTGCAACGGCTAGAGCGGCTGGAACAACACTTGCGCTTGGATGAAGAACAGAGGGTAAGTGTGTGTCGTCAAAATCAAGCGCATGAGCCATGGTGCCGTTTAACAACGCCGCATTTGGAACATTAGTTTTACCAGCGTTGACCACTGAAGACTGTTCATTTCCGCCCCAAGCATCAACAACTTCGCGCATTTGTTGAACGACGGGAAGTTCTGCAGCGGCAAATGAATTCCCTAAACAGTCCAAAACCCGCATTGCGCTGTTGTCCCGAAGTTCACTTGAGAGGCCATTCTTGCCGACACCCACAGCTACCTGCGCGATGAGTTGCGAAAGTGTTAGGGCCTGCATTTCACCAAAAGGCCTTTGGTCACTCACGAGGTCGTCTCAGGTTCACCGATGACGGCAAGTGGACGTGCAGGTGAACCCGTACCACCTAAAATCTTGAGTGGTGCCAAAATAAACAAGAACTTGCCAAGCTGAAGCTCGCTGGCCGGCTCAAGGTTCATATGTTCAATGATGTTAATTCCAGAGTCAACAAGCAACACTTTGTGAGCTGGCAGAACACTGTGGCCTTTGCCTGCCGGAATATGCTCATAGGCGGTTGAATCGGCACCCGTAATACAGATCTTTCGGTTCGCTAGCCACTGGGCCGCGGGTGCTGTTGGTCCTGGCACTCCCAGCACTTGGCCCAGGTATTTGGAGTGATCGCCTTCAAAGTGTTGCCCCCAGCCGGTGCGGATAATGACAGCATCACCGGGTTGCGGCTCAGCATCGATAAGCGCACATGCAGCTTCTAAATCTGACACTTCAATTGGCTGGCCAGCCTCCAAAGTAGTCACACCGTGCGCTCTAGGAATGTCCAAGAAGAGGCCTCGCGCTAATACTGGTTCCATCTTGTCAATGCCATGAGTCTGAAAACGGCCGTTTCTAAACGCGTCTTCGACTCGAACTCCTCCATGCAGGAACCCCTCGTGAGAGACGTGTGCGAGTGCGTCAACATGAGTTCCTACATGGCCACCTGTTACGAGTAATTCATTGGAAGCCGAGCCACCATCAGGTCGCACCATATCTCCGTGACGTCGGAGGTAGCCAAGTCGAAACCCGGGGTGATTAGGGGATGTCGGCATACCCGCATGCATGTCTTGGGACATGTCAATAATTTGGTGTCCATTCACAAAGACACTAATTATCTCGTCTGTCGTGATGGCGCTCATGGTGAATTATCCTCTAGTTCGGTTTTAATTATTCGGTTAAGCGAGAGAAGGTCACGGGCCTGACGTACTGTCGCGGGATCCACGAAGGTGCCGTCTGACCGAAGAAATGCTGAAATCCCCGTGTCGGCGAAACTTGTGACTTCGTCCAGCAGCGCACTAGCCGTCTCAACTTCCTTTGCGGTTGGCGTGAAGACAGAGTTCACAGTTGCGATCTGTTTTGGATGAATAACGCTCCGTCCGAAAAATCCCATGGATTTCATTCGTTGAGTGGATTCGGTTAGACCAAGATCGTCGTCTAAGTGGGTAAATACACTGGCTGGTGGTGGGACCAGGCCCGCACTTCTGCATGCGAGAATGATTGAAACGCGGATTGGGTCAAGGGCGACATCAAGTGTCATCGCCAGATCCGCTTTGAGGTCGGTTTCTCCCAGGCTGAGTGAAGCAATACTCGGTTGAGCAGAAGCAATCTCATATAAATTTGAAATTCCTTGAGCCGACTCCAATAGCGGATGCAGTGGGATTTCTGAACCCAGAATCTGAGCTGCTTGGCTCAAAGCAGAGAGATTATCAACTTTGGGAATGCGAACGCCAGCAAATGCTGCCGTCATTCGCGCAGCAGCAAGCGCCTCAAGATCCGAGGCGAACCATGGGGAACCATAGGCATTTATCCGAATTAAGACCGGCTTGCCGGGGGATCCCTCGAGTGTCTGAACAGCGAGACCCCGTGCACGATCCTTCTCTTGAGAACTCACGGCATCTTCCAGATCTAGGATTACACAATCGGCCCGAGAATTTAAGGCTTTTTCCACTCTTTGCTCATTATTTGCCGGGACGTAGAGCCATGTGCGCCAGAAATTCATTAGATAATCCCGTCGCTTCTAAATTGCTTCGTTTCCTCTTCTGAATAGCCCAATGACTCAAGCACCTCGAGCGTATTGAGGCCCTGGGCGCTGCCAGCGTGACGAATCTCCCCGGGGGTTTCGGAGAGCCGAAATAGAACATTTTGCATTTTCACTTCCCCAAGTTCCTCATCTGGGATACTCACAATTGAACCTAAGGCTTCGAATTGTGGGTCAGCGTAAATATCTCGTACGTCATAAATGGGCGCAATTGCTGCATCAGCCTGTTCGAAGGCCTGCATTACGGCATCCCGATCTCGTTGGGAAATCCAACTGCTAACCGCTTCATCGAGTACATCTGAATGTGTTGCCCGTTCAGAACCACTGGCGAACCATGGTTCTTCGATTAGTTCAGGACGCCCCACTAAATGCATAACTCGTTCGGCAACACTTTGCGCACTCGTTGAAATAGCAACCCAATGTTCATCACGCGTTTTGTACGTATTACGAGGTGCGTTATTGCTGGAACGGTTTCCAAGCCTTGGTTGAAGCTCACCTAATTGGTCGTAGGCGATTATTTGCGGACCAAGCACGGTGAGAATTGGTTCAATAATCGCTAAATCAATTACCTGGCCGGATCCAGTCTGATTTTTACTGTGTAAGGCCACCATGATTGCGTAGGCTGCTGTTAGTCCGGCGATCCCGTCAGCCAGTCCAAAAGGTGGCAGGGTCGGAGGTCCGTCAGGTTCGCCAGTTATCGCGGCAAATCCGCTCATTGCTTCGGCCAGAGTTCCGAATCCCGGCCGCTTAGAATACGGGCCGAACTGTCCGAAACCTGTTACGCGGGCGATCACTAGTCCCGGATTTATTTCATGGAGAGTCTCTGGTGAAAGGCCCCAGCGCTCAAGAGTTCCCGGTCTGAAATTCTCAATGAGAATATCCGCTTCAGCAACAAGTTTTTTAAAAATTTCTTGTCCTTCAGGCGCTCCAAGATACAAGGTAATGGTCCGTTTATTGCGCCCGATAATTTTCCACCACAATCCCACGCCGTCCTTACTCGCTCCATGCCACCGCACAGAGTCGGCTTTGGTGGGATGCTCGATTTTGATCACATCTGCACCGAAGTCCCCGAGCATGGTTGCCGCCATGGGACCGGCAAAAACTGTTGCGATATCAAGTACTTTGACGCCATGCAAAGGGCCATGTGTCTCTGCATTAAAAGGTGTGCTCATGAAACGGCCCGAAAGGCAGAGGCAGGTTGGTCAGTTGAACCAAGCCTCACAGATATTTGGCGTGCAGCCGACACCACCAAAGGAATCAGAGATTGCACGAAGTCGTTATTGAACCGTTCGGCGGGCCCACACACCGAGATGGCCCCAACAACATCATTGCGGTGGTTGAAGAGCGGAGAAGCAACAGCTCCGGCACCACGTTGCCGCTCACCCTTGGAAACTGCGTACCCCTGTAAATTCACTGCGGAAATGTCGGCTAACAACTGGTCACGATCAACAACCGTGTCTGCCGTAAGTTTCGCCAAAGTCCCATCGATAACTAACTGCTGTTTATCTGAATTTATAAACGAAAGAATGGCCTTGCTCGAACTACCGGCATGTAAAGGAAATCTGCGTCCAATTTCTACAAGCATCTTTATTTCCTGCGGGCTGGGAAATTGTTCGATATATGCCCGCTCATGTCCAATAAACTCTGAAAGAGTTGTGGTTTCGCAGGTGCGATCTCGCAATGAAGATAGAACAGGCGTGGCCGCCAGCCGTAGATCACTTGCACGAAATGCACGTGCCCCAATGGCGGCGGCAACTGGACCAAGTTGGTAGAGCTTTGTGGCTTCGTCTTGGATCAGCATTTCTTTGGCGACGAGCGAACGCAATATTCGGTGAACGACTGCTTTTGAAAGACCCAACTCCCGGCTAATGTGCGAAACTCCGATGCAGTCGTTTTCTTCTAAAAACAGCAAAAGAACTTCAATCACTCGGGAAGCGCCTTCGGTACCACTTACGCGAGGTATGGAGTTCTGCTGTGGCTGCATGTAGGACTCCTTTCCAAGATGAGACTAGGCAACGTTTTATCACTCACTATTCACCACACTGCTCAAATGTGTTTCGCTCAGCGGAACTCAGACATCATGTCAGACGTTGGAAATTATTGCAAGAAGTTCTAGAAATCTATTTGGTAACAATAATGTTTCAGCTAATGAAAAACGATTGACAATTAAGACTAGGGATGTCAGTGTTGTTGACATAGATCTTTGTTGCGGTGACCGAAACAGTGTAATTGGTCGACCTAACAGCAAAGGGTGTTGAAATTGCGGTAAGGCGCCGCGCTCGGGAAAGGGAAATTTATGAAGGCTTCAAAGATCGTCATTGGTCTGGCAAGTCTCTCGTTGGTTTTGGCCGCATGTTCCTCAAGTGGGGATGAAGAAGCGACCGATACAACCGCGGAGGCAACGGTGTCAGAGGAAACCGCTACTACCGAAGAGCCAGTAATGGTTGAAAATATTGTGATCGGATCAATTCATCCTCTGACGGGTGGATTGGCAGCCGATGGTCTCCAGATGGATGCCGGCGCGCAACTCGCCGCAGAAGACATAAATGCCGCCGGTGGAATTATGTGTCTTGACGGGGCGATGCTGGAAATTTCCAGCGCGGACAGCACTGGAACTCCGGAAGTGGGACAAAGCGAAGCTGAGCGTTTGGTCGCTGAAGGTGCAATCGCACTCGTGGGTCCCTACCAGTCCGCTGTGGCCGCTAACGTTGCAACAGTTGCTGAGCGTAACGGCGTTCCGTTTGTAATTGACGTTGCAGTGGCTGATTCTATTTTGCAGCAGGGTTACAAGAACACTTTCCGCATTCAACCCAATGCAACGACCATGGGTACGCAAGGAGCAGTATTTCTTAAGGAAATGGTTGATGCGGAGGGTATTGACGTAAACAAGGTCGCCTTCATGCATGAGCAGTCGGCATTTGGAACGAGCGTGTTTGATGCCTTTAAGACTCAGGCTGACGCTTACGGTTGGACGATTGATCCCGCAATTTCCTATGACGCTTTCGGCGTCACAGATCTGACAACGGAAATGACCCAAGTTAAAGCTGCGGACGCTGACGTTTTGGTGCTAACGGGCTACTACGGTGATGGACTTTTGGCAACACAGGCGTATGACGCTGTGAAACCCGATGTTAAGTTGGTTTACGGCCTGGCATCTGGGGCAATTGACAACCCAGCTTTCCCCGAAGATGCGGCAGGTGTTGGTGAAAACTTCTTTAATACCAACTACCACCTTGACGTCACCAACTCCACCACACAAGACGTAGCGACACGATTTGCTGCATCCTACGGTGAGGAAATGAAGACTTCGGCGGTTCATTCGTACGAGGCTGTGAGTCTGATTGCTCAGGCCTTGGAAGTTTCGTGCAGCAATGATCCACTCGCACTGCGTGATGCCATCTCGGGAATTGAAGCAGATTCACTTCTCGCTTCACTGGGACCAATCAAGTTCGATGATGCCGGTGAAAACACCAATGCGAGCCCGATCGTGATGCAGGTCCAAGACGGTGTGATTGTTCAGGTATACCCAGAGGCAGTTGCGGAGTCAGCTCCTCGGTTTAACTAGCCGGCAAGACAACGGCTGCTGAATAAATAGGTTGCTTCTGGACTTGGCGATTTAGCCAAGTCCAGAAGTTCCTCAATCTAAGTTAAATGTCCTCAGTATTACGCGCAGGCTTGTATCTACAGAACGCAATCTAATTTTTGACTCGTGAAGAACGTTGTTAAGCCGAGAGGGTCACATGTCAGTTAGTCAAGTGAGTAATTCAGACGTCGATGTGTTTGATCTTCCCAGTGACAGCGATCGAAAAATGCTCTTAAAGAGAGTAGCCATCGTTGTTGGAATTACTGTTCTTGTCGTCGTTCTGGCGTATTGGAGAACGGGCGGCAGTGGTCTACTTGTGACTCAAGCGATCGTCACCGGGCTGTTGGTCGGTGGGGTTTATAGTCTCATTGCTTTAGGACTCACGTTAATTTTCGGAGTGCTTCATATTATTAATTTCGCTCAAGGTGCATTGGTCACCATGGGCATGTACGCAACATATGTGATCTCCAGCAACTTAGGTTGGAATCCGTATCTGACGCTGGTAATTAGTATTCCGCTTCTGCTTGTTTTCGGTGGCCTCGTCCAAATCCTGATCATCAATCGAAGTATGGGTGAAGCACATGAAAATCAACTGCTTCTCACACTGGCACTTGGCCTGCTCATTGAAAATACGCTCTTGCTGGTCTTCGGTGGCAACCCACTTTCTGTGAGGTCAGGACCCGAAACCGTGTATAACATCTTTGGGGCGGTTGCTACACAATCTCGCATCATTGCATTCTT
>FUWD013024324.1_pt1 | contig 10097 bp, 4 predicted proteins | sample 1063281 | NCBI WGS metagenome assembly FUWD01 (sample SAMEA79048168, study PRJEB19326) | metagenome | biome: marine
GAACGGTAGCATAGGTGTAACCGCTTCCAGCATTAGTTACAGATAGAGAAGAAAGAACACCACCAGCAATAGTGACTTCTACAACACCACCAGTACCATCACCAACAATAGGAGCATAATAAACACCGTTTGTTAGACCAGAACCTTGATTCTCGATCAGAACAACTTCAACAGCGTTAGGATCGGCAGTAGCAATTGCTTCGGTTGCTTGGCGAGAAGCGTTCGTTGGAAGAACGATAGGCATGAAGTCAGTAGAAAGGAAACGTAGTACATCATCGGTTGGGATGGTGTACATGTACTTCCAAATGTAACCGTTAGCAGCAGGGTCTTCCGTAAATAGACCAGTAGCACTAGCATAAGTACCCTGACCACCAGAAGGAGTAGTCTTGGGTTCGTTAGTAGCGGTAAGACCAGTAGGAGCTTGATCAGACTCTCCATTATAGAGGCACTTGAATACCTCATACTGAGAATTAATTAGATAATACTTAGCATCAGCAATATTGGTAGCACCAGTAGCAGATGCTTTACCAATCTTACCACCACTACCAGGAGTAGTAGAATAGTCAGGCTTCCACATGTCAAACTTGGGGTTAGCAGCGGTATCCCAGTTAAAACGACGGATTACACTACGAGCAAAGTCTGTGGTGATACGCTTAGCAGCAATGATGTCGTCATAAATATCATACTTCTCGGTCTGGTTGTCTAGGGGTACAGGAGGAACTTCCTCCGTAGCATAACGATAGACACCAGTTAGTGCTTCAGCGTTAGTATCGGCAGTACCATTCCAACCTTTAAGTGCTTGACCAGCGGTAGGAACAGAATTGGTCTGTGGACCAACAGAGTGGAGAAGGAGAGAATTTTCGTAGACTGTTCTAATAGTAGCCTTAAATGTGGCGGAGGCATAATTGGCCCCAATATAAACTTCGTCGCCTACTACAAAAGGAGTAGCATTAGCGTTAAAAATTTCTAGGTAAGCATCCCATCTTTGGGGACGGCCTACGAAAAAATACATCCTAGTCCTTTCGGCCGAAGTGTCTGAACCGCCAGAGGGCTCAGACAGCGACTCAAGGAATTGGGTGGCGTTAAAAATTCTAAACTTATCTGAGATAATGGCAGCCATTGATAGTCTCTCGGTGTGTGAACGTTTTGTCTGATTTATTTATATTTATACAATAGAGAAAGGAATAATCTCGTCATTTACACTGATCAGATCAGTGCCTCGGATGACTGTACATCCCTCTAATGTGGTAGCAGTTTTGGACGTGTAAGAGATTACAGATCCATCCGTTGTCAATACGTGACCAGAATCAGCGAAATAGGTCGTGTTTTGTACAGCAAGAGATCCACTAACTGTTCCAGTAAAATTGCTTATAGTAACAGGTTGTTGGATCGAAGGTATACCCATGTTGAATCTTGAACCATTACCAAGCAAAGCAGAATCATGACGGAAGTCAAAATCACGGATAGACATAGATGGATAAATGCTATGTATATCCTGTAAAGTCAATCCAGAAGAAATACCAGTATCGATTAGAGCATTGTCTTGGAAAGATCCGAGAGTCAACCCGACATTACCAAGACTATAGTCTTCAAACCCAAGGGGTTGACCCTGGTCTCTATTTTCTACCAAGAATGTACTACCATTTCGTAGATTAACCTCATTGTATGGATCAAGTAGTTGTACTACATTGCCATTTCTTTGGTTGATAAACGTTTCGAGTACATACTCTTCGATAATATAGTCTACAATAGCAGATCGATAATCAATCTCTGTACCACCAGATAGTGTATCAAATAGACCACCTAATACTAAAGAAACTCTTGTAGAAATTGTGTCAATATCTTGAACAGAACTTACAATTTTAGTTGATCGGTGATGCATAACGAATGGATCAGCAATGCTGTTCAATTCTTTGACAGCAACTCTTGATACATCGAGATTTGTAAATGTCACGATGTTAGAAGACAAAGTATCAATACGAGTCTGTGGATTTTCAACAATTTGTGTAGAAACTCCAGTTACGGTGTTGAGTACGTCAAAATGAACTTCATTGGTTACGATAGTTTTTTCATAAGAGGAAGTCACAACTTGTGATGTGGAAGCAACGGTGGCAGCAACACTACCAATAGAAACAGAAGTAATCTGTGCTGTAGTGTCTAGTTCAATTTGCTGTTCTTGAGACAACTGAATCTCAGTTAGTTCTGGACCAGCAGTTAGAACTTCACCAACTACACCAAATGCTCCAGATATACCAGCAGATTCCTTAGAAACTTTAGATTGAGTAGAATGTACTTCAGTAACAATATTGTACGAAGTTGGTGGAATAATTGTGATTTGCTGATGTACTACATCAACCGTATCAACCTTCTCTTCTAGATCAACAGTTTGCTTGATCTCATTGGTATTAGTGAAAGTATCAATAACCTCACTGATTGACTGAATTTGTGCCGTCTTCTCAAGTTCTGTAACAGGAGATTGAGCAACACTACCCTCACTAATGATAACGTTAATACCACCAGATAGTAGAACAGTAAATTCTGGTTGAGATAGAATTAGTTCGCCTGGAGTATGAGCAGCAGGGGTTGATCCCTGGAATCCTCTAATGACATCCAAGAATCTATCTTTCTCTTTTCTTCTGTAATAGATGTACTCACCAGCGATGAGAATTCTGCTTGGGGTGTCTGGGAATCCCGTAGTATTAGCAGCATAAACAATAGCAGATGTATCTGAGACAGGAGCATCGACAAATGTTCCTAGACCACCATATGATGGGAATGGTTTCGGAATAAATCCTTTGTTTGCCTTAATTTGGATAATCTTATTGACTTCCTCTGTTGTAAAAGTCTCCAGAGTAGCAACAGCTTCAAATCCAACAAGACCACCAATAACTTGAGTAATTAGAGGATCAAAATTATATTGTATTGCTGGAAGTGTAACAGCAGGTGACTGTACGGCAGCTTCTGTTGGGAACTTCTCGTTAGTCATTCTAACGTCACGTTCTTCACCATAAAGAGTATTAATAATTTGGGTAATATTTCTATTGGTATTGAGTTCAGGATCAAATCTACCAAAAGTAATAACAGAACTGATTGCTTGAGGACTGAATGGACCTCCTTCAATTCTAATCTCAGTATTACCAACCATACTGAAGACTGATTCAATTGCAGTCTGAATATTCAGAACAGTTAAAGAATCAATCTTACGAGTAAGTTCCTTAATTCTCTTGTATCTTCTTGCTACAATAACTCTTGGTGGTTGAGTATATCCACTACCAGGACTAGTTAGAATAACGTCTAGGATTTGTCCACCATAAGCAATAACTTCTGCTTTCGCTCCACCACCATTGCCATCTACAGGAATGAAATGAACTTCAGGTGTAGTGAAGTATTCATAAGCAGTTGGTTGTAGTAGAATTCCTTCATCAAAGAATAGTGATAGATCTCTCTGGTTAAAATCTACATCAGAAACATTTAGAGTGGTGATAGCACCAAATTGGTTTACATTAGCAGTAACACTTAAACCTTCGCCTTCAGTATCTCCTTCATAATTAGTTGCTTGTACCTTGGCATAATGCTCATTCTGGATAAGGTAGTCATCAACAAAAGACTTCGTATATACAGTATCGGGTGTTCTTACAATTTCACGATACTCACTCTCGCCATCGATAAGAATCTTATCGCCAGGTAGCAAGTTAGCAAACATAGAGTTTTTATTACCCCATGCTTTATTACCACCTTCTACACCATACAACCAAGAAGGAACATCTTTTTCGAGAACTCGGAGTCCTTCATCATCTACTTTATAGGTAAGTGATACAGTGTATGTTCCTGAAACTACATATGAACTATACCCAAATGATTCTGGACATATAGAAATACTGGTATTCTCATCAACTGTAACATTAGTTGGAGATTTCAAGGTTAATATAACCTGATCAGCACTGACGGTATTTACATTTTGTACTTTACCAAGGATAGTAGTACCTTGCTTAATATGTAAATCTTGTCCAGCATACTTATCTAAATCTGCTTTTACTGTAGCAGAAACTCCAACTCCAGATAGATCAAGAAAAATTGTATTATTATAAGTATACGGTTCAAAATCATAGAAAGTAAGAGTCTTTGCTACGTCTCTACCATACATCAAAATAATATTAACATCCTGTGCCGTTCTATTGCCAGCACTATTCTCGGAGAACCTAAGTGGTTTGGTAAATGTGATGTTGGGACCTACAATAGTATAAGATTCCGTATCTCTCTGTAAAACACCATCGATGAATACTAGAGCATACTTAGGATCATCAATTTTTCTTACAGAATTAGTTACCTCATCTTGAATCAGATATGGTCCACTAAGTCTATATTCATACAAACTAGTATTGATATTAAAACGTTCATAACTACCAACACTGTAAATAAAACACTTTTCGTAGTTCTTTAAAATTTCTGGAAGTTCTTCAGGAGGACCATAAAGATCTTCATTATCAATAGGTGGTTTTGTAAAACGATAATATCTGCTACAGTAGCATCTTCATTTCTAATAATAGAATATGAATTACCAAATGGTCTTTTCGGTAGTTCTTGCTTTTTGGATAACACCATTCAAACCAACGATTAGATTCTCGTAAAGATCTGTTTTGACAATGGTTCCATCTTCCCAGGTTAGCGAGAAATCAGTTTTAACTCCATCAAAATCATCAGCAATAGACTTAACTTTCTTGAAGTATCTGTCGTTGAGGGAAGATTTCTTGAATCTGATTGCTCTGCCGTAGAACTTAACAGGGTCAACATCTTGACCTTCTACAACACGGACACCAAGTGGGGGTTCAGCAAATGTGATTGTATTACCACTAATAGTATATGCTATGCCTGGTTCTTGGAAAATACCATCTAACGTACAAATTAGTTGCTCGTTTTTGGTAAGTTGTAGGGCTAAACTAGTTTTATCATCGATTAAAGTAAATACTGTATTGCCAACTAGTTGTCCAGTAGACTCGTCGAACTTGCCATCAAAGACAGGAGACAAACTTACATTATAAGTTACAGTTTCGGTAGCATCAAAAGTGTCAATAGAAATAGATCCACGACCTTCTTCTACTTTAAGTTGTTCTAGTTTTTGTTGAGTGACAGTAATAATTCTCTTGGAAGAGAGTGATGTAATTTCTACTGTAGGCAATTCAATAGTGCTTACATAGTTAAGAGATGGTTGAGCAACAGGCATCGGCAATGCTGCAGCACTCTCAACAACCATCTCCCCAAACATCTGGAAACCAGCTGGATGGGTAGTTCTCTTAATTAGATTACGCCACTCATTAATAGAAGTTTTCGATCTAACTACGTAAGAATAATCCTGGTAGAAATAAGAATCTTGTAAACGTTGATTAGCGTTACTTAGTTTACCTCTATCGGAAGAAAAGAATCCAAAATTGTCTACATACGATCTTATATCGGGTTCAAAATCTGTACAATATTGTGTATAGAGTATAGCAGTTCTATTACCAATAGCAGATTCAATTTGAAATCCAGTGTCAAAAACTCCAGTGATACCAAGGACTTTTAGGAGATTACTGCCTTCTCTGTAACCATTATTAGCAACAACAGCAGTAGCACCTGTTGAGTTTTGTTTGATCTTCTCTCCCGAGAAAAATGTACCACTAATATTTCTAAGTATGAATGTAGTTGGGGATTTGTAAGATCCTAATTGAGATCTATCACTATTAAATCCACGACCAGGATTGTTAATTTTGATATTTTGTGGAATACCGATGTTTTTAGACTCTAGATAGATTTTTACATCAGATTCGATAATTTTTGCTGTAGGTTTGTATGTAAACCCACTACCTTCTTTCAATATAGAGACTTGAGTAAGTTTCCCATTAAACTGTTCACACTCATACTGATATCTCTTTCCATCAGTATCTGTTAAAATAATAGTAGGTTGTGAATAGTTATTACCACCACCAACAATCGTGAATCCAGTAACTACTTGTCTAACAGGATCCCAAATAGGATCTACAGAAGCTTCATTTACTTCCGAAGGAACTACACCTGTGACAATCGGAATATTATTATATCCTTGACCAGTGTTGACAACATTGACAGAATGGATTTTACCGACAGCAAGTCTAGAACTGGTAATATACGAAATTGTTCCACTACCATCATATGCTGGAGCTCCAGTTAATTGATATACAAACTTTTATCGGTATTGTAAATAACCTCTTTCAATCCAGATAGAGGATCATCGATAATTCTCAAATACGAACCACCTGTATCAACATCGGGCGATACTTTAATAAAGTAGAAATAGTTTTGGAAATTAATTGTTCTTCTTTCTTGGTAGATGTTTGTATAGATAGCAGGACCAAATCCTAACTTAATACAAACAAAAGCACCAGCATTACCAGGAGCAATACCACTAGTCTCTTTTCTTCGGTAAAAATATTATAATTGGCACTAGAAGAGAAATCCAGGAATGTATCCGCCATAGAGAAGTGGCTAACATCAAACTTGTACTTGTAATACTTTTGGATATCCAGAACTGGATTGATATTAAAGTTTGTGTTATCTGTGGAAAACTCTAGTTTGAATGCCTCTTCATCTACTGTATTAAACAAAACTAGTTTTTGTGGAATACTACTATCAAAGAAAGAAGAACTATTAGATAGGACTTGAGGTTGATTAGAATTATAATCATACGATACATCAATAACATGTGTAGTTGAATCGTATTTGATGAGGAATGGTTTTGCTATATCATCCCCAAAAGGTCTGAAACCATCATCAAATCTATAGAAAGCATCTTTTAGTGTTACACCAGCATTGTTATAGTGATTAGTAGGTGTTGTGTTCTGCCTACCTCTTTCAACCGTAACTTCATTAGCAACTGGGTCAACAGCAGTAACTTTCAGAATTTCTGGACCAATTTCCAAGAAATCTTCTTGAGATATATTATTAACGTTAGATAGTTTAAGTATAGTGTTACTAGAAGAAAACCCTACATGATCAACTTCCATCACTAGTCTCTGTGGAGACTCTTCGGTAACACTTCTACTCAAATCAGCATCAACAACAGTTAGAATGTCGCCTTTCTTATATCCTTTACCTTTAGTAGTAAGCAATACGGATGCTACACCACCAGAACCCAAACCTTGTGGATTCGATACATCAATCGTTGCTCTAGCATTTCCCGAGTCTCCAGGCAATCCAATATTAATTCTCGCCTTAGAGGAATCACGGAAAATTAGCTCAACGTCATAATACATGTTGGTAGCATAACCAAAACCACTATTAAGAACATCAGCACTACCAATACCTTCATCTACGATAGTTGAATTATGTGACGGTTGTAAAGCAGCAGCAGTTTGATATAAACGTTTTCTTACATAATAAGTTGTCTGTGTAATAGCATCATTAGGAAGAATATCTACTGTTACCTTATCACCTTTACCTAAATTATGATTTTCTACTGTTGTAGCAATAGCAATATTCTCGTTGATAATAAATGGTTGTAAATCTGTACTCAATGATGAGACTGACACAATCTCAACACGGTTACTGTCACTAAGATTGGAGCTTCTTAGATAATAATCGGAAGTTACAAAGAAATTGTTGTTACCAGAAACTCTAATTTTTACAGAGTTCTGTCTTCTAGTAGTTTCTAAGATAGTTCCTGTTGCTTGATCTTCATTATCATTATTCGTCAACCTCATTGTAGATCCAGCAGTGAAGTTGGCGTCGGAGTCCAAGACCAAAGTTACAACTAGAGTTTCGGAGTCAATAGTGGTGTTTAAGTTAAACGCGCCGTTCACATTTCTAAGAACCAACTCATTATCATTAAATACGTCACCGATTAAATTACCAGTAGCAAAAACTGTACCATCAGCACCAGTTTGACTAATCTCATCTCCTTCAAACAAATAAGCATTTTCTTGAATTTTGATTTGAGAAGCTTTAGTTTGAGTTGATTCGATAGAAGTTACATCTTGTCCAGTAACTTGTTCTACAACCACAACCCCGTCTTTACCGTCAGTTGCTTTGTTGTCAATGAATACATTATTGCCAGGGGAAAAGTTGACAGGAGAATTCTCTACATATCCAGATGAGATATTACCAGACTTAACGTCTAGTAAAGATCCAGAGAACCCAGATCCATTTCTTTCGGATAAAGTTGTTCTATATGCTTTAAGACCTACTGGAATATCATCTTGAGAAATGTTTGAATTATAATTAGAGTCTACAGGTAGAGAATAGAAGTTAGCACCAAGAATGTATGGAAACTGAGGTACTTCATTAGCATCAACCGTAATAAAGTAAGCATATGTACCGTCAGGATACTCTGGAGTTACACAAAATCTGCCGTTGTTCAGATCTAGTTCTGTTTTGCCAGAATTTACACTAGGAACCCAGCGATAATCATCAATGAATGATCCAAGTGGGTACTTGCCAGTGTCAGGACCATTAGATCTGGATCCATTAAGAACATATCCTGAAACAAGTTTTGTAATGCCACTTCCTGCATTATATGGATCAGTATAACCTAGAGGACCGTAAATTGGGTTACCATCATAGGCATATCCAATAATAGGTGAGTGAATAGATTCATTCTGAAGATTAATGTTATAATCATTAACATTACGGTATGCTTTTACTCTAGCATCAATAGGATTAGCAATATAAGCGTAACCATAATCTCTTAATGGGTTATAGTTAGCAAGAACTGTTCCGTTGCTACTATCAAGATTATTTTTGATTTGATTATATCTGTTAAACACCCAACGCTTAATTTTAGCACTAGCAGTAGCATTTTTGCCAACTGCTTCAACCGAAACATCAGTATATCCTCTGGTGTAAAATCTACCAACAGAAATTTTCTTAACTTCACTAATACTACCATCAGAATCAAGAACGGTCTCGAACTCAGCAAAGTTTCCTTTACCGAGGGTATCTACAATACGAATAGTAGGAGGAGAAGAGTAATATCTACCAGCATTAACAATATTCATGCTAGTGATAGCACCAGCCGTAATAACAGGTTCTAGGACAGCATTTTCTCCAGATGTGATTCTGATGACAGGATCTTCACTAAAAGTTTCAGTAGTAAGAATCTCAATATCACCTACAATACTACCATTGAGTGTACATCTTGCTTTGTTGGGAATTTCATTAATAAGAACGAATGGAGCATTAGTATATGAAAAACCTCTAGAAGTTATCTCAGTAGATTCAATAGCACCTTTTTTGACAAACTCATCTGACTTATAACCAAGAGCAGGTACACCATTAATAAAATACCAACATCTCTGTTTGGAGTTTCATAAACTTCAGTAGTCGTGATTGGGTTCTTACGAATTAGTTTTAAATGTTTTTGGTCTAGTAAATTTACACCATAAGCAGTATCTACTAAAATATTGGTAGAAGGATATGAAGATGAGCAAATATAAAAATACTGATCGTCTTCAAATACTGCTCCTACATCAGCAACGAAAGATTTCTGTACTCCTTTTATTTGATTAAAGTCATTAGCAGGATCTTCGTTGATATTCCATCTAACTCTGTTATAAACGCCATCAAAAACGATAGGATTGTTAGTTTCAAACCCAGCATCACTAACTTGTACCAAATCACCACTAGATGAGTATGGAGCTGTGTATGAAGGTAGGATATTATAAAGAATACCAAGCGTTGTAAATTTTACGCCATTACTATTGATTGTAGAGTAACGGTATACAGATTTGCCAGCATTGTGGTTTCTAATAGGACCAATTCTAGTATCAATAATAAATTGATTGACAGTTTTATCCTTATAAGTGATAACTTCATCACCAACTAGAATTTTGCCCGTCTTAGGGAATCCCATAGTAGACTTTACTGTAATGGCATCGTCTGAACCAGAACCAGCAGGTAGAAGAACAGTCGTACTGGTTCTTCCTGATACTTGGAACTGGCCATTTACAGTAGATGGTTCTAGTATGACTTCATACAGGTTTTCTTGACCGTCACTACCAATAGAAATTACATTATCAACAACTGCCTGAGCAAACTCAATACCTCGATCATAACCATCGATCTCTTGGGTTACACGCTGTCCAATTAAA
>FUWD013232862.1_pt1 | contig 10095 bp, 22 predicted proteins | sample 1063281 | NCBI WGS metagenome assembly FUWD01 (sample SAMEA79048168, study PRJEB19326) | metagenome | biome: marine
AGCAAGCCACAAAGGACAGTCAAGACTTTCAGTTAGACTCTAATAACTGGGATGCTGACAAGTTAGCAAAAGAAGTTAGAAGTCAGGAAAAAGATTCCTTAATCTTAATCTAACCATGTTAAACAAAATACTTATTACCGTTACGCTTGCAAGTGCTTTAGCATTGCAAGGATTATCTATTTACTTAATCATTAACTAAAAACACTATGAAAAACAACGAATCAAAAAGAGTTAAAGTAGTACACAATGAGGGTTTGGGATTTACGGAATATAGCCAATATTATGACAGTGTAGTGGAGGCTATAAGAGAGGAGGGTAGCAATTTATATGGTCACAATGCTATGTATGTAAACGGAAAACAAGTTTTATAAATCTTAATCATTAACTAACAATCACCATGAAAACAATTGAACAAATCACAACCAACGACACTTACAAGCAAGTATTAGCTGATAGCTTTGGCGGGGTTATGTACGATGTAGCGAATAAAGATAAATACGATACTACCGAGCTATTGGCTTTATGGGATAGCCTAGAGCCTTGCGAAAAAGAGAATTGCGGCGGGATTATGACGGGAGCAATCAACTTTATTAAATAACCATTAACCAATTTATAAAATGACTAAGCAATATTTTTTCAAAGTTAAAGGACGTGGACCTGTAGAAATAGAATTAACAAGAGCGCAATTTAATGCGATACAGGCGATTTGCAAATCTCACCCGCACGAATACGAATATATTACACCGTTTCCAACTGGTAAATAGTAAGCCCCTGCCCCTTGTTACTTTTCGCAAGGGGTGGGATTCTATTATTTAAACATTATACTATGACTTACACAAACGACTGGAAAGAAAACAATATTGATGGACTGTTTGAATGGGTAGGCGATAACAAGTTTGATGAAATAAACTTTTATGTTGGCGGGGCTAGTAAAGAAAACTATGCTCAAGAGGTAGAAGAATACATTGAAAGCGAACCCGCTGGACTTTGGGAAGAATATATCGCTACTTTAAATATTAATTAACCCCTATACAATGATTGACTACGAAGCGATCAAGCTTGCAAGTACAGAAGCCTTGCGCCAGGTATTAAAAAATGCGCAAACTTCACCGAACTACCCTAAAAATCAAAAGGCTATTATCTTAATAAAACAAGAACTTGAAAACAGAAAACAATAAAGGCGATTAGAGGGGTTTAATATGCAAAAGGTATATTGACCCCTCTTTTCCATTCAAACGCTTAGAATCTAATCCTAGGCACTCAATTTTTGTTATTAAAGGTGCATTGTATTAGCGGTTGAGGGTTGAAATGAAAAATGGGGCGAACTTTTAGCAATTAGCTAACTGATTTACAGCAAAGCAAGGCAACAAATTTTTATTTAGGGGTCTAAAACCTTAATGAAAAGGCCAGCGAATTAAAAAAGGGTTGACAAGGGTTGACTATTACTATATCATGGGGGCAACGTAAACTATAACAAATAAAACATGTTACAAAAAATCGTCGGAACATCATTTAATCCAACTGATAATCCAGAGATTACAGAGGGGGTTAAAATGAAACTGGTGCATGACAAGGAGAATAAATACTCAAGCAAAGCTATTGCAGTTATGTTTGGGGAACAGTTAGTAGGACATATTGGGGAAAAGGATAATCCAAAGCACGAAAAGATTTTTGAAATATTACCAATCAAAGCAAAAGTGAGCAGATTGGCACGATTACAAGAGGGAGAAGAGTTCGCAAAGTTTACAACAGGTCAAATAACCACCCTAGAAGTAGATTTTGAACTAGCTGACGACTTAGAGGTTAAATCTTTCAATGAAGATGCTCTAATTAAGTTCATAGAGAAAACCCACCGCTATACTTACAAGGGGGAACAACTATTATCAGCTACAAGTTATATAAAACGCTGGATAAAAGACTTTGAAAAAGAAAAGATTTCAGCATTGTACGCTAAATCACTAGGAGTTAAGCAAGAGGAAGTTTTAGGATTATGGGAAGGGGGACAAATAAGTGCAGACTTTGGGACTGTTATACATAAAGCTCTTGAGCATTATGAAAAGTACAAAGGATTAGGGGGGATTATTAGAGATAAGAAAGGGGGCGACAACAAAGCTTTACCCTCTCACCCCGTATTAAAAGAGATAGTTTGGGACTTTCTAGCTAGGTTTACACATAAAGACGATGAAGTCGTCGCTGAGGCTCTTGTAACGAACGTGGAACTAGGTCTATGCGGGTACATTGATAGGATATTAATAACAGGAGATAAAAAATGCAGAGTCCAGGACTACAAAATAAACATAGGGTCAGCCGACGAGAGTAAGAACAACGTATACTTGGGGATGATGAGCGAGCTACCTAAAAATAAATTGAGTAAGTATCAGATGCAATTAAGCTTCTACGCCAGACTATTGGAGTTAAGTGGATGGAGGGTAGAGGGGTTGGATGCTTATGTTTATGAGAACGAATGGAAGCATTATCCAATGGACGTACTAAAATTAGACTTTTAATAAAAACCTATGGCAAACAACCGAATGCAAATATACTGCAAAAAATGTTTAGAACTTAAGTGTATTGCTAAATACTATCCTACAGAGTGGTATTGTAATAGCAATAAGGGGGGCATAATCCAAGATTTTTTAACAGAACATTGCTCTAGGTGCTGGAACGATAAAGGTAAGCTTAAAGATGTGTTTGGGGGAACTGATATGTTTGGATTTAGGACAGAGCTAAGTGATGATGATTTTATATCAGACTACAATACAAAGCCGTATAAATTAAAGAAACTATAATTTAACCAAAATACTATGGAATTTACAGACCACGAAAAGGAAGCAAAGAAGAAAGGAATCGGAGGAGGGGGAATGTTTAAGTTTGAATCTGGTGAAAACAGATTTAGAATCCTCTCTAAACCAGCTTATAATGCAAGTCATTATGCCGAAGGTAAGCCAGTAAATTGTACAGGTGATGACTCTTGCCCTCTATGTAAAAGTGGAGCGCAAATATCACACAAAGCTCTATGTTACATCTTTGACGCTAAAGCAGGACTAACACTAGCCAATCTACCTTGGAGCGTTTACAAGGGAATCGGGGAGCTTGCTACTCAAACTGATTGGAAGTTTGAAGGGTTGCCACCTTACGACATTGTAATTAATAAAACTGGTGAAGCTAAAGAAACTCGCTATGGTGTAATGCCGACTAATGGCAAAGAGCCTATTAGTGAGGGGATTATGAAAGAGCTTAAAAAGAAAAAGACAGCAGATGAGATTGTAAAGGAATGGGTTGATAAAGTTAAACTAGAGCATGAGAGTTGTGATGACGTTTTAGTTGATAAAGAAGTTATCGCCGAGGATTTACCATTTTAATTATGAACAAGCAAAGAATATTTTACGGGGAAGTCAAAGAGGGCAAACTAAGCTGGCTTGAGCCAGAGATTGTCAGGAACTACCTAAAAAATATTGAAGGGCTAGTAGGAATTACTATCGTTAAGAAGAAAAAGAAACGTACGTTAAGCCAGAACGGCTACTATTGGGTACTGATAGACGTGATAGCTAACGAGCTAGGCTACGACCCAAACGAACTACACGATTCTTTCAAAGCAATCTTCCTAGTTGATAAGAGGGGGGCGATACCAATCATTCGCTCCACCACTAGCCTCTCACCTGAAGAAATGGGCAAGTACATTGATAAGATAATGGGGCTTGCCAGAGAGATAATGCCTGAAATCGTACTACCTGAACCCGATACATTTTAACCCCTCCTGGTTTCAGCTTAAGGCTGGAGGTATTACACTCAGCATAAGGTTTATTCATTCCTTATGCTGAAGCCAGAGGGGGTCTAACCTTAAACACCATTATGGAAAAAACTGAAAGAGATGCGTACAACATAAAAACCAAAAAAAGAAGAAAGAAGAACACGATTAATTTCGTGAAGCGTAATGGGATGACACTAACTGGGATGTTCAGGAAAGCAGTCAAAGGAACATTCGGTATAGATATATAATTCATTTCATAACCCACAAAAAAATGAAAACCCACCCACTAACAAAGGCTATTAACAACCTGTTAATCCCAGAGGAATGGGATAAGAAGCCTATTAAAATCGTACCACCAAGATTACACGGGGGATTAAAACCTCAACCACTTAAGAGAAAACAATTGATGGAAGTCTTATGTCCTATTTGTGATGTTGTTCTAAAGGAATACCATTGTAAGCATTGTAAGATGGTATTCAAGGCTGAAAACCTTGAACCTTCACAAGACTGGAAAGACAGGCAAGACCAAATAAGCGAAAGCCTTTAATTATTAACTTTATTTAAAATGACTTGCAAAGAACACATATTATCATTACTAGAAAGAGGTAAAAGTAAATGGCATAGCTCTCTAGAAATTGAGATGGTAGGGCGTGCTGCTCGATATCTTGGAGGGACAGCTACTAGAGCTGCTAGAGAGTTAGCAGAGAAAGGGGAGATAGTAGTAAGGCATACTTTAATGCCAGTAACTCATAACGGTAAAACAAAAAACACTAGAGTAGCATTCTATAAAAACAAAAAATGAAGGACTCAACTTACGACATCGTCACTATCCTATTCTTAGCAATTATTATCGTGATGCTATCAATCTCAATGTTTAAACTATATCTCCTTACACCCTAAGAATGAAAACAATAATCGCCTGGATACTAGTATTAGCAGGAATCACCTTAATCGTTAAATACTCTAACAAAAACTAACTATGATTAACTTCTTCAAAAGACTCTTCGGAATACCTTACGCTAAACGGTGTATGTATAAAGGAGATAACCACCTTATAGTTGGCAAAAAGCGTCAATTCTACAAAATAGTAGACTTATGTGATGGAATACCATTCTGGATAGGAGAGAGTGAAATAGATATTATGTACCTTTAAAACAAATATTTCAGTTGTTCTTTCAAAAGTAGGTTGTAAGTGGCGGAATAGGTAGACGCTTAAACGACTGTCGTCTAACAGCTAAGGGCATCTCTGAAAAGAGAGATACTAAGTGCAAGTCTTAGTCAGCAATGCAGGGTGACTATACGAGTAGCGTACCAGCGACATTAAAAACTTGAGATAAGAGGCGGTGAAATGTCTATTACTGCAGCACGGTGCGAGTCCGTAATTAACTGGGTCTCAAGACACTCTCGGCAAATCCCTGCCTTACAACTTACTACTGAGAGAACAACACTAACAAAAAAAACTATGTTCAAATCAATACACGACAAACTATTAGGAGAACAAAGACGTATCAAAGCCAGCTTCAGGCAGAGAGGGAGCGCATTCGCTATGTTCTTATGGGCTATGTTCGTAGGCTTCATGGCTGTAATGATATTCTTTAGAGGAGGAGATGACTTACATCTGTCTGCTCACCCAGAGGTCAAGGGTGGTGGAGGATTAGAATCGTTTGTAATGGCTAATTGCGATAAGGAAACTCAAGAGATTTGGGAACAAGTCGCATGGTATGCAGAGTATCAAAAAATTGACCCAGCTGTGCCTTTTGCTATAGCATTTGCAGATAGCAGTTGCGGGAAGAATCTAACCACAGCAAACAACATTGGGAATGTTTTTAATGACGATTCTGGTAATAGGGTAGCATTCAAGGATATGTTTACTGGTTGGAGATTACTAATTGATACATTGAACAACAGGCACCTAAATCAGAACTATATGATAGGCCACCTGAGTGAAGGAGGAAGAAGAAAACTTAACTCTTATCATAGGTGTCATACAGCACCAGCAGGGTGGAAGTGTTATGCATCAAGTCAGCAAAATTGGTCTGTAAATACAGTCAATGCTCTTAAAAATATATACCAAGATAACTCACTTGACGACGGTTTTGAATTTAGGTTAAAATAGAAGCATGATTGATTTAACTGATAAAAAGTTTGGAAGACTAACTGTCATAAAGCGTGTTGGGAGCAGTAAGAAGAAAAGCATTATATGGTTATGCAAATGCGACTGTGGTAATAAAAAAGAAATTGACGGATGGTATCTTAGGAATGGAGATACTAAATCGTGCGGTTGCTGGAACAGAGAGCAGTGCAAGATGATTAACTACAAGCATGGTGACAGAGGTAAGAGATTATATAGGATATGGAGAGGCATGAAACAACGCTGCACAAGCCCTTCTACTGAACATGCCAAAAAACATTATAAGGATAAAGGGATAACCGTATGTAAAAAGTGGAATGAGTATGAAGGCTTCAAAAAAGATATGGGTAATGATTACAAAAAACATGTTGATAAGTATGGAGAAAAAAATACTCAAATAGATAGAGTGAATGGTTATGGTAATTATGAGTTATTAAATTGCAGGTGGGTAACAATAAAAGAACAACAAAACAACAAGAACTATATTGGAACTATCGTATAACTAAATAAACTATGATTAAAAAAATAAAGAATACAGAGCCTCAATTTTTTGAGAAATGGGATAGAGATGATTTGAACTATGAAGCATCAAGGCTCAATAGGGTTTTAGAAGATATGAAAAAGATTTTAGACAGAACTACTTAACTAAATAAACTATGGAAACACTAAAACTTACAAAAAAGGACTTCAAAAAAACAGATAATTACTGGATGGATTATATCGGCAAAGAAGATATATCTAATTATGATGGTAATGTAGAGATAGAAGGGGGATTAGGGTATGTAAAGTTTAATTCAATAAATATCAAAGGGTACTTATTGGCAAGGGCTGGTACTGGTATTAAGGCTGGTTGTGGTATTAAGGCTGGTTCTAGTATTGAGGCTGGTTCTAGTATTAAGGCTGGTTCTAGTATTAAGGCTGGTTCTAGTATTAAGGCTGGTGCTGGTATTGAGGCTGGTGATGGTATTGAGGCTGGTTCTAGTATTAAGGCTGGTTGTGGTATTAAGGCTGGTTGGGGTATTGAGGCTGGTGATGGTATTGAGGCTGGTTGTGGTATTAAGGCTGGTGATGGTATTGAGGCTGGTTCTAGTATTAAGGCTGGTTGTGGTATTAAGGCTGGTTGGGGTATTGAGGCTGGTTATGGTATTGAGGCTGGTTGGGGTATTGAGGCTGGTGCTGGTATTAAGGCTGGTGATGGTATTAAAGCTGGTTGGGGTATTACATGTAAGAAATCTCTTAATATAGGATTAAGGATATTTGCTGGATTATATTTATGGAGAAAGCCAACTAAAGAAGAACTAGAAATAAAATGTGGTAAATTAGAAAGCGGTGAAGTTTGTTATGGAGATTTAATAGAAACTGGGATTGAAGAAGATGATGATAAAGTAGAGATAACCTGTGAGGGAAAGACTGTTAAAATAAGTAGAGAATCAGCTATAGCATTAAACTTAACTAAATAAACTATGAAAACACTAAAACTTACAAAAAAGGACTTCAAAAAAACAGATAATTACTGGATGGATTATATCGGCAAAGAAGATATATCTAATTATGATGGTAATGTAGAGATAGAAGGGGAATTAGGATATGTAAAGTTTAATTCAATAAATATCAAAGGGTACATTATTGACAAAGGCTGGTACTAGTATTGAGGCTGGTTCTGGTATTAAGGCTGGTTGTGGTATTAAGGTTGGTTCTAGTATTGAGGCTGGTTCTAGTATTAAGGCTGGTTCTAGTATTGAGGCTGGTTATAGTGTTAAGGCTGGTGCTGGTATTGAGGCTGGTGATGGTATTGAGGCTGGTGATGGTATTGAGGCTGGTTTTGGTATTAATGCATGGTTCTAGTATTAAGGCTGGTTATAGTATTAAGGCTGGTTGGGGTATTGAGGCTGGTTGGGGTATTAAGGCTGGTGATGGTATTGAGGCTGGTTGTGGTATTACATGTAAGAAATCTCTTAATATAGGATTAAGGATATTTGCTGGATTATGTTTATGGAGAAAGCCTACAAAAAACGAACTAGAAATAACTTGTGGTAAATTAGAAAGCGGTGAAGTTTGTTATGGAGATTTAATAGAAACTGGGATTGAAGAAGATGATGATTAAGTAGAGAATCAGCTATAGCATTAAACTTAACTAAATAAACTATGACCAGTCTATCTTGTAAGGAAGAAGGGTGTAATGAATATTGTGGTGGGGATATGTATTGCAAAAAACACTCTAATCCAATATTGCATTATCTTAATTCAAAAGACAGAATAAGATGTAAATATTGTAATGTGATATTAGGTTTACCAGGTGATAGTAAAAGGCAAAAGAGTTGTAAGTATTGTTATGTTAATAATTTATTTTAACAACTAGATATTATGAAATGCTTTAAATGCCAAGAACCTTACGCCCCATTAGTGTATGCTGGATGTCATATATGCTGCACTTGTCTATTAAAAGAGGCGGAATTAGTTAGAGGAACAACTTATAGAGCTGATGATATCTTACAACTTAATAATAAACAAAATGAACACTAGAACAATGTTTAAAAGAAGAGTAATAGAATTAATACATAACCTACCTTACTGGCTTGCTAATAAGAAGGAAATAATGCAAGGCTGTTTAGTCAGATTTACTAACGAACAAGCTACGCATAAAATCACAACTATTATAATAGATAATGCTGCAAGACTTGATGATGGAATAACAGCATTTAGAATGAATAAACATCATTTAAGGATTTATGATAAGAGCATTTTTACTAGAAATGATATATCAGAGTTTGAGGTATGGGACAAGGATGGAGTAATAGAAGCGGATGATGTTGAAATATTAGGATTGCCAATAACAATAGGAAGAGTTATGCAGGCAATTAAAAATAAAAGTATGATTAACCCTGGTATTCTTTGCACTTTTGGGATAGCAGTGGATGGTGATTTTTATGATTGTGTCCTTGATGGGACAAGATTGAGAGATGGTAAATATTTGCCTAAATGGGAACTACTCAAAAAAGATGGATGTGAAGCCACAGATGACAATCAAACAGACGAAACAATTGAATCCTTATATAAACTAATAAACTAATAGATTATGAAACTTACGCACACAGCAGAGAAATTTAAAGACATGGTAGAGAGGTTACATGATGAATTTTAACCCCCACCCCACAGTAATCCTTAACTAAATAAACTATGGAAACACTAAAACTTACAAAAAGGACTTCAAAAAAACAGATAATTACTGGATGGATTATATCGGCAAAGAAGATATATCTAATTATGATGGTAATGTAGAGATAGAAGGGGGATTAGGGTATGTAAAGTTTAATTCAATAAATATCAAGGGTACTTATTGGCAAGGGCTGGTACTGGTATTAAGGCTGGTTGTGGTATTACGGTTGGTTCTAGTATTGAGGCTGGTTCTAGTATTAAGGCTGGTTCTAGTATTAAGGCTGGTTCTAGTATTAAGGCTGGTTATAGTATTGAGGCTGGTGATGGTATTGAGGCTGGTTATGGTATTGAGGCTGGTTGTGGTATTAAGGCTGGTGATGGTATTGAGGCTGGTTTTGGTATTACATGTAAGAAATCTCTTAATATAGGATTAAGGATATTTGCTGGATTATGTTTATGGAGAAAGCCTACAAAAAACGAACTAGAAATAAAATGTGGTAAATTAGAAAGCGGTGAAGTTTGTTATGGAGATTTAATAGAAACTGGGATTGAAGAAGATGATGATAAAGTAGAGATAACCTGTGAGGGAAAGACTGTTAAAATAAGTAGAGAATCAGCTATAGCATTAAACTTAACTAAATAAACTATGGACAACCTAGAAAACTATGTAAAACAATTAGAAGAGTTAGACCAGAGTGACCCTATCAAAGCAGGGCATATCAATAGTGAGATACAAATAGTAGAGAATACTAGAGTCCAGATGAGACAGGGTGTTAAAGTAGACGAGGATTCATTTATAACTGGGAGTATGGTTTACTTAAGGAATAGATTAAACGAAGCTGCTAAGGTAGAAGAGGAGGGGCCTTCTTGATAAAAAAGGCTAGATATGGCATAATAAGTGTATGAAAATATTTCCAGACACTCTATGCAAAAGCTATCTAAACTACTGCGTGAATCATTAATATTTCTAATAGCTTATTATGTTGAATCCGAAGGAAAGAAGCACCGCTGGATTAAAGAAATTGAAAAAAAATATGGACTTCCTCCCTGTGAGAGG
>FUWD013023938.1_pt1 | contig 10091 bp, 8 predicted proteins | sample 1063281 | NCBI WGS metagenome assembly FUWD01 (sample SAMEA79048168, study PRJEB19326) | metagenome | biome: marine
TATTGATGCACATGCAATTCAAAATTTGCGTAAATATATTTTACACATGGTGTGCGTTTTATTACAATTATCTCTACCATCATTAAATGTATTAATTGATACAATGTATAAGATCTGTTTTACTGCATGTATTTCTTACAGACAAATGTAACAAATAAAAAGTTTGCAGTATTGTGTTTTTATCCTCAACAATTAGTATTTTGTTTAATCACCCATATGGTTATACCAATTATGATTCCATATTACCGATAAATAAATTGAATTATATTTTTCTTTATTGAGGTAGAAAATATTTGAATAGCCAAAGCTCTGGAAATATTTTCTAACAAAAAGAAAGGGAAAAAGAAACAATTTATATCGGTAATATGGGGTTATAGTTGGTATTATGTGTAAGGAATTATATTTTTCTCCGATAATAATGTTCTACAAAATGAAATTGGATACTGGAGCGGTGATACTTTAATATAGCTACTTGATGGGTTAAGCGTAGGCAGTGGAAAAAAGTTATTAAAGAAACTTATTGAGGATAAAGGTATTGCTATTCCTGAGAAGGATATTAAAAGAATTTTTGAGCCATTTTACATGCATCAGACAAAATGAATCATTAGAGTGGTTATGAATATGGGCAGGCTGGAGTAGGGATGAGCCTTACAATTCTAAAATGTAATGTAGAAATAGCAGGAGATAAAGTATGTTTTGAGAATAAGTTTTCATATCAAGATGGGAGAGAGAATACTGTGAAGTTAAAAATTATACGCCAAGTGTAAAAATTGTCTAATACTTTGTAATTTTCTTCTTTATTCTGCTTAAACTTTCAGGTGTAATACCAAGATAAGATGCCAGATATTTTTGTGGTATATGCTGTACAAGAGAATCATTAGCATTAAGCATTTCGCAAAAATAATCCTCAGCAGTTTTACTATGCATTTGCAGTTCTTTCAGCTCGCGTTGAACATATAATAGTTCAACCATTCTTCTGCCAACTCTCTCACCGGTTTTTCGATTCTTCGTAAAGGCTCTGCATGTCATTGTAGGATATCCTAAAAGCTTTTACACTGGTTAAGGCTTCAACATTTATTAATGATGGCGTTTTTGTAATAAAAGAAACATAAGAGTTAAACGGAGATATAGGAAAATTAAACCTCAGAGTGTATTCAATATCATTTTTATATTGAAATATTCTTGTTACTCCATCAACCAAAAAGTACAAATAGTTCTCAATTTCGCCTGCTCTCAGTAACAATTCACTTTTATCAAACTCTTTATAATTCAGGCGCTTATCAAACAGAGCCCAATCTTTATCAGAAAATGGAACTATACTACTTATAAATCCGCGAATTTGCGTTTTATACATTTTTTTTATTTTTCGCTTCCTGAAAAGGTTAGAAGGATCAAATATATGAAAAAATCGATTGTTCATAACTTTAAGACAAAATCCATTGTTAATTTTTTAAATTGAAGTTAAATACCTTTTTATAAATCAATGAGAATTTGTTATAAGCAAATTCTTGATGGCTTATATTTGTGTATTGTCAAATATGTTTTTGTTTTATTCTCTTATTTTTATTAATATTATCTATCTTTCTATAATCAGCTTATTTGTTAAATTTATCTCAAAATTTGTAACATTTACAAAATATACCCCCGGTGGTAGTACGCGGATACTTATAACTTGCCCTGATTTATAGTTCTCTAATATTGTAACTAACCTTCCGTGAATATCAATAATGCTAACAGTGGCTGGATTTTTTGATTTATAATCAGTAATAAAAAAGTCATTTGCCGGATTTGGATAAAGTTTAGTTCCATTTCCTTCAATGTTTTCAGGAATATCAAGCAAAATACTTATTGCATATTCCAGTTCCACATCCTTACCATCCTGCCATTGTTCAATTACTCTTTCAACGGTTAGTGGTATCCTGATATCCGGTTGTATTCCACCAACCAGGGTTGAGTCAGAATCCAATTGAATTGCTTGGTTATGATCCAATGACCGTGAATAAGGAAAGAGAATAAATTGCATAGAGTCGGGCATTATTACAACATTTGGGGTAATCGCGAATGACCCATTTGATCCCCAGAATGAGACCACCTGTGCATTGTCCAGTCGTTGCAACATCATAGGAATTCCTTCACCTGTACTGATGTTCTTTGGACTTACCATTACCACGACCTCTCCATTGAACAAAGGTGTTTCCGGAACAGTAATAATTGAATCTATGATAGCATAATTATCATCGCTGTTTCCTGTAACGTATTCATAAAACATGGGTGTCTGAATAAAAAATCCCGAGATTAACGAACCCAGAAGATCATGCCCCCCATTATTGTATCTGAGGTCAAAAACCAGTTTCTCAATATTTTGTCCGTTGAAGTATGTAATTGCCTCTTTTACTTTGAGGTAGATTTCTGTCTGCCGAAGCTCTTCAATAGTCAGAGTATCCGAAGCATCCTCATCCTGAACGAACAAATATCCAATTTGTCCATCAAGCACCTTGTAAATAACTTTATTATTGGTCTCTTGTACAGGAGCTGTCAGGCGTCTAGCCTGGCTCAACAAGTTAAATGTATCTGCTACGGCTGTCAAGGAAATCGTTTGCTGGCTTCCTGTTTCATGGGATTTGAAAGTAACATTAACATTTGCGCCAACAGAATCTCTGCATAACATAATGTAACGGCTTAGCAACCGCCCTTCCTCAGTAGCATAGTTCGCAGACAATCCCGAAAAATTGTTATACACCTCCATTTTAGGAACTTCCAAGATTGGAATACTATTCCAGGAAAGGATCTCATCCCCACACCGCAGACCAGCAGAGTAGGCAGAGCCATATTCTGGAACTAAATTTGCGATGATACTTCCATCGGTAATTGGAATCATATTCAACCCGAAACTTCCAGACTGCTTTGCTTGACTAAATGCCTGAACAAGATCAAACATGGTTACATGTCCGTCTGGAATGGATAAGAGGTACTCAAATAATGCTCCTGTGAGTTTAACAATATCACCCTCGTTTTGTGCTTCCTGAATCTTGGGTTGAGTAAGGCTAAGTTTCTGATCCCAGTTAATCCCTTTCCACTCAGTAAATGGGTATCTTTCTTCCATAATAACATGCAATGAATCAAAGGAGTCGATCCAGTTAAGACTGCTGAGGTTAAACCACATCATACCACTTTTTACTGCGGTTTGATTGTCAGCCTGCTTTTGTGCCAAGACTGTCATTGAACAAGTCAACAGGGCAATTAGTAAGATTTTTGTTTTCATAGCATCAAGTTTTATTTAATTCGATATTAACTTTTCAGGTATATAAATCAATCTTTTGACAATCGTTTTATCTTCACATTTAATGAATTATTATTACCCTCTGGGAATGCATCATATGTGAGGTAATAATCTGGCACAAATACAATCCGGAAGGCAAGCTGGAAGCTGACAGTTGAACAGAAGATAGCCCGTCAACTTTTTTGTGCAAAACAGTTTGTCCTGTGGGTGAAATTAGCAAAACTTCTCTAATATCAGGGCATTCAACCGTAACCAGATCAAATGCTGGGTTGGGATATATTTTGGATAGGTTCTCCGCAATTGGTTCGTCTATACCTAGTAACAGCCCAATTGCATATTCCAGCTCCACATCCTTACCATCTTGCCATTGTTCAATTACTCTTTCAACAGTTAGTGGTATCCTTATATCAGGTTGTATTCCACCAACCATGTTTGAATCCGAATCCAGTTGAATAACCATATTTTCGTCATATGATCGTCCATATGGATAGATGAAAAACTGTCCTTCAACAGGCATTACAACAAGATCATACATATTCCCAAATGAACCGTTTGTTCCCCAGAAAGAGACAACCCGGACGTTGGGTAATCGTTGTAAAATCATGGGAATTCCTTCACCTGTACTGATATCGTTCGGACCAACGATGACTATCACTTCTCCATCGAAATGGGTTGATTCCGGTACCGTAATGATCGTGTCAAGGATGGCAAAGTTAATAGTACTTGATCCTGAACTATATTCCCAAAACAAAGGTGTTTCAACAAAAATCCCGAAATTGCTGAACCTAACAGAGGAATCCCCCCATTGTTTATTCTCAGGTCAAAAACCAGTTTTTCGATATTTTGTTCATTGAAATCTGTAATCGCCTCCTTTACTGCAAGATAGATGTCAGTCTTCCTGATCGAATCAAGGGTCAGTCCATCAGGACAAAGCTCACTCAGTAAACGTAAATACCCAACCTGATTATCCAATATTTCGTGATAAACCAGGTTATTCGGATCAGGAATATATCCGGTTAGAAAACGTGATTGATCATATAGTTGAAAATTATCCGCCTCCGCTGTTAAGGTGACTGTGTGCTGGTTTCCTGTCTCACGTGAAACGAAGGTGATATCGACCATCGCTCCAACTGAATCTCTGCATAAAAGCTGGTATCTGTTAAGCAACTTGCCCTCCATAGTTCCACAACTACTGTTATAAACCTTTTGCTCAGGTAACTCAGAAATCGGTGTGCCGTTCCAGGAGATAATCTCATCTCCACATCTAATTCCTGTCAGATAGGCGGCATTGGAATCGGGAACAATGTTGACCACAATACTCCCATCTGAAATCGGGAGTATGTTCAATCCGAAACTCCCAGACTGAGTGGTCTGCTTAAACAAACTATCACCGAAATAAGCAATATGACCGTCTGGGATGGAATAGAGGTATTCAAGCATTGCTCCGGTAAATTTTACTACATCAAATTCTGTTTGTGCTTCCTGAATTTTGGGTTGGGTTTGAGTAAATTTCTGATCCCAGTTAATCCCTTTCCATTCAGTAAAAGGATATCGTACCTGCATTATGGAATGCAGAGAATCGAAAGCATTCAGCCAGTCCAAAGTGCGGAGATCAAACATCTCACCTTCATTGCGATTTACTTGGATGGGATTGTCAAATTGCTTCTGTGCCATGACTGTTATTGAACAAGTCAATATTGCAATAAAAAGAATTTTTGTTTTCATGGTGTCTTTATATTAAATTTAAACTCTATATATTTTCTATAAATTAGGATAAATATTTTTAACCCAAGTCGGAAGCATCAGCGTGGGAGTGATGGTTTCGATTTGGCAATTGAACCAAATTATAATAGTACAATTTTTTTCAGGAGAGTGAACCATAATGGAAGTGCAACCAAATATGCTTCCACCATGCCCGTAAAATCCTTTGTATTCCATAATTCCCATACCATATTTAGCAAATAAAGGGGGATTCCAATCATGGCAAACTAATCGCTGTTGTTGAAGTTCAGGGGATAAAAATGTACCTTGTGTCAGTGCTTCGACGTAGGTTTTTAGTTCATAGGATGTTGAGATCATGCATCCGGCAGCACCACCCCATGAAACATCAAAATACTCTAGGCTGGCAGGAAGTGTTGGGTCATATTCTCCAATGTAATATCCATTTGCATGAAAGCCGGGAACTTGTGTTCCGCCTAGTAGGTAAGCTGTATTAATGAGGTTCAGTTGATCTATAATCCGCGTACGGACATTGTACTCTATTGAAGCACCTGTCAGAATCTCCACTATTCTTCCGGCAAAGATGGTATTTATATTAGAGTAAGTGAAATTTGTACCTGGATCAAAATCATAGGGATATAGTGCAGATATGGCAATCATTTCTTCAGCTGTCCAAAAATGGGTTGGGTCTGACAAAAGGATCTGATAAAATTCATCGGTAGCAGTATAGCTATGTATCCCACTGCGCATATTGGCCAGCATTTCAATATTAACCTCATCTGCTCTAGGGAAATCAGGGAAAAATTTTGAGAGTGAATCATCAAGCGAGAGCAGCCCTTCATCAACCAGTTGGATTAGCACTGTGATGACAAACGTTTTGGTATTGCTACCAATCCGGAAGACCATGTCATCTGAAAGAGGAGCTTGAGTCTCCAGGTCGGCTACACCGGCAGTATATACAAAATCAACACCTACATTTGGTGCCCATACAGCTGCAACAACACCTGGTACATGAGTGTTGGCAATAACTGAATCCACTACAGCAATTAACCTGTTTTCAATAACTTGAGCAGGTGTAGGTTCAGTATTAGTTGGTTCGTCCTTTTTGCACCCACTAAATGTAAGCGTAAGGAACAGGATTAAACTTGTAATTAATCCAAAAAACTGGAAAGTGTTAAATTGTTTTTCATGGTTTTATATTAAAATTACTATTAATAATATTCGAATTATTTCATCTAAAATTCTACATCTTGGAATTTCCCCTCACAGGATTATTGTATGAAATACGCCAGATTCCGTTTGCGACATCAAATAATGTACTACCCAATGTAGCTGAAATACCATTTTCAGCATTTCCATGTGAACATGACGAATTTATCCATTGATCGTGATTTGAAAGAAAGCCTGTAAAAAGATAGCCTGTAACCTCATTCATTTTATTTTCATAGTTCCTAATTTTTTAATTACTTGATATTCAATTATTATGAACAACTCTAATTAATATTATTCTGGTTTTCCCGGATACCCCAAAATATCTCTTGCTGCATAGGCTGCATCTGTCATTGTCAAATAACAACTTGCAAAATCAGCATAGTCGATAGCATTTGTGTAACAAATTACTGATATATCATTAGCTGGATCATAAAACATAATGGATAAATTCCCAACTCTTGCACCATTGTGGCCATAACCTAGGTTTTCTTGAAAAAAGCATCCCAGGCCATAGTGAGGGTCGGCTGTTGATACTGATGTTTTCATAAGTTCAACCGAACTAGTAGTAAGTATATTTTCTCCTTTCAAAAGTGAGCGAATGTATGTGTTAAGGTTTCGCATTGTGGAATAGCCATTACCTTCGGCAACCTGTGCACTCATATTGTAGCTGCAATACTCATCAATGGTTGTGGCATCAGGATATTCATAACCACACGAAAATGGTGATGGGAGATCCTTGTCACTTGCAAGATATGGAAAATGCATTTGTAAAGGCACGGGATTTCCTTCGCCATAAAGATAATCGTGCAGATAATCAGTTAGGTGCTTATCATTGCCTTCATGAAATGAATATACCCTTCCAACTATTTCGCCAGCTATTGCATAGCCGGTATTGCTGTAATGTTTGCCTGTACCAGGTTCAAAATAAAACAGGTCGTTTATCGTTAGCTGATTAACCATTTCTGTTGCATTAAACTGATGATCAGGTTCAAAGTGTTGGGTTACCTGAGTATATGAATAGGGAGCATATCCTGGCACTGAATCATTATCCACATCATAAACACCTGCACTATGATTCAACAGCATTTTTATGGTAATCTGATCTTTGTATGGAAATTCCCATTCAGGTGTAGTCGGAACATAGGTGATATTTGTGCCCGGCATGGTGTCAGTAATTTTATCATTAATGTTCACCCACCCATCTTCCTGCATATTTAACATGGCTGTAGAAGTAAAATTTTTTGTATTGCTGGCAAACCTAAAATAAGTATCTGCAGTTATTGGTTGAAAATCATTGCCTGAAGAACTTGAAAACCAAGTATCACTAGGCGTTTGAATAAAAATATTTAGGGTTGGAATCGGCTTTCCTATCTTGGTCTCTGCATTCGATCTAATCGAATCAACTGCTATATTAATAAGCTCCTGAACATTTGGTGCTGGTGGTGGATCATCGGTTTTCTTTTTACATGCAGGTATTATCATTACTCCTGCTAAAGTTAGGATAATCAGGTTGCGTAAAAGTTTTGTTTTCATTGCTAAATATTTAGTTTTTATGATATAATTTTTGAATTATTCAAACACGGATTTGAGTAATACAATTTCCAGTTTTTTGCTTGAAAATCAAATACAGAGTGTGAAAGAGTGCTCGCTCCACCATGATCATGAACACATGGAGGTATTTCAGCATCATGGCTTGACATAAAACCGGTTATCAAATCCCCATTTACATCATTAGGTTTTTCAGCATAAGCATCGGATAGTTCAGTTAGTTTGTTAAATCTTGACTCGGATGAAGGCAAACCCCCTGGGTCAATTTCAATATCCAGCATTTCGGGTAAGATAAAATGATTGGTGTGCACATAAAAGCCATCAACATTATGCGATTGATTTTTTGTGGGTGCTGCTTCAACAGATACTATACGATTTTCGTTGAATGAACCAATATTATGCGTCATTGTACGTGCTCTATGTGGAAATTTAGCACGATCAACGGCATCATCAATAGATGTTGCATCTAGTATGGAACGGAAGTGAAATGCCAATGGTACTGATTGCTCAATATGTAATCCACTAATATCATTACCACACTGGACAATACCTGCCTCGTTCATTCCTGGAGGAATTCCGGGCAACATTCCCGGGTAACTAAGGGTTAAAATTTCCGGTTTGCCTGTAACTTTCATTTTCAGAAGATACATATAACTCAAGAAGCTAGTAAACAAATCTTCATTATGAGTTAAAAACGATTTTCCATTTTTTGAATATGCTGTTGAGCTACATCCATAACTTGGAGGAAATGTGTACTTAAGTTTACCTGTTAGTTCAAAATAGAGGAATATTATTTCTAAACCCATATTTCCTTCCATTATGTCTTGGAATGAAATTCCTGAACCATCAGAAATGCCTTGCAGTTCTTCAACATAATTAGGAAAATGTGTTTGTGCTGCTTCCAAAAAGGGATCATAGAAAACATCTGGAGCTGATTGAACAATTTCTTTAGCGGTGTTTATTAAATTAGCTATTGCTATATGAGATGCCACTATTTCCTTGGAAAATCTTGCTCCAATCTGTTTTCCAATATCATAGTGGGTACCAGAAACCTCTAGATAATTAAAATGAGCTTGTGTGTCGGGCGTTGGGCATTCTTCATCTTTTTGACAGCCCCATAAATTAGGTATAATTGCAGCACCTGTTGCAGCAGCAGCAGTTCCAAAAATAAAATCTCTTCTTCTCATTAGAATAATTTATTTAATAATTATTTTTTTAGATGTTTTTATAGTTCCATCATAAATCCACAGTACATATATTCCACTACTCAAATTACTAATATCAATTACATTACCGGGGGTAAAATTACTTTTGATGATAACCGGACAACCACTTAATGTAATTAATTGAACATCAATTTTATCTTCACGATTAAAATCAATAATTAAGAAGTCCGTTGTTGGGTTTGGATAAATCGTATAAATCTGATCATCTACTTCATTAACACCTACTGTTATTCGGTAATAGTAAAAATCTTTTGTATTCAAGTGCCAGTCAAATAATTCATCATCCCAATCATAATTAATCACAAGGTTTAAAAAACCATCGTTATCAAAATAACTATAATATCCTGAATATCCTTCCCAATCAGTCATTTCAGATGACCACCAATACATGAAATAAGAAATAATATTCCCATAAGGATCATAGCTATGTGTCGACATGAAATCACCATACCAAATATTATTAGCACTATCCCATTTCCATTTGGCAGATTCTGTTTCATAATCATTGTCATCATACTCATATTCACTTTTCCATGATGGTATCCATCCTCTTTTGGTGTCAGACCACGTGGAATAATGCCAATATAATACCATTCCTGTTTCACTAAATTCTCGAATCCATTTTCTACTGTCAACGTATTCTAACAATACATCATCCCAATCTGAAGCAATCATTAATGTATATTCTCCAAAGGGATTATACTCATAGATAGTCTTTCGCATGTTTTCAAACTCCTCAATTTCAGAATTCCATGAATACATTAACGTTTGAATTCTATTCCCATCATTATCAAAAATAGTTTCGTATTTCCAAAGCATTAGCCAATCATTATCAGCCCAAGTATAAGTTAAGTATAGAGTGTCATTACCTAAACTGTTGTAGTATCTGTCAGATAACATATAGCCATACCAAATGCTGTTGTCAGTATCCCATTTCCAATGCTCATGGTGAGTTCTCCCAAATTCATTGTACTCATCATCAATGTAATAAGAATTAATCCAGTCGAAAAGATCGGTTGACCAACTCCATTTCTGTTCGAAGGTTTTATCACCATTTTCATTATATTCATATACATATTTAAAATAGCCATACCATTGCGATAACT
>FUWD013366414.1_pt7 | contig 10090 bp, 9 predicted proteins | sample 1063281 | NCBI WGS metagenome assembly FUWD01 (sample SAMEA79048168, study PRJEB19326) | metagenome | biome: marine
TTTATCACCTTATAAAAGACTTCGTTTAATTGTTCTTTGGTTTGTACTCTGAAATCGTTTCCTAATTCTTCTTGAAGCTTCTCAGCAACAGTATCCGCATTTTTTGCAGTTATCAATTTTAGCTCAAAAGCTGTAACTTGATTGTCTTTAAACCTTAACAATTCTTTAGCCTGAGGTAATGTTACAAAGATAAATTTGCTTTCAAATTCTTCTGTTCCTGTATACAAACCAACAACTTGAACATATGTTTTGTAAAATGCATTATTCGGATTAATGAAGCCTGTGCCTGGTTTTGGAACCATAATCTGTAATGGTTCTCCAAAACTTCTAACTCCTAAAGATAATTTATAAGCAATTGAACTGCCAATTACAGCTGTATTCACAAAGGTTGTATCTAACCAATTACCTTGACTTAAGGTGGGATCTATTTGCGTAATCTTTGTGTAATTATCCTCAACTCCTTTTATAAAAGCAATTTCACTTTTATCATTATATTCTAAAAAAACACGCTCTTCAATAACTTTAGAACTAGCTGCTATAGATTTATTATTATTTAAAGTTTGCTGAATATCATCTGTAATTAAAAATGATTTTCCTTTTACAGAAGTTATTTTAATATCAGGATCAGAAACATCTAATAAAGTATAGCTAAAGGTGCGCAGCCCAGAAAAGCCAGAAAGGATAATAAACAACGCTAAAGAACCAACTATAACACCAAATGAAGCAATTATTGTAATAATATTTATGGCATTATTACCTGTCTTTGTAAATAAATATCTTTTGGCTATGTGTAGAGAAAAATTCAAATGAGTTGCTTGAATTTATCGTTTTGTACGTCTTGGTAAAACTTCAGGATTTTTAATTGGATTTTGATCTTCACCCTTTAAGGATTTATCAATTTCTTCTATATAATCTAACGTATCATCACCAAAAAACAATAATTCTGGCATTCTACGTAATTGATTTTTCGTTCTTTTTGCCATTTCATGACGAATTAAAACAGTGTTAGACTGCACACCTTTAATTAACTCATCTCTATTTACTGATGGAAAAATACTTAAATATACTTTTGCAACTCCCAAATCTGAAGTTACATGAACTTTAGAAACAGAAATAATAATTCCTTTCATTCCATCTTGAGCTGCTTTTTGCAACACATCTACCAAATCTTTTTGCAAGACTCCTGCAATTTTTCTTTGTCTGTTTGTTTCTTCCATGCTACAAATTTACGACATTTTTATAGAGTGTAAATTTTATTTTTTATCCTATATATAATCACTACAAGTCTGTTTTTGCATTTAAAATGCTTGTCACATTTTTAGTGTAGTAAATTTCAATTAATGCTTTTATATAAAAAAGTAACTTTTTTGTTTTTGAAGAAAAGTTTTAAAATAAAAAACCTCAAAATAGAAAACTATTTTGAGATTTTTTTAATAATATAAAGATTAATGTTAATCTGCTAAAATAATAGCTTTATTTTCATTTAATTCTAGAGTTCCTGAAGTTATTGCTAATGTTAAAATTTTATCATCATCAATATGTGCTTGTAAATGCCCACTTATCTTATCCATTTCTAAATGTTCTTGTGTATGAATATGAATCTTAACAGTACCTTCTCTTAAAATAGAAACTACTGGCGCGTGATTATTCAACATTTGAAATTCTCCATTAATACCAGGAACTGAAAACGAATCCACTTCTGATGAAAATAAAATTGCTTCTGGTGTTACTATTTCTAAAAACATATTTATTTAATTTTTAGTCTTTCGCATCTTGTTTTTTGCTAATTTTTCATAACCAAAAACTCGAAAACTCGAAACTTAGTTTATGCTTCAGCTAACATTTTCTCTCCAGAATCAATTGCATCTTGAATTGAACCTCTTAAGTTAAATGCTGCTTCAGGATATTTATCTAATTCACCATCCATAATCATGTTAAACCCTTTAATAGTATCTTTAATATCTACTAAAACTCCAGGTATACCTGTAAACTGTTCAGCAACATGGAAAGGTTGAGATAAGAAACGTTGAACACGTCTTGCTCTATGAACAACTAGTTTATCTTCTTCAGATAATTCTTCCATCCCTAAAATTGCAATAATATCTTGCAATTCTTTATAACGTTGTAAAATTTCTTTTACAGCTGTTGCGGTATTGTAATGCTCATCACCTAGAATTTGAGCTGATAAAATTCTTGAAGTAGAATCTAAAGGATCTACTGCAGGATATATTCCTAACTCTGCAATTTTACGTGACAATACTGTTGTAGCGTCTAAGTGAGCAAATGTAGTTGCTGGCGCAGGATCTGTTAAATCATCTGCAGGCACATAAACGGCTTGTACAGATGTAATAGAACCCTTCTTAGTTGATGTAATACGTTCTTGCATTGCACCCATTTCTGTTGCTAATGTTGGTTGGTATCCAACTGCAGAAGGCATACGGCCTAATAAAGCAGAAACTTCAGAACCAGCTTGTGTAAATCTAAAAATATTATCGACAAAGAAAAGTACATCTTTCCCTTGAGCCTCTCCAGCTCCATCTCTAAAATATTCAGCAATTGTTAAACCAGATAATGCAACACGTGCACGTGCTCCAGGTGGCTCATTCATTTGTCCAAAGACAAAAGTAGCTTTAGATTCTCTCATTCCAGGTTTATCAACTTTAGATAAATCCCATCCTCCTTCTTCCATCGAATGCATAAAATCATCACCATATTTGATAATTCCAGACTCTAACATTTCACGAAGTAAATCATTACCCTCACGAGTTCTTTCTCCAACACCTGCAAAAACTGATAATCCACCATGTCCTTTTGCAATGTTATTAATTAGCTCTTGAATTAATACAGTTTTACCTACTCCTGCTCCTCCAAATAATCCAATTTTCCCACCTTTTGCATAAGGTTCGATTAAATCGATTACTTTAATTCCTGTAAATAAAACTTCTGTAGAAACAGATAAATCTTCAAACTTAGGTGCAGAGCGGTGAATAGACAATCCGTCTTTACCAACTTTACTTAAATTACCTAAGGGGGGCAATTGCATCACCGGTTACATTAAATAAACGACCATAAATATCGTTTCCAATTGGCATTTGAATAGGATTTCCTGTAGCTACAACTTCAGCACCTCTACTTAAACCATCAGTTGCATCCATAGAAATGGTTCTAACGGTATCTTCTCCAATATGTTGTTGTACTTCTAAGACTAAAATAGAGCCATCAGCTTTTTTAATTTCTAATGAATCATAAATTTTAGGAAGTTCGTTGTTTTCTGTATTGAATTCAACATCAATAACTGGCCCAATTATTTGAGAAACTTTACCTGTTGTTCTAGACATTTTATACCTAATTAAATTATTATTTTTTTATAAGGGATTTACCCTCTCAATTTCAAGGGGCAAAGGTACTTTTTTTTGTTTGAATTTAAAAAAGTTTTTTAACTAAAAAAAGTCTCATCAGATTGATGAGACTTTTAAGTTATTATGTAATCGAAGTATTAGTTAGTTACCTTAACTTCTACTCTTCTATTTTTCTTTCTACCAGCTCTATTCATATTTGTATCAACTGGACTATCTTCACCAAAACCTTTAGCAGTTAATCTTGAAGCAGCAATTCCGTTTTTTACTAAATAATCTCTAACAGCATTTGCTCTTTCATCAGATAACTTTAAATTATTTGAAGCACTTCCAATAGTATCTGTAAATCCTTTGATTGCGAATTCAGCTGAAGGAAATTGATTCATGATAGCTAACATACCATCTAATTCTTTAGCAGTATTTGATTTAAAACTAGATCTACCTGTATTAAAAAGAATAGAATTAGCAAAAGCATTCATTCCCATTTGCGCTTCATTTGAGATAACTTCAGGACAACCTCCTTCTGAAGCAATACCTGCAACTGACGGACATTTGTCATCTTTATCTAAAATACTATCACCATCAGTATCTGGCCAAGGACAACCTGCGTTAGCAGCTGGTCCAGCTACAGAAGCACATTTATCATCTTTATCAACTAAACCATCACCATCAGTATCTGGGCAACCTTTATTAGCTTTAGTTCCTTTAGAATTAGGACACATGTCATCTTTATCAGCAATTCCATCGCCATCAGCATCAGGACAACCGTTCATTGCTGCTAAACCTGCAACATTTGGACAAGCATCGTCAGAATCTTTGATTCCATCACCATCAGCGTCAGGACAACCATTAAATTCTACTAAACCTGCAACCTCTGGACAAGCATCTTTTTTATCATATACGCCATCTCCGTCTGTGTCTTTTCCTCCAAATTTAACTACTAAACTTAAAGAAGATTGGTAATGAGATCTAACTTTGTCAGAAAAACCTTTTTTAGTTCCAGACTGGAAGCTTAAACCTAAATTATCATTAAACCAAGTGTTAAAACCAACACCTACATTAAGCATTCCTTCTGAGTTAGAATCAGCTGAAACATAATCTCCACCTAAATAAACATAAGGATCAAACCATGAAGTTTCTCCTACTAAGTTATTTAAATCATATTTTACGTTTGCACCTAATGAATAATAAAGAAAATCTGCATCATCTTCAGCAGTAACAAAAGTAATCTTGTTTAAAGAACCTGCAAATTGTAAAGAAAAACCTTTCTCTAAATACTTTTCAGCAGTAAATCTAGAAATAGATGGTAAAAAATTCCAATCTTTATTACCAGCCAAATCTTTTATTTGATCAGAAAAGCCATCTCCATTGTAAAAATCTACAACATTAACACCGAATCCTACTACCCAAGGATTATTTTCATCTTGTGCGTTTACGTTGCTAACAGCTACTAACGTAAACAAAGCTATCACAGCCATTTTTAATTGTTTCATTATCAAGTTTTTTAAATTAAAAGTTCATTATTATAAAACGCAAAAGTAAGTTGTTAAAACTTATCTGCAAAGACAAACTTACAAAAAATTACCTAATTTGCAAGTTTTTTCAATATTTCTAAATGATATTTAAATGTTTCCCAACCTTGATAAAAGCTAGGACTGCTTTATCTATATGCTCTTTTTCGTGAGCTGCAGACAACTGAACCCTAATTCGTGCTTTCTCTTTCGGAACTACTGGAAAAAAGAAACCTACAACATAAATACCTTCTTCTAGTAATTTATTAGCCATTGTTTGAGACAATTTAGCGTCGTATAACATTACCGGAACTATAGCAGCATCCGCACCAACTAAATCAAAACCAGCTTTTTCCATTTCTGTTCTAAAATAATTAGTATTCCATTCTAGTTTATCTCTTAATGTTGTATCATCAGAAATTAAATCAAATACTTTTAATGAAGCTCCTACAATTGCTGGCGCTAGTGAGTTTGAAAACAAATAAGGTCTTGAACGTTGACGTAAAATTTCTATAATTTCTTTTTTTCCAGTTGTGTATCCACCCATTGCGCCACCTAAAGCTTTACCCAATGTACCTGTAACAATATCAACTCTGTTCATTACGTTTTTCAATTCAACAGTTCCACGTCCTGTTTTACCAATAAAACCAGTTGCATGACATTCATCAACCATGACTAAAGCATCATATTTATCTGCTAAATCACAAATTTCATCTAGTTTTGCCACTATTCCATCCATAGAAAAAACACCATCTGTAACAATAAGTTTAAATCTATGACCATGTTTATTCGCCTCAATTAGCTGCTCTTCTAAAGAAGCCATGTCATTATTATTATACCTATAACGGCCAGCTTTACATAAACGAACGCCATCTATTACAGAGGCGTGATTTAAACTATCAGAAATAATAGCATCTTCTTTTGTTAGTAAAGGCTCAAAAACCCCACCATTTGCATCAAAACAAGCAGCATATAAAATTGTGTCTTCTGTGGTATAAAATTCTGCAATCTTGTCTTCTAATTGTTTATGAATATCTTGAGTACCACAAATAAAGCGCACTGAAGACATTCCGAATCCATGAGAGTCTAGTGTGTCTTTTGCTGCCTTAATTACCTCTGGGTGATTGGATAATCCTAGATAATTATTAGAACAAAAGTTAAGTACTTCTTGTCCTGTGGAAATCTTTATGAGTGCATCTTGGGTAGATGTGATAATTCTTTCCGATTTATATAAACCTGCGTCTTTTATTTCTTGAAGCTCTTTTGCTAAAGTATCTTTAATTTTACCGTACATTTTTTATTAATTTAACGAACACAAAGTTACAAAGTTTATTTTTTTTGGCTATACTTCAACGACATCAATTTTATCATTAATATATATGAGTATTTTCTTATCGACTTTAAAATTCATCGATTTTAAAACTCTCTCGTATTTTAATAACTGCTGATGATGTTCTGCTGAAGGATTTCCTGTCTTGTAATCCATAATTACAACTTCATTTTTATTAGTAAAAACCAATCGATCTGGAATAATAACTTGATTATCTACATCTACAATTTCTCTCTCATTATATATAATGACTTCTTCTGAAAAATAGTTTTCTATTTTAGGATGATTTACGACAGATATAATAGTATTATTTATTACTAATAATTGATTTTCATCTATAATTCCTTTTTGGTGGTATTGCGCTGTAACTTTATTTACATCTTTTTTGGTGAAAATTTTAGCTAAAATCTCATGAAACAAATTTCCAAAACTGATTGCTTCTCCCTGATTTGTATCCCATAATTTTGAAGCACTTGCCAGTAAAACAACATTGTGTTCTTGCCAAGGAGTAGAAATAAATTTCTGATGAATTTCAGCAACAGAAATTTGTGATTCTTTCATACTTACTCTAATTTCTGAGCCAAAAGAATATTCTAAAACATCCTCTTCCCAAAGATTTTTTTGAATTAAATAATTAATAAAAATACCCGAATAAAAATTTCTATTTTCTTCTCCTTTTGATGAAATCTTCTTTTCTGTAATAACATGTAATTGTTCAACTGATCTTGTTAAAGCTACATATAGCAAATTAAAATTATCTAACTCTAGCTCTTCTCTTTGTTGGTTGTAGATTTTTAGACCCGTATCATTTACATGGCTTAATTCTTTATTATACGGAACTAATAATTCCTTAAAATTCTCATAATTTTCAGGCAATTCATCTAGCCATATTTTCGGGTTTATTTGTCTGTAAATATCAACATCACATGGAAAAATAACTACAGGAAATTCTAATCCTTTAGATTTATGTATTGTCATAATTTGAACTGCATTCGCACTTTCTGGAGCGACAATACTTAGTTTTTCTTTTTTGAGTTCCCAAAACTCTAAGAAATCTGCGACATCTGTAGATTTTCGTTGCTGCTCTAAAACAATATCTAAGAAAAATTGTACATAAGCATCCGAAGAATTTACTAAATGAAAACCTCTAATAATTTCCTCGATTTTTTCGTAAAATGGATATTGATGAAAAGTGGAAATTTCAAAAGAAACTCCATATTTTTTTAAAGACTCTAAAATGGTTTGAGTATCTGCTTTTGCAAACTCTTTAAAAAAGAAATGTTTTGACTTTTTAACCTTTAAATGAAAATGTAAAAAATACAACATATCAAAACGCGTCTCTTCATCATTAGGATTTTGTAAAACCTTTAAAACATCAATAATAAAAGAAACTTTAGGACTATTTTGTATTAATAATGTTTCAGAAGAAATAATATTAACTCCGTTTTCTGACAAGTAATTTGCCACTGCAACTCCGTCTTTTTTTGTACGTGTTAAAACACAAATTTCATTTAAAGAAAAACCATCCTTTAACTGCATGATTTTCTCATAAACTTTCTTTGGGTATTTTAGTTTCTCTATATTTTTATCTTCTTCTTTTTCAAGAAAATTTAATGTGACATATCCTCCCTTTTTAGCATTTTCAACCTGTTTATTTCCTTCGAAAAAAAGATTTTTATACGATTCATTTTGAAGAAAATTTGATGTGTGTTGAAAAAAAGAATTATTAAAATTGATGACTTCTGAATAACTTCTAAAATTGGTTTCTAAATTCTTAATTTCTTTTGCTACGTGAAAAGGATTTTTTGCGCGCGAGCCTAATTCGATAAACTGTTCTGCTTTGCCTCCTCTCCATCTATAAATGGCTTGTTTTCCATCTCCAACCAACAATAAATTACTGTTTTCTTGCGCCAATGCATTATCAATAAAGGAATTAGATTCTGCCATTGCAAAACAGAAGTATCTTGCATTTCATCAATAAAATAATGTTGGAAACGCTGCCCAATTCTTTCATAGATAAATGGTGCGGGTTGTTCTTTAATATTATCTGAAATAAGTTGATTAAACTCTGCATTTAATCGGATATTATTTTCTTCTTTTATCTGCTCTAACTCTATATTGATATTGTTTAAAACCGCTAAAGGAATGATGTTTTTTAGTGCCAATTTATTCATCAAAAACTGACTATAAATTCCTTTCGACTTATTAAATAAATTGATGATTTCTGGAACAATACTTTCTATACTTTGTACTACTGAATCTGAAGTAGATTTTGAGTAATATTGATGATTATCAATTGCCTTTTGAACGGTTTCACTTCTTGATAAATACGTAAAATTAAATGCTTTCTCGTTGACATCGGCAAAGAACTTTGGTATGGTTGCGCGCATAAAATCTTTATGCTCTAAATCATGACTTGCAATTAACCCCAGACAATCTTCGCCAACTTTTTTAAAGGCAACTTTTAATTCCTTTTGATGCGCGTACAATTTCGTCTTTAATTTTGTAAAATCCTCTAATTGCTTATCCGCAAGTACTCTAAAATGTTTAATATCATCTTCATTTAGAAGTACTTTTGCAAACTCGTTTAAATCTCTAGAAATATCCCAAGACTTATCATCATCTGCTTTATCTAGAGAATAATCGATCAAAAGTTTTGTGAGTTTTTTATCGGTTCCTATTTTAGAAATCAAAATATCTACAGCTTCATTTAAAAGAGAAACGGCATCCATTTCAACTTCAAAACTTAGAGGCAAACCTAAATCGTAAGCAAAACTTTTAATGATTTTATGAGTAAAACTGTCAATAGTAGTTATTGAAAAGGCCGAATAATTTTGCAATATTGCATCCAAAATCTTTTTACTTCTAAGCTGAATTGTTGGTTTATCAACTTCAATTTCATTTATAATAATATTGAATAAATCATTTTCTTTACCATCAGCAAAGTCTTCTAGATTAGACAATACACGTTCTTTCATTTCTCCAGCAGCTTTGTTGGTAAACGTAATTGCCAAAATTTTCTGAAAAGAAAAAATGTCGTCAGAATTTAATAAAACTTTTAAGTATTCTTTGACAAGTGTAAATGTTTTCCCACTTCCAGCTGAAGCATTGTAAACTTGAAAGGTTGATGGTTGTTGCACAGAATTATTTTTTATGCAAAATACAAAATATAGCGATTGCTATCCTCTAAATAAAAAGAAATCATCCTTTATAGATTCTATTTTAGAATGATCATTAGTAATAATATAATCAATTGCTTTATCGGTAAAGTTCTTTCCTTTATCTGTTAAAGAAATAACACTATCGTCGATGATTATCATGTTGTTTTTTAAAGCCAAATCTAGTACAGATTTTGATTTTACACGTCGCCAATTAATGTGTTCATTTAAGTGATTTATATGACGTTCACTTATTTCTTTATGATTATTTAAATGTAATAAAAAAGTTAATAATGAGACTTCTATTTGCTGTTGTTTATTTCTGTATAACACAGAAATTAAACCTCTTTTTGGAGCAAATAAATACACCATTAAGAATACAATTCCTAAAATTGTAGTCATAGAACCAGAAATAGAAGCATCTAACCAGTGCGCTAACCAATAACCCGCAATCGCTGAAAAAACACCGAATAGAACTGATAAGCCTAACATTCTCTTTAAATTATCGGTTAATAAATATGCTGTTGCTGCTGGCGCAATCATTAAGGCAACAACCAAAATTGCTCCGACTGCGTCAAAAGAACCCACAATAGTTATTGAAGCAACACTCATTAATCCGTAATGAATCATGATTGGCGAAAAACCTAAAGCAGTTGCCAAACCTGCATCAAAGGTGCTAATTTTTAATTCCTTAAAAAAAGCAAATAATAAACCAATGGTTATTAATAAAATAGT
>FUWD013197519.1_pt1 | contig 10089 bp, 9 predicted proteins | sample 1063281 | NCBI WGS metagenome assembly FUWD01 (sample SAMEA79048168, study PRJEB19326) | metagenome | biome: marine
TTCATTTCCTCTAAGAAGAGATGTTGTAGATCGAAACGGTGAATTAATTGCAAGAAACATTACAGCTTATCATGCTGCAATAAAATCTAGCCAAATCAAGAATAAAGAAAATTTTATTCTTAAAATTAAATTAAATTTTCCAGATATAAATTTAACCGAATTAAAAATGAATTTGGAAAATAAAAAATATTTTTATTTAAAAAAAAGGTTAACCGAGGAAGAAAAAAACAGGATCTGGGAATTTGGAGAAAAGGGAATTGTCATTGAGCCATTTCAAAGCAGAATTTATCCTCACCGACAATTATTTAGTCATGTTTTAGGTCAAATCGATGATGATAATTATGGTATTTCAGGAATTGAAAAATTCTTTGATAGAGAACTTAAAAATAATGAAAAATTAAATACCCCATTATCTCTAACGTTAGACTCAAATCTACAATATTTGATAAAAAAAGAGCTAAGTGAGGCTATGAATGATTTCAAAGCAAATGCTGCGGGAGGGTTGCTAATGGATGTTAACACTGGTGAAATTTTATCACTAGTTTCTTTACCAGACTATAATGTTAATGTTAGATCAGATATTTCAGATCTTAAGTATATAAATCAAATCACAAAAGGCGTTTATGAACTTGGGTCAGTTTTTAAAACTTTCACGTTAGCTCTTGCTTTAGAAGAAAATATTTTAACTCCAGAAACTATTGTAAGTAATATTACTAAGAAAGTTCAATGCTCAAAATATCCAATAGGAGACATACACGAATTTCCAGAAAGTATGTCTGCTCAAGATATTCTTATTCAATCCTCTAATATAGGAACTTTATTAATTGCCAGAAAAATAGGCGAAGAAAAATTAAAAAATTTCATAGAAAAAATAGGTTTATTAAAAAAGCCAACTATTGAATTGGAAGAAATAGGTCAACCGCTAAGTTTTAATTGGGAGAAATGTAAATTAGAAACCGTTTCTTACGGACATGGTATCACAACAACACCCTTACAAGCTGCTACAGCTTATGCAGCGCTAGCTAATGGAGGTTATTTGATCAATCCTACTTTAGAGCTAAAAGAATTTAACAAAAAAGAGAGTAAGGAAAAAATAATTTCTGAGCAAACAAGTAATGAAATTTTAAGCATCTTAAGAAAAGTAGTTACAGATGATAAGGGTACAGCGAGTTTTGCAAATATTTTTGGTTATGAAGTTGGAGGAAAAACCGGAACTTCCAAAAAATATTTTGATGAGAACAAAAATTTAAACACTTTTATTTCAATATTTCCTGTAAGTGAGCCGAAGTATGTTTTTTTAGTCATTCTCGATGATCCTAAGGGAGCACCACACATTAAGTATAATTATAAAGGACAAAAAATAAGCACCTCTAGAAATGAAGCTGGTTGGAATTCTGTGTATGTAGCAGGCAAAATAATAGAAAAAATTGGACCTATTTTAGCCATAAACAACAACGAGGTTGACAAAACTCATGTTGTTAAAAAAAATAATTAAAGACGTTCCGTCTTCAATTCCAAACATCAATATCCAAGGGCTGTCCTCTGATAGCAGAAAGGTTAAAAAAAATTATATATTTTTTGCCATAAAAGGAATGAGAGATGATGGCGAAAAATATATTAAGGACGCTATTTTAAATGGTGCAAAGATTATTATTTGTGAACAAAAAAGTAAATATAAGAATAATAAAACAATTGTTTTAAAGATTAAAAATATTAAAAAACAAATCGTTCAAGCGTGTAAGATTTTTTATAGTAAAAAACCTAAGAATATTATCGCAGTTACAGGGACAAATGGTAAAAGTTCCATTGCAGAATTTTATTATCAAATTTTAAAATCACAAAAAATACCAGTTGCATCAATTGGAACTTTAGGGATTAAAATCAATAATAAAATTTTAAAAAGCAATTTAACTACATTAGACACTATTTCATTACACCAAGCGCTCTCTGAAATTAAAAAAAAGGGAATTGAGAACGTAATTTTAGAAGCTTCAAGCCATGGACTTGATCAGGGTAGATTAGATGGAATTAAATTTAGCACTGGGATTTTTACAAATTTTTCACAAGATCATTTAGATTATCACAAAACTATGAGTAATTATTTAAATGCAAAATTATTATTGTTTAAAAAACTTTTAAAAAAGGGATCAAATATAATTACAAATTATGAATTGAAAGAATTTTCAAAAATTAAAAAAATAGCTAAAGAAAAAAAATTAAAACTAAATACTATCGGGCCAAAAAACTCTACTTTAGAATATAATCTAATTAAAAATTTAGAAAATGCTCAACTAGTTAGTATTAAGTATGGCAATCAATTAGAAGAAATTAAAATACCATTAATTGGTTGGTTTCAAATTAAAAACATTTGTATGTCTATATTAGCTGCTAAGTTATCAGGTGTAAAATTAGTAAAAATTTTTAGATCTTTACCGAAAATTAAAACGGTTAATGGCAGACTTCAGTTAATCAGAGTATTACCTAATTTAACAAAAGTTTTTGTTGATTACGCTCACACACCTGACGCATTAAAATCAAGTTTAGAAGCTCTAAGCAAACATTATAATAAAAAACCTGATGTAGTTTTTGGTTGTGGTGGGGACAGAGATAAAATGAAAAGACCTATAATGGCTAGGATAGCCGAAGAAAATGCCAATAAAGTGTATATTACCGATGATAATCCAAGATATGAAAATCCAAAAAAAATTTAGAAAATCTTTAATTAAAAACTTTACTAAAAAATTTAATGCACGCGAAATATCAGATAGAGCTGAAGCTATTAAAAGGTCTTTAATTAATTCAAATTTTAATAATTGTGTTTTGATTGCAGGAAAAGGACACGAAACAACTCAAACTTATAAAAATAAAATAATAAATTTTTCAGACATAGATGTGATTAAAAAAATACGTCTCAAAAAATTAAATTATAAAAAGAAAAATTTAAATCAATTATTGAATTCAGAATTAATTAACACAATTCAGAATACTGATAAGGATTATAGATTTGAAGGAGTTTCAATTAATTCAAAAAAAATTAAAAAAAACAATATATTTATTTGCATTAAAGGAGAAAGGTTTGACGGTCATTCATTTATAAAAGAAGCTTTTAAAAATAAGGCAAATTTTTGCGTTAGTGAAAAAAGTATAAACCATAGAAAAATAATAAAAACAAAAAATTCACTAAACTTTTTAAACAAACTTGCAGAACTTAAGCGAGATAATTCAAAAGCAAAAATTATTGCAATAACTGGAAGTTCTGGAAAAACTACGCTTAAAACATTTTTAGGTAAAACTTTATCAATGTATGGAAGGACATATTATTCAGAAAAATCTTACAATAATCATTATGGTGTTCCTCTTAGCTTGGGTAATTTAGAAAGCTATCATGATTATGGAGTTTTTGAAGTTGGTATGAGTAAAGCCGGAGAGATTTTAAAATTATCAAAAGATAATTAAACCAGATTTAGTAATTATAACAAATATTGGTGAGGCACATCTAGAAAACTTTAAGAACATAAATTTTATAGCAAAAGCAAAAGCAGAAATAATCCAAAACACAAGGCCTGGTGGATTCTTGTTATTAAACAAGGATGATAAATTTTTTTCTTTTTAAGTAGTTTAGGCAATAAAAGAAAATTAAAAATATATTCTTATGGAAAATCTTTTGGCGCAGACTCAAGGTTAATAAGTGAAAAAAACCTTAAAAATCAAAATCAATTAAAAATTAAAGTTTTAAATGAAATTATTACCCTAAAGGCAAAAGATGTAAATGAGGTGAAAATTTATAACATATTAGCTTTGGTACTAGCCTTAAAAATTTTGAATTTAAATTTAACTAAATTAAAAAGTAACTTGAACTTAGAGTCACCAGAAGGAAGAGGAAGAATTAATAAAATTAAGAGATTTGGAAAGGATTTTAATTTGATTGATGAAAGCTATAATGCAAATCCATCATCAATAAAAAATGCAATAAATAATTTTTCTAAACTAGAAACTAAAAATGAAAAAAAATATTTGTTGTTAGGTGATATGTTAGAGTTAGGCAAAAATTCTGATTTTTATCATAAAAATATATCAAAAATTGTAAACCAAAGTAATATCGATAAATTATTTGTTTACGGTAAAAACGTTTTCAAAACTTATCAAGAGACACATAAAAGAAAACAAGGAAATGTTTTACAAAATTTGAGTGATTTTGATGAAAATTTTTTTCTGAATTAATTAAAAAAAATAGATTATTTGATGATAAAAAGGTTCAAACACAACTGGTTTAAACAAATTATCTAAATTAGTAATATCAGGAAACAAAAATGCTTTATAGTTTTTTTACTTCTCTAATAGATCAATATTCCTTTTTAAATGTTTTTAAGTACATAACTGTAAGAATAGGTTTTTCAGTAGTTACTTCTTTTGCTATTGTTTTTATTATAGGAGAGCCTTTAATTAAATTATTTGCAAAAAAACAAATTTCTGGGCCTATAAGACAAGATGGTCCTATTGATCATATTATAAAAAAAACTGGCACTCCTACTATGGGAGGATTGATCATCATACTTGGGATTTTTTTAGGAACTTTTTTATGGTCAGATTTGAGCAATGTTTATGTTTTAGTCGTTATATATGTTTCTTTAGCCTTAGGCTTATTAGGTTTTGTTGATGATTTATTAAAAATTAAATTAAAAAACTCAAGGGGATTGAATTCAAAAATAAAACTTTTAGGTCAGTTATTTATCAGTTTAGTGGCAATATTGATTTTGATTAAATTTACAGATCATCAATATTTAGAAAACTTATATTTTCCCTTTTTTAAAAATTTGATTTTGCCATTAGGAATATTTTTTATTCCATTTGCAATTTTTGTGATCGTAGGTTCATCAAATGCTGTAAACTTAACGGATGGTTTAGATGGATTAGCTACAGTTCCAGTAATGTTAGTAGCATTATCTTTTACATTAATAAGTTACGTTGTAGGTAATACAATTTTTGCTGAGTACTTACAGATTCCCTATGTTTCTAAAGTCGGTGAGTTAAGTATATTTTGTGGCGCAATCTTTGGCTCTTGCCTTGGATTTCTTTGGTATAATGCACCTCCTGCAAAGATTTTTATGGGGGATACCGGTTCATTATCTCTTGGAGGTTCTCTAGCTGCAGTAGCTATTATAGTTAAACACGAGATAGTTTTAGCAATTATTGGTGGTTTATTTGTTCTTGAAACAGCTTCAGTAATCATCCAAGTCATTTCTTTTAAACTTACTGGAAAGAGAGTTTTTATGATGGCACCTATTCACCATCATTTTGAAAAAAAGGGATGGCCCGAGTCTACTGTTGTTATAAGATTTTGGATTATTGCAATAATTTTAGCGTTGATTGGCTTGGCAACACTAAAATTAAGATAATAAATGAAAAAAATAATTCCGCTACGAAAGTATTCCTTTGCTATTTATGGATTAGGCATTTCAGGCAAATCAGTCATTAATTATTTAAAAAATAAAAAGGTAAATGAAATTTTTACTTGGGATGATGAGCTTTTTAAAAATGATAAAAAAAAATTAAGTATCTTTAAAAGCTCTTTGTCTAAAGTTGACTATATTATTATTAGTCCTGGAATTAGTATTAATAAATCAATATTTCAAAAACATTTATTTAAAAATAGAAATAAAATTATAACAGATTTAGATTTATTTTATTTAGAAAATAATTCAATCAAAACTATTGTAATAACGGGGACAAACGGAAAATCAACAACTTGTAAATTATTAGAGCATTTATTTAAAACAAATAAAGATGATGTTCAGTTGGGTGGCAATATAGGTAAGCCAATTTTAAATCTAAGAATAAAAAAGAAAACCATAGTTATTATAGAAGCCTCATCATTCCAATTGGCTTATTCAAAGTTTTTAAGACCAAATTATGCGGCGATACTAAATATAACTAAAGATCACTTAGATTGGCATTTAAATATGAGGCACTATATTAAATCAAAATTTAAAATTTTTTCTAGGCAATCAAAAACAGATTATGCTCTTTTAAAGGAAGAAAAACTTATAAGAATATTTAAAAAAAATAATTTTAAAAGTAAACTACTAAAAGTTCATAATAATATTTTTAGATAATAAAATTAAAAAACAAATTAACAATTTCTATTTATTATCTAAACCCAATATTGAAAATTTAATTTTTGTGTTAAAATTTGCTAAAATTTTTAAGATAAAGAATTCAATTTTTTTAAGTGCAATAAATTCATTTAAAGGCTTGCCTCATCGGCATGAGCTTTTCTATAAAAAAAAGAGAATTTCTATTATTAATGACTCTAAAGCTACTAGTTTTGAAGCATGTAAATATTCTTTAGAAAAAAATAAAAATATATTTTGGATTGTAGGTGGTTTACCAAAACTTGGAGATAGATTTAAATTAAAATATTTAAAAAAAACATACTCAAAGCTTATATTATTGGAAAAAATACAACTTTTTTTACAAAACAACTTTCAAAAGAAATAAATTATAAAATTTCTCATAATTTAAAAAATGCTGTTATTGATATTATTAAAGATTTAAAAAAATTTAAAAACAAAAGTCTGACAATACTTTTAAGTCCAGCAAGTGCGTCTTATGATCAATTTAATAATTTTGTGGATAGAGGAAATCAATTTAAAAAAATGATTAATTTAAATGCTAAAAAATTTATATAGTTTTAATTTAAGAGAATATTGGAGAAATATAGATAAAATAATATTTTTTAGCTTTCTTATTTTATTTGTTCTTGGCGTGTTTTTCTCATTTGCTTCTACTTCTTCCCTAGCTGGAGAAAGACTTAATAAAGATTATTATTTTTTTTTTTCAAAACTATTTAATTTTTTCTATTATTTCGATAATATTAATGACGCTAATTTCCTCAATTGAAAATCAATTATTCAAGAAAACTATAATTCCAATCTTTATCATATCTTGTGTGACATTATTTTTAGTGCTTTTTATAGGCGTTGAAGTGAAAGGGTCTAAAAGGTGGTTAGATTTATTTTTTTTTAGGCTTCAACCTATTGAATTTTTAAAACCTTTTTTTGTTGTGATGGTGGCAATAGTTTTATCTAAAAATGATTTTGTGACCACTAAGATGAATTATTTTTTTAGCTTCTTAATATTGCTTTTTCCTTCTATCTTATTATTAAATCAACCTGATGTTGGTCAAACCATATTATTAGTACTCACATGGTTGGCGACAATTTTTATTTCAGGAATTGAATTAATTTATATTTTTATTCTAGGAATATTTTTTATTTTATCATTAATACTTTTGTTTCTTATATTTCCTGAAAGATTTTTTTATATTTTAAAGAGATTTGAAGTTTTTTTTGATCCATCTAAAGGTGATAGATTTCAGACTAACCAAGCATTAGATGCCATTAGAGAAGGAGGACTCATAGGACAAGGTATGGGAGAAGGTATCTTAAAAGAGAGTGTACCCGAAGCTCATACAGATTATATCATTGCAGTCATTACAGAAGAGTTTGGCTCTATTGTTTCAATTTTAATTGTATGTATTTTTTTATACATAGCTTTTAGAATTATTAAATCCGCGTTAGTCATTGAAAATAAATTTATAAAAATATCTTTAGGCGGCTTAGCTTCACTTCTGATATTTCAAACATTCATACACATTGGGGTTAATACAAGTTTAATACCAACCACAGGTATGACTTTACCTTTTTTGAGTTATGGAGGCTCATCAATGATTGGAAGCTCTATACTTGCAGGAATTATTTTAAATTTTACTAAGAAAAACTTAAAATGAAGAACACTAAAGAAAATAAAGTAATTGTAGCAACTGGTGGAACTGGAGGGCATGTGTTTCCAGCCTACAGTTTAGCTAAAAACTTATTAGATAAAGATTATAAAGTTGAAGTTATTACAGATAATAGAGGTTTTAAATTTTTAGAAAGATATAAAAATTTAAAATTGATTATAAATAATTCAACTACAATTTTTTCAAAAAATAAAATCAATATTTCTTTTCTTTTTTTGTAATTTTACTATCATTTTTTAGATCTTTGATTATTCTTGTTAAAGCAAAACCATTTTTAGTCTTTGGTATGGGAGGGTATGCCTCTTTCCCAGTGTGTATGGCAGCCAGAGTATTAAATATCCCATTTATAATTTATGAAAATAACCTTCAATTTGGTAAAAGTAATAAATATTTATCACGCTATGCTTATAAAATTTTCGTAGCCTATGAAGAAGTTCAGGGAATAGACGAAATATATAACAGTAAGATTATTAAGACTGGAAATATTATTAGAGAAGAAATTTTATTTCAGGAATTACCAAAAAAAAATATTTCAGATGAATTGAGCATATTAATTCTAGGAGGAAGTCAGGCTGCAAAGTCTTTTGGTGAATTTTTACCCGCTATATTTAGCAAATGCATCAAAGAAGGAATTAAACTAAATATTTTTCAGCAATGTGTAGAGTCTCAAAACGATGATCTTAAAAGTTTTTATGAAAAATCTAAAATTAAATTTGAAGTTTTTAATTTTACTAATGATATATTAAAATATTTTTCAAAAGCTCACTTAGTTATAACTAGATCAGGGGCTTCTATGACAGCTGAATTAATCAATTCTAGAATGCCTTTTATTTCAATCCCTTTCCCTTTTTCAGCTGATGCACACCAAGAAAAAAATGCAGTTTATTTAGAGAAAAAAGGTTACAGCTTTTTAATTAAGGAAGCAGAAGTAAATGACAAATTATTCCCTTTGATAAAATCAATTTATAAAGATAAAGAAATATTGAACAATATGATTAGAAAACAAGCTAGTTACTCTGATAAAGAAGTTTTTTCAATAATTAGATCTGAGATAGAAAAGTTATTAAATGGGAAAAATTCAGCTAGGTAAAAAAGAAATTATTCACTTTATTGGCATAGGCGGCATTGGAATGAGTGGCCTTGCTCAAATAATGAAAATTATGGGTTTTAATGTTCAAGGAAGTGATGTTAGTCAAAATAAAAATACAGATAATTGTAAAAAGATTGGAATAAGAATTTTAAAAGGTCATAAAAAGACAAACATAAATTCTGCTACAATCATTGTAAAATCATCAGCCATTAAACAAAATAATATTGAAATTTTAAGCGCACGTAAAAAAAATATTCCAATTTATGACCGTATTGAAATGTTAGCTAATGTCATTGATTTAAAGAAAAATATTATAATTACTGGTTCTCATGGAAAAACAACTACTACTTCTCTTGTGGCTAAAATCATATCTGCTGCTAAATTAGATCCAACTATCATTAACGGTGGGGTCATTAATTCAATTAAAAATAATGCAAAATTTGGCAGAGGTGACTGGGCAGTCGTTGAAGCTGACGAGTCTGATGGAAGTTTTTTAAAAGTACCAATTAATTATTCAATTGTAACAAATATAGATAAAGAGCATCTAGACTATTACAAAAATTTTGAAAATCTTAAAAAAGCTTTTATTCAATTTATAGAAAAAACACCACCAATAGGAAAAGCATTTTTATGTTTAGATAATAAAGATTTAAAAAATTTGATTGCTAAAGTTAAAAACAAAAATTATTACACCTATGGTTTCAATAAAGAATCAAATTATCAGATTTGTAGTCCAGAGTATCACATAAATTATAGTAAATTTGATCTAAAGATTAAAAAGACAAGTTCTAAAAATAGATACATAAAAAATATTTACCTAAATCTCATTGGTAAACATAACGTCGTTAATGCAACTGCTGCCATAGCACTTTGCTTAAATCTTGGTTTGAAAATAGATACTATAAAAAAAGCCTTAAAAAATTTTTCTGGAGTTCAAAGAAGATTAACTAAAGTTCATAAAAAAAATCATATAGAGTTTTATGATGATTACGCGCACCATCCGACTGAAATCAAAACTGTATTAGACGGAGTCAGACAGGTTGTTTCAGATAGAAAAATTATAACAATTTTTCAGCCGCATCGATATTCTAGGATTAAAAATTTAAAAAAAGAATTTGCAAAATGTTTTTCAAGTGCAAATCAAGTTATTTTATGCCCGGTATACTCAGCTGGAGAAAAAAAGACTTAAAATATAATT
>FUWD012865591.1_pt1 | contig 10088 bp, 11 predicted proteins | sample 1063281 | NCBI WGS metagenome assembly FUWD01 (sample SAMEA79048168, study PRJEB19326) | metagenome | biome: marine
TAAACAATACTATAAACAGACTTCTAAGGGCTTTGTTAAATCTCATTCTATCTCCTAAATATATTTAAGGTGCTTAATATTTCAAATTTATTTGAATGTTTCAAGTTAAAATTGTACTGAAAAATCACTACTTTGAAAGCAATGAAGACCAAGATGGGTCGGAAGCATCTGTCTCGGTTTTAATCTGTCTTTCGTTATATCCGGTAATATCGATTGACCATAGTTTCGCAGAAAATCCTTCTCCTTTCGAGCCAGATTTGGTCTCTCTATAGAATATTAAAACTCTTCCATTAGGTGACCATGAGGGAGCTTCTTGATAAAAATTTTCGGTTAATAATCTTTCACCTGTCCCATCGGCTCTCATTACGCCAATATAAAATCTTCCTTTTCTAACTTTGGTAAATGCAATTAGATCTCCTCGAGGAGACCAAACTGGAGTTCCGTAAAGTCCTGTTCCAAAAGTTATTCTTTTCACTTGTGTACCATCGCTTCTCATAACGTAAATTTGCTGAATTCCACTTCTATCTGAATTAAAGCAAATAAATTTTCCATCGGGTGAGTAAGACGGAGATGTATCAATTGATGGATGATTAGTTATTTTCTCAACTATTCGTGTTTTTAAATCCATCGTATAAATATCCGAATTACCGTCTTTAGCAAAACTCATAATAATTTTTTTTCCATCTGGAGAAAATCTTGGTGCAAAAGTCATACCAGGAAAACTTCCCACGACTTCTTGAATGCCGGTTTCAATATCTAGTAAATACACTCGAGGCATATTTTTAAAATATGACATGTAAGTAACAAGTTGGTTGGTGGGATTAAATCTTGGAGTTAAAACTAATTCGTTTCCTAATGTTAAATATTTAGCGTTATATCCATCTTGATCCATTAGTCCTAGTTTCTTTATTCTCCGATCTTTGGGACCTGTTTCGGCAACATATATTATTCTAGTATCAAAATAACCGCTTTCACCTGTCAACCTTTCATAAACTTTGTCTGAAATAATATGAGCAACTCTTCTCCAGTTTGGCGGGGTAGTGGTAAATGACAATGCAATCATTTCTTTAGAGGCTATTGTGTCCCAAAGTCTAAACTCTACTTTCAATTTTTTATTTTTAATTAAAACTTTCCCCGTAATTAAAGCTTGTGCCTTTATTAATCTCCAATCTTCAAATCTTGGTTTTAAATGAGCTATATCAGGCTTTTGCACGAATGAATCTTTTTTCAATGGATTGAATAATCCTGTCGATCTGAAATTTTGCTCTATTACCTTAGAAATTTCCTCACCCAATTTATCGGTATCAAATAATGATAATTTTTCTGATTTCGAATCAACATGCAATGGCGAAATTGCAATAGGTAATGGATCAAGATTACCTCTAGTAATATCTACTTTGATAAGACTGTATGCGTTTTTAAAGCTAATAATAAAAAATAAGAAAATAAAAAATATTTTTTTCATAATTTTTTCTAACCTTTTAACATTTCTGTTGGATCAAAATTTAGCTGTAAATTCTTCCATCTTTCATATCCGGTTGGTGGAACTTTTAATGGCTGACAGATTCTAATTGCTCTTAAGGCGCTCTCGGCTAAAACTCTGTAAAAACTTTGTCCTGGTGTATTCATTCTTGCATGGTCTAAAATTTCAGATTTAAGTATTGTTCCATCTGGTTTTAATTTAAGTTTAATTCTAACAAGTAATTCCTCATCGAAAGGTAAACCTAGTGGAACACTCCAGCAACCAAAAATTTGAGCTCGTAAAGCATCTTCTTCGGATAAAGAAAGTCCTTTGGCAAAAGAATTTTTGACATTGCTTTGGGTTAACTTTTCGCTTTTTCTTTGCGTTTCTGCCTGTTCTTCTTTTGCTTTATCTATTAAAGCTGCAATTTGATTAGGGTCAAATAGTTCTTTTTTTTCAAACTCTGAAACTTGTCTGATTTGAGGTTTAATTTCTTCTGGATTTTGTTTCTTTTTTTTTAATTCTTGTTTCTCCTTCTTATCCTCTGGCATGGGTATTCGATCAGGTTTCTCTTTAGCTATATCTGCAGGAGGAGCCTGTTCCGAAACAACTCTCTCTTTTTCCTTTTTTACTTTTTCGATTATTTTCCTTGCCTTGGGAGCATAAGGAATATTGGTTTCGTCTCTAATTTCAATGAATTCAACTGAAACAATTGGCGGCAAGTCTATTGGATTACGTAACATAAAAGGAAGTGTTAAAGCTGTAAGGTATATAAAGAAAGCATGAAGAAAAAATGAAAAAAACAAACTTCTGCTCATAAAATTTCAATTTTTATAAGGCTCTGATATTAACGCAACTTTTGAAAAACCTGCTCCGGATAGTCTGCCCATAACTTCCAGGACTCTTCCGTAATTTATCGTTTTATCACCCCTAACATAAATTCTAGTATCAGTCCGATTCTTTGATATAGCCAACAATTTTGGAACAATTTTTTGAAAAGTTACCTGGTGTTCTTGAATGAAAACTTCTCCTTTTGAATTAATACTTATTGTTAGTGGTTCTTGCTCATCAGGCAATGAATCTGCGGCAGATTCTGGTAGATCAACCTGGACACCAACTGTAAGCAGAGGTGCCGTAACCATAAATATTATTAAAAGCACAAGCATAACATCAACGAATGGGGTGACATTTATCTCGCTCATAGGTTCTTTTTTTGAGCGATTAATTATAAAAGCCATAAATTAAACTATTGATAAAAATCTTTTACAAAAATTATCAACCCTTGAAAGATATCTTTGAGAATCGCTATTAAATTTATTGTAAGCAATTACTGCTGGAATAGCAGCCAACAATCCGAGTGCCGTTGCAAACAATGCTTCCGCAATACCTGGCGCCACTATTGCTAAGCTTGTATTTCTTGAAATTGCTATTGATTGAAAAGAATTCATAATGCCCCAAACGGTCCCGAACAACCCAATAAATGGAGCTGTAGATCCCACCGTGGCAAGATAAGTAAAATTTTTTTCTATGTTTTTCGATTGCTTATCAATTGATACTTCAACCACTCTTTGAACGCGTGCGCTTTGAACTGCTGAAGTTTTTGATCTGGTCTTAATTAATTCTTCCATTGCAGACCTAAAAATTTGAGCTAACGGATCATCTGTTTTATCTGGAATGTTTTTATAAAAGGTTTCTGCTGATTTTGATTTCCAAAACTTATCTTCAAATAACTTTGTACTTTTATCTATTCTTTTAAAAAGTCTGTATTTATCAAATATGAGCGCCCAGGAGAAAATAGAACTTGCTATGAGAATTAAAATTACACTTTTAACTACAAAATCGGCTCGCAAAAATAGTTGCCAAAGTGAAAAATCAGTTGCTCCACCTAGACCAACTACTTGAGTTGCAATTTCCTGTTCCATTGAAGTTAATTACGTATAGAATGTGTCATCAATTTGGCATTAAAGATAAGTTTTTACAGGGATTAAAGTTGAGTATAATGAAAATATCTAGCAATTAAAATTGCATCGGCTTTATTAGAGTCTTTTTTTCTAGAGAGTTTGTTTGATATGCTGGGATAAATTTCAATTGCCTTTGTTCTGCTTGCATCTTTATTGGTTTTAATCAAGTTGAAATGTTTTTTCCATTTCATAGGTCTGACAAAATAAATTGGTAATTTCAGTGCTGCACATACCCCTTTTATTACACCGAAAGATTGACCAAAGTTAAACATGCTTGTAACTCCTTGTCCAGGCATTGCCGTTACATGTTCAACAACAACTTTTACCCTTTCTTCCAATTTAGAACTACTCGAGATCTCAGGCAATTGAAGATTGTTTAATTCCTTGAGTAATATATTGGTCACTTCGGCCCCATTAACTTGTCTTTTATTTTTTTTTCCGTCAATCATTGTTGGCATTTCATATACCTCGATAACCTCTCTTTCTTTTAAGACGCAAATTGCGCCACTTACTCCAGGATCTATTCCAAAAATTATCATCTTAAAATCAATTACCCAAGTTTGCAGTTATGAAAAACATTTTGAACATCATCATCTTCCTGTAATAATTCAAGCATATTTTCTATATCTTTAAAATTTTCTCTTGGTATATTTATTAAATTATAAGGTCTCCATTCCATATTTGAATAAATAAAATCTTTTGTCAATTTTTCAATTTCATTTTTTACTTTATAAAAATCTTCTTTTTTTGTAATTATTTCGTGAAAACTTTTATCACTTTTACAGTCTTTAGCTCCAGCATTTATGGCAAACTCCAATGCCTTTTCATCAGATATATTTTTTTTCCTATTTGAATCACTCCACAATTATAAAAAAAATGGGCTGTTGAACCAGAGTTACCTAGATTTCCACCATGTTTCTGTAAAATTGCTCTTATGCTGGCGGCTGTTCTATTTTTATTTTCTGTTAAAGTTTCCATTATAAGAGCAACATTTTTAGGACCAAATCCCTCATATCTTAGACTTTGAAAATTTTGATTTTTGTCTACTTCAGATTTGCTAATTGCTCTATTGATATTGTCCTTCGGCATATTAGCCTCCTTGGCAACTTCAATGGCTGTTCGCAATCTGTGATTGATGCTTGGATCTTTTGAACCAAGCTTGGCTGCAACTGTAATTTCTCTTGAAATTTTCGAAAAGATTTTTGACCTTAATTTATCCTGTTTTCCCTTTTTATGTTTTATTCCAGCCCAGTGTGAATGACCAGCCATATTAAGTTAAAAATTTTTTAAAATCCTACCGACTATTAAAGGCTCTGCTTTGATTGCTTTACCTGAAGAAGAATCTGCCTCAACAATTATTCCTGAAATAGTTGCGTCACCTAATGCTGGAGAGTGTCTTTTTGCATTTTCATTTTTAAAAAATCTCATTAATGAATTGTCTTTATTCATTCCAATTACAGAATCGTAATCTCCGCACATACCGAGATCGGTTTGATATGCAGTTCCTCCTTTTAATATATGTGTATCAGATGTAGGAACGTGGGTATGTGTTCCAACAACAACTGTTGCTTCTCCGTCAAAAAAATGACCTAACGCCATTTTTTCACTTGTTATTTCACCGTGAACATCAACTATGATAAAATCAGCATCTTTTCTTAATCGAACTAAATTTTTTAATTGAGAAGCTGCTTGAAAAAGATCGTCACATTTTTTCATGAAGATATTTCCCATAAGGTTAATGACTGCAATTTTAAATTTTTTATTTTTTGTTTGGAAAATCCCAAACCCTTTACCCGGTGAGCCTTTCGTTAAATTGTAAGGTCTTAAAAGTCTTTTTTCATTTTCAATAAACGTCATGGTTTCTTTTTGATCCCAAATATGATTGCCGCTAGTAATAACATCAACGCCGAGATCAAAAAAACTATTACTATTTTCTTTAGTTATGCCCCTACCAGTATTATCTGCATTCTCTCCATTCACTACAGTAAAATCTATATTTTTTTCTTTAATTATTGTTTTTAATCTTTTTTTTAGGGCTTCCCTTCCGGAAGAACCCACGACGTCTCCTAAAATTAGTATGTTCATATCAATTTTAAAAAATACCTTTCTCTGTTAGAATATAATTCAATTTTACGTCAGATTTTGAGATTGGTATTTTTTTATATTTTTGGAAAGAAAATGCAAGACCAATAGTTAAAATGTTTTTCCTGTTTTTTAAATATTGTGTAAAAAATTTATCATAATAGCCCTTACCATAGCCAAGACGATTGTAAAATTTAGTCATATGCTAAAAGAGGAACTATAATCAAATCTGGATTAACGCTTTTTCCACTTACTAAAGGCTCTAGAAAACCATAAGTATTTACTCTTAGAGGTTCAAATAATTTCCATTGTATAAATTTCATCATTCCATTGGGCAAAAGCACAGGAAGAGAGGTGGACAAGCCTTTCCTTTTCCCAAGTATTTTGAATAAATTTAAAGTATCGACTTCGTAATTCGATGGATAATATAAAGAAATATTTTTCTTGTTTTTACCATTTATGATTTTGAGTAGTGGTTTAAAAAAGCTCTGATCTACAGCAAAATATTTTTTTTTTCTTAGTAAAAGAAATTTTTTTCTGATTTTTTCTTTAAAAATCATTCACTGAATTTGAGACTCATTTTCAGTATTTTTGATTATCTCTTCTAATGATTTTGTGGTCTTATCCAACATCGTTTCATAGATACTTTGGCTTTCTTCAACCGTTTTTCTAAATTTGTCTAGCTCTAAATTGAGTTTTGATATTTCTGTCTCTTTGCCTTCTTTGTAATCAATGGCTAGAGATTTCATTTCCTTAAATTTTTCAGACAAGTTCTCAAAGTTCTTTCTTTTGAGATAAAACCTTTTTTTTTAAATCAAAATATTCATCGATAACTTGAATTGTGGTTATAAGTAGCAGTTTATTCTCACCAATGTTTCCAAGCTTTTCCTTGAGATCAGAATATTTTTTATCTAAAAATTTTGTAAGATTTTTTAAATCTTCTTCTTGACCATCGTCACAGGACAATAAATAGTCTTTGTTGTTAAACTTAATATTTACATTTGCCACTTTTCTATTTCCTCCACTAAAGACTCTGTTTCTTCACCCAATTCGTCAATATCTTGACTAAACTGTTCTTGTAGTTGCTTTTTTTTTGAATATTTGTCTTCTAATATTTTTAATTTTTGTTTTAAATTATTATATTCTAAAAGCAGCTGTTTATACTTGCTTTCAATTTCATTCTTTTCGCTTTGTAATTGATTTTTTTCCAGATAAAGATCGTCAATGTTACCGCATAACTTTTGGATGACCTGCTTAAATTTGTTAGTTTCTCCAAAACTGTTTCAAGTTTCTTTTCTTTGCTATATATACTTTCCATCTTAGTTTTATTTATATCATATTATTGATATCATGAATTGAAGTCTATATAGGTAATTTATACGTGGATCCAAAATTAAAAGATTTATCAAACGCTATAAGATTTTTATCAATTGATGCTGTGCAGAAAGCAAATTCTGGACACCCTGGTATGCCCATGGGAATGGCTGATGTTGCCACTGTGCTATTCAAATACTACCTCCGGTTTAATCCAAAAAATCCAAGCTGGATAAATAGAGACAGATTTATTTTGTCTGCAGGACATGGGTCAATGCTTTTGTATTCGCTCCTTTATCTTACCGGCTATAAGAAAATTAAATTGGATGACATAAAAAACTTTAGGCAACTAAATTCAATTTGTGCTGGTCATCCAGAGTATGAAAAAGACTCTGGTATTGAAACAACAACGGGCCCTTTGGGACAAGGTTTGACCAATTCAGTCGGTATGGCCATTGCCCAAGAAGTTTTAAAGAAAAAATTTGGCTCAGACCTGATTAACAACAAAACCTATGTAGTTGCCAGCGATGGTGATCTGATGGAAGGCATTAGTCATGAAGCGATGAGTTTAGCTGGCCATCTAAATTTAAAAAATTTAATTGTTTTCTTTGATAATAATAAAATCTCAATAGATGGACCAACTTCACTAAGTGTTTCTGATAATTATAAAAAAAGATTTGAGAGCTACGGATGGTCTTTTCAAGAAATTAATGGTCATAACTATAAGCAGATTTTTAATGCAATTAAAAAAGCCGCTAAATCAAAAAAACCATCAATAATCTCTTGTAAAACTATAATAGGATTCGGTTCTCCAAATAAATCCGGTAAAGCATCTTCTCATGGCTCGCCTCTGGGAGATGATGAGATAAAATTAGTAAGAAAAAAACTTAAATGGAAACATGAGCCATTTGAAATTCCTGAAGAGCTAATGGATTCTTGGAGAGAAATAGGCGGCAAAGGAGAAAAGCTTGAAGAGAAATGGAATAATATTTTGGGTAAAAAAAATACCAAAATTAAAGAGGAATACGAAAGATTAATAAAAGGAGAGCTGCCGGTAGACTTAGATAAAATACTTGGAGATGAAAAATTAAAATTTTTTCAAACAAAACCAAAAATGGCAACCAGACAATGCTCCTCTTCTGTGATCAATAGTATATCTGATGCTTTGCCAGAACTAATTGGAGGATCTGCAGACCTGAGCGGATCAAATAACACAAAAACTGAAGGCTCAAAAGTTATTACCTCTAAAAATTTTTCAGGAAATTATATTCATTATGGCGTCAGAGAACATGCAATGGCTGGTGTTATGAATGGTCTCGCTCTATATGGTTGTTTAATTCCATTTGGTGGAACCTTTTTGATTTTCTCAGATTACTTAAAACCTTCGATGAGATTATCGGCTCTTATGAAATTGAGAGTAATCTATATTTTTTCACATGACTCTATTGGCCTAGGAGAGGATGGGCCAACTCATCAACCCATAGAACAATTGGAACACCTAAGGTCAATACCGAATTTAAATGTATTCAGGCCTGCTGATATCAATGAAACTCTTGAGTGCTGGGAGATTGCCTTAAAAAGTAAAAGCAACCCGAGTGCAATAGCTTTGTCTAGACAGAAACTGCCTTATGTTAGCGAACACAGCGCTGGCGAAAATATGTGCTCTAAAGGTGCGTATGTTTTGAAAAAAACTTCGGACAATGCCGATATATCGTTAATCGCTTCGGGATCTGAAGTCGAAATTGCTTTGGAAGCTCAAGAAAAGCTTAAAGGCTTGAGTATAAACTCAAAAGTCATTTCTGTTCCTTGTTACGATCTATTTCAAAATCAAACTGAGAATTATAAAGACGAAATTCTTGGCAAAGATACTCTTAAAATCTCAATTGAAGCTTCAAGCCAATCAGGCTGGAAAAGCTTGGTTGGGAAAGACGGTGTTACACTTGGGCTGTCTACGTTTGGAAAAAGTGCTCCATATAAAGACATTTACAAATTATTCAATTTAACCAGTGATGAGATTGTTAAGATAGCAAAAGCAAAGGTTAAAAAATAATTGGACAAATGTCTGATTTAAAAATTTTTTCAAGCGATATTTCTGTGAGCGGCAAACGTGTTATTGTTCGCTTAGATCTTAATGTGCCAATTAATAATTCAAAAATAGATGACGATACTAGAATTAAGGTTATTGAACCTTTTGTAAATAAGTTAATAGAAAATAAAGCTAAAGTTATTTTGCTATCACACCTTGGAAGACCAAAGGGAAAAGTGGTTTCAGAGCTGTCACTGAAGCCAATATTTAATTATTTAGAAAAAAAATTGAATGGAAAGATTTATTTTTACCAAGAAAAGATTGATTCCAAAGCAGTAGATGCTTCTAATAAATTAAAGCCTGGCGAAGTTTTGTTGTTTGAAAATATTCGTTTTTTTAAAGAAGAAGAAGGCGATGAAGAAACTTTTGCAAAAAATCTTTCAAGACTTGGTGATATTTATATAAACGAAGCCTTTTCTTGCTCACATAGAAAACAAGCATCCATACACAAAATAACTAGATTTATTGATAGTTATGGAGGTCCTCTTTTAGAAAAAGAAATTCAATCAATTAATTTAATAATAAAAAATAAAAAAAACCAGTTACCTGCATAATTGGTGGTTCGAAGGTGTCGACTAAAATAAATATTTTATCAAGCTTATCAAAAAAAGCGGACAACCTTGTAATTGTAGGGGCTATGGCAAATAACTTTCTTAAATTTAAAGGTATAAATGTTGGTAAGTCTCTTATTGAGGAAGGGTCAGAAAATATTGTAAAAAATATAAATACATTAGCTGCAAAAAATAAATGTAACATTATCATTCCTGTAGACTGGAACACTTCTTCTAGTGTTAATGGAGATCCGGTCTATAAATCTTTAAAAGACATGGGTTCTGAAGATATGATTTTAGACATTGGGAAAAGCACAATAGACTTAATAAGTAAAACTATAGATAACTCCAATACGGTATTCTGGAATGGACCGGCTGGATATTATGAAAATAAAAATTTTTCAACTGGCACTTTATCTATAGCAAACAAAATTGCTGAAAATACAAAATCAAAGTCTTTAATATCAATTGTCGGTGGTGGAGATACTGTTGCCGCAATTAAGAACACTGGGCTAGAAAACGTTTTTACACATTTATCAACAGCTGGTGGTGCGTTCCTAAAATCTCTTGAAGGTAAAGAGTTGCCTGGTATAAAAGTATTAAAAAAAAATTAAAATTTATGAATATAGAGG
>FUWD013198982.1_pt1 | contig 10082 bp, 25 predicted proteins | sample 1063281 | NCBI WGS metagenome assembly FUWD01 (sample SAMEA79048168, study PRJEB19326) | metagenome | biome: marine
TATTTAGTTTTTTTAATTCTATTTCTATATTGCTGAGATGTGATAATATGAAGGAAATACCTAAAAACATTACCATTACCCCTATAGATATTACTGCAAATATGCTAACTAGTATTGCGTCTATATCGCTCATGATTCAGTTTTTAAATGATTCTTTAAATAATCATCTACATGCTTATCTATAAAAGAGTTAAGGGCTTCATTTTCATCTACTGTATTGTGTCTATGATAATTAGCTAATAACTCATGCTCGTCTATAGGATTGGATAAGTGCTCAACTGTATTTTTTAGATCAACTATACTACTATACATGTCGTTCATTACTAATACATTCTTTTCTGTTATTAGTAATATCTCACGCTTCTCAATTTCTTTATTCAGTATTTCAATTGCTAATTTCATCTTGTTCTTGTTTTAAGCTAATGTATAATTGATATAGTAAATGTTTATTTGCCCAAGCTAATCTTGATCTTGCTAATTCGTGATAGCCGTGTCTTTCAATCTCTCTATCAATTACTAAGCAGAACTTCTTGAAAGCGTGTGTTACATCATTATAAATGATATGACCGCAATCTAATGTCTTAGGTAGGTTATCGATATTATCGTTAAACCATTCCTTTAATTCCGAGTATGTTGGTTTCTCGGTACTCATGCTTCTATTGATGCCTGCTGTAGTTCAGACTCTCTATCAATATACTCATCATACTCCTTTGATAGAACCTTGTCTACATACCTCACAACGCTTTTACCGTATGATTTAGCAACATTCATGCTACCCCAATCAAATGAATCTTGATTAGTTAGTACGCATTTAATGTATGTTTTTTTAAATCCTTCGTATGTTCCATCTGCGACCATTCCGTGGATCCAGCTCATTTGTCCCATAATATCTATTTTTTGATTAATAATAAAGTACTGAAAACAAAAAGAGAGCTACTGACTAGGGTAGCTCTCTCTATTGTATCATTAAATACTCATTTTAGAGACTTTGTTGTCTTATGTTGGTCTTGGTTAAAAGGTGTATAGCTTTAAATATTTATGGCAGTATATAAATAAAACTTTTATACTCTATATATAAATTGACCACAAACATATAAAAAACAAATATATTAAGCAAATAATATATCTATTTAATTTACATCAGTTTCTCAAATTCATCTTCATCAACCTCGATTTCCTTGGTTGTTGCAGATATTTTGGCAGTATCAGGAGTTAACCAGGTATGATTAACCTTTTGATCTTCATTGATCAACACTATGTCAGAATTAGAAAAGATGTAATCTCCATCGTTTGTGATAAAGTCACCGTCTTTCCCAGCTCTTTTAGCTGATTTTTCCAGATTGTCAGCTTGCCATTCCGTTGGCTCAGTTGTTTCTGTAATTTGCACTCTAAATCTAACGCCATTGTAAGCAGGGTTTAGAATATCTAAATCCATCATTTCACCTCTGTCTGAAGCGTACCACTCACCATCATCTCCAAAGTTAATTCCAATTGCTTTTGAAGCATCTACTGGTTCTGCAGTAGCCCATCCACGTCTAGCTCCTGAACTAAACCTATCATCACTTGCATTTAATAACGTTAATGCGCTAACCGGTCTATCCGTAGCTGTTATCTTTTCTGCAAATTCTAATGATATTTTACCGTTTGCTATTTTTCTAGCTGAGATCAATAATGTGTCTCCTGCTACCAGTGTTTCTAAAGCTCCACTGTTTAACTCGTTTGTCTTGTTATCCATTTAAATAATTATTGTTTGATATGTATTCTTCTAATTCTTTATTAGAAGCTATTGATTGTTCTTCATTATCTTCCCAGTAAAACAAATCTGGGTGCACATCTTTTAAATCGTGTGTGCATGACGTACATTCACTTATAAAATGAATAGCTTCCATTTTATCAGTAAATTCTTGAACTCTAATTTCGGAAAGTGCTTCAACAGCACAATCATGATTTCCGTAAACATCACATTCGTACGTTACGCTAAGGGTGGATGAATCTTTCATTATTAATAGTATTTCTTTTCGTATTCAAACACAACGAAAGGGATTAATAGTATAGCGGTAAGAGGTTCTCGATTAAAACCTATAGCCAATCCAATAACTGGAACAATATCAGCTTTTATTGGACTTTTTTTTTCCATTTTTTTGAACCATTTTGAAATCTTTTTTTTCATCTTTATGTTTATTTGGTTGGTTTATGTTAAAAATTCATTTAGCTTTTTTATTTCATTTTCTATTTTTTTAATTTGATCTATCCTTAACGGTCTTCCAAAATGCTTTGAATAAGCTTCTCTAATTCCTGTTTGAGATAAATACAGATAATTTTTAAGATTGTTTCTATATTCTTTTACTCTATTGAAATCTTCTTTTTCAATTATTCCGGCAATTTGTCTTTCATCAAAACTTAAAGTAACTGTAGAATAATGATTACAAGCTTCGTGCTTTACTTCTTCGTAATTAAATAATGTTTTCATGTGATTCAGTTATAAATTGTCTTTAATGTATCTATTAAACTCTGACTCAACTAGTGTTTTATGTTTATCAGACCAATCTCCTCCTTCATACAAGCATCCTTGCTTTGTTACAGCTACGTGAATATTTCTAATTTCATTTAAACTATACATCTTCTCTTCAATCAAGTGTACTATTACTTCATTGTCTGATGTTAATTTAAGAGTCCATTTATAACACTCAGTAGGTATATTTAAATCATCTTCAGGAGGATCTTTAGAAATATCCATAATGATTAATCCGGCACTTGCAAGGCAATCATACCCTAATTCCACAGAATCAATACCTCCTTGTTCAGCGTAATGCTTTACGAATGATTGTGGGATTTGTGGTAATGGTTCAGTACCATAGAATGTTCTAGCTCTATCTTCTGTATACCCAGTAGCAGATGTTTCTATAGTCATCTTCTTATCTGTTGTTGCTATGATTTTTTTATGCCTTGTCAATCTCCCTAGTTCCCCATGTCTTTTATCAGCTAACCCTATTATTTTTCCTTTAAATAAGTACCAATCACCTTCTTGAGCTACTTCATCTGATGTGAAATGTAGATGTTGGTATTTATACCCTCTTTGCTCAACTGCTTCAATAGGTAGTCCCATCAACACATCATATAACGATCCTGAAATGAAAGGGTTGGTTTTATGGGTTTCGTTAATATAAGTATTAGCTAAAACTTTAGTTTTACCCTCTGTAGCTACTCTATGTACCTGTACTATCTTGTTTTCCATTTGATTTAAATTAAGATTAATATTATAACCATCTACAGTAGTATCTATCTCTCCTTCTCTACACTAGCCCGGCATGTTACCTGTCTGGATCAATAGATAGATGTGTAGTACTGTTACTACTATAAATGGTATTTGGTAAATTAATAAATGTGGACTGGAACTTATCACCATCCTCCTACCATATTACCATGCAGGTAGCACATTTAAGCTTTAATAAATAGTTTCTGTGTCTAAAATGATATGCCACAGCGGGACCAATCAATGTTTTTCTCCTACAATTTATATGCTTTGCTTCTAATTCTTATAACCTTTACGCATACCCGCTTTAAATCCCCTGTTGTAACCACCTCTATAATTGTTTGTTCCTATCTTAGCAATAGGACATATAGGAGTGATAGGACAAATTGCATACTGCCCTTTTACATCTTTATATCCTTCGCAATATCCATCTTCCCATCCGTCACAATAATCGCTAAACTCTGTTGAGTGTGGTGCGTTATCAAAACAGGTGTTTTCTTGAATTGAAAACGACATAGTAGCTAATACAGCCACGATTAAAATTAGTTTTTTCATGTTATTATGTTTCTTTTAAATATCTATAAAAATTTTGATTATTAAATGACCACACAGCATTACCTTTTGAATTAAAAGATAATTTAGCGTCAAGTGTTTTTATTGTATTTAATACTAAAGATTTAGTTTGTATTATATATTTTCCTGGTACTATAGGTGTTTCGTTTATCCATTTCATATTATGTTTTTTAATATTAGCACCATTTATAATAGCTATTGTATCAACACAATAATTAAGTCATCGTATTAGACACTACTATAAATGGTCACGAGATAAGATACAGTATGAAACACAACTAACTTACATTTTCTTTATCTCTTGTTGTAAACTCCTAAGTGTTTAATGTTTAATCAGCACTACCTGTTATCGTGTTATTCACACTATTCATTATTTATCCACCATATTACAATACAGGTGGTACACTTGATAAGATTTGTATGTGGGGATGTTGATTCATCTCTTTAAAAACTGTAAGAATAAATCCTTACTTAGTCACAATTTATATTCTATCTTTATTTAGTGGTGTGTTACGTTTCATTCACACATTCCATACTAAACCAAACGTTTTGGAGTTCCGGGATCTTTCATTAATCTAACCACTTGGTCATAGGTTTAACCATTATCATCTTTCCACCAATCTGATGGATTTCCGTCTTTGTCGTATATACCTGCGTCAATCATAAAGTTCATGCATCTATCCTTATCCTCTAATAAGTAAGCGCAATAGTCTTTTAAATCCTGCAGGTATTTCTTATGCTCTTCCTCATTCATTGGTGGTTTAAATTTTCTTCTACAAACTTATCAAGGTTATGCATTTCAATAATATTACATCCGATGGACGTAGTCGGCTTATCTCTGTTTAGCTACCTCTACATATAAAAAACTCACTTATCCAAATTTCAGTTATGGAATGTTACTAATGCACCAAGAAGATAAGCTTCACCTTTTTAACGGGCTATCTTGTATTATACTGTTCGCCTTCTTAACTAGCCAAGGTATAAATTACGTAACATATTTACAATAAACACAACTGCTGATACAGTTTATAACAACTCATAAGAGACTCCCTCCTACACATAAGTTCAGAGTACGGTTAATGTTATTGTTTATCTTCAAGCAAGTGAGTTTTATTACTTTTTCATGTATTTATATTTTTCACTATCTGGAGCCATTACAGCAGCAAACCAGAATATAAATGTTATTGATATAAATACTGCTGCTGTACTACCTAATCTAAAGTAAAGAGATAGTACTGATGTAACTGCAGATAAAAATGCTAAACACATCATTATCTTATATAATTGCTTTTTTTCATTATAATAATATAAGAACTTGATGAGAAGAATTTTCAATTTTAGAAATTAACTCTTCAATTCTATATGAAATAGAGTCAAACTCATCAACTAAACTTCCATTTGGAGCACTGACGTTACTAGGAGACTCATTTTGATTAGCATTATCTTGTAAATACATTTTACGTCTAATAGAATCTACTGATTCTGATGCGCTTTCTAATTGATTACATCTCTGATGTAGTCTTTCAAGAGAATCTTGGAATGTTCTTTGTGATTCTAAAAGATTACTTGATTTTACTGGTGATTCGTTCATTATTGTATTGGTTTTAAATCTAATTTACCAAATAAAGCTAGTCTTTCTAGCAAGTCACATCTGGTTTTAACTTCTTCTAAATTGTTATGAACTGTCCTCTTGTGTTTACCTGTCTTTCGTTTAACAGTATAAAATCTAGATTCAAAAGGAATGAACTCTTCATTACAAGAGCAATCATTGAAGCACTGGCATCCAGGGAATTTCACAGTTCTACTAACCTCTTCTGTTACATATAAAGAGTTTTCATTGATTACTTTATTCATAGGCTTAGTGTTGAATGTATTTAGTACTCACTGGTACTAATTTACCTCCAGTCTCTGATCCAAGAGAAACTCCATACCTCTTATAGGTTACTATCTTTTGAACTTTTGTCATTCTACCTCTTGTATGCTTTCTATTGTTGGTCATGATTATTTATGATTTAAATGATTAATTGAATTTTACCAAGCTTTTACGCAATCAGGACAGCCTCTTTCTTGAGTGTACTTACCCTTCTTTACTTGATGATAACTTTGAGTTGAAGCACAGCTTGAGAATATAATTATCAAGACAAGTGATCCTAACATTGCTTTTATTGTTTTTTTCATGATTGAAATATTAAGTTAATCAATATACTCTTTAACTAATTGTATTCCTGAATAATCTTGACGACTACATGCGTCTTTTAATATACCTTCAGGACATTGATCACACAAAAGAGCCATTTTTTGATAATCTTTATTACATAAATCTGACCAAAACACATACAAATCAGTGCCTCTAATGTCTAATTTTTTAATCTTTGGCAATATTGTTAAACCAGCTACTGATGTATCAATATCATTGTTAAGAATATCCATTATGCATTGTAATGCACCAGGATTACCTTGTGCCATTTCCATTACTTCGTCTATCATTTTAATGTAAATTTAAATTGTTAATGTTATATTATGTCGTTTTTATGATACTTTCTGTGTTCACCATAAATATCTATGAACACTATTATGTGATCATGAATTATGTTAGTTATTCTACACAACTCATCTCCATCTTCAGTTGGCACTCTTACGTTCTCTCCTAAACAGAAAGTTCGTGATAATGTTATCTCATTCATGCTCTTGTTTTTGTTGTCTTATGTTTATAAACAAGAGCAAATAAACTTTGTGCTTCTGCAAGAGAATCACATGAATATATTCCTCTAAAATGTATTTCTATATTGATAATATTATACTTTAACTCTACTGATATTAACACATTGTTTTCACTTAATAAATAAAGGAACCCAAGCTTATTGTATGCGAATACTTTCATTGTTTTATGATTTTAATGATTAATCTTTTTTAAGTAAGTTTCTGTAAAGTAATACAGCAACAATAATGATCATGATTATTGCACATGATTCATTACTGAAGTTTGTATCTATAAATTGTTCATTCATATCCTAATTTTTTGTAAGCATCAACAACTCTTTGTTTTTGATACGATAGTACTGGTACTACTTCACCAAGTATGCTCATTGATCCATTAAATGTAGCGTATTGAGCATTTACTGCTCTTTGAGCTTCAGGTAAATAACAACTTTCTTTAACATTACATTCTTGAATAGAACCTTTTTCTCCATCAATATAAATGAACTGAACAAGTAAGTTTGGTGAATATTGTTTAGCAAAAGCTGATTCATCTACAGGTATTACTTCACCTAATAGTTTTAACTTGTAAGGTTTTCCCATCAAAGCAAACTTCTCTAATTTAGACACTAATTCTTTAGCGTCTTTAAGATGTAATCTTATATCGAAATTGTATTGTTTAATAAATTCAACTTTATTGGTTTCAACATTAGTGTATTCTAATAATAGTATCATAGTCTTTAGTATTTAATGAATTAATGATATAAATAAAATTCAGCTCATTTAACGTGTGTACGGATTCCTTTAAATGGCTACATACATTATTTGAACTGAGTTTTAACGTATTTCTCACAAGGTTGTAATACTTTATACACACATATAGTAAGTTATGACGTGAGTTGCCTCTACCAAAATCTACAAATCTGTTAACACCTACAATTGGATGAGAGTTTATATTGTTTATAATATTGCAACAGCTGTTAACTGCAGTTCATTAAGGAGTCATTTGTTACAACGCATCATGCGCTTCCTCACTGTTACAATATTACAAGGAGAGCATCATACTCTCCTTATGCTACAAAATTAAAGCAAGTCTCTTTCTATTACCGACTGTACGGCTGAATGCTCAAGAGGGCAGCTGATGAATTACACATCATAAACCTTGCTTTAATATTTAATGTTATTCGCCATAATCCATGGCATCTAATGCGTCTTCTTTAAATCTTTTAGTGATAGATGATGGCTCAGTATCTAGACGACCTATTATCTTTAACTTATTACCCTCTCCTTGTAGAAATAGAGTATAATCTGATTTAACTAATTCAAGTGCTAATTTAAGATTGCCTTTAGCTACATCAGATATTGTATGTTGTCTTAATACAGTAGTATTATCTTTTAAAGTTAACTTTATAATTACTTTCATAGTGTTATATATTACAATGATTAGTGAAATGAAATGTAGCGAATAGTAGTCACATGAGGGGTGTGGTGGGTGGAACACTCATTAACAGACACTTAACATCAATTATAACAACAATTATATTGTAATGATTGTCATCATTAGTATTAAGATAGTCATCAGCAATACAGATGAATATAGTGTCAGTGATTAATATCCCACCGTCCCACCCTTATATAAAAAAGGGCCTAAGCCCCAACCAAGGTCACACAGTGACAATGGTTAGTTCTCCATTTTGGAGAGCCTCTTGGACTTCCGTAGGTAAGTCAGAGAGTTTCGTGAGTTCGGTAGACTTCTCGATGGTGCTCGCACCAGCTTTGTGATCGTACGTAGTATAGATTAACCAACCCTTAGGGGATAAGAATGTTTCAGTCTTATTCCATGCATCTTTGATGTTTGCTTTAGCCATAATTATTAAAGTATTTAATGATTAACGTTCTTTAGAATTTTAAGAGGGGGTGACGTTCAAACCCTATTACAAGACGGGGTGTTATTCTAAATACCTTCTCTCGTTCACAGATAAAGCATTATTTTTTTAAAGGATTTAATTTTTTGAAATTATTTTATTTTTTGAGTGCAGATATTATCTTACCTTTACAGAGTGATATTATCATCCCTCGGTAATCAAAAAAGGGATTAGACATCGGATTGTAGTCCTAAATAGGGATAGAGTTTTCTCCGGTAATCACGAAAGAACGAGTGTATAAGCTTTAGTTAGGATAGAATGCACACAGGTATGTGCGGTGAATTAACATCAGTTTTACTACCCTTTGGTCTCTTTTTGAGAAGCACTACTATAGTTAAATCCAAGTTTGAAACAAACAACCAAGGGGGATAATTGTGTTTAAGAAAATAGTATAAATCGTTTGGTAGTGTAAAAGAATAATTTATATCTTTGTGAAAACAATATATAGATTATGAAAAAACATTTAAACCTAATGGTAACTGGATACTAGTTCCGGACCCGATTGTAGAGAAGACTAAAGGAGGAATAATCCTAGACGAGGCAACCGCCATCGCAAACTCAAGAAAGAACAACGTTTTAGAAGTATTGAAAGTAGGGTATCAACATACCTTTGCTAATGTAGGAGATATGGTGATGATTGATCCTAGAACTGAAGCGTTAAAGGCTGTGGTAGATGGTGAGGATTGTCTATTCATTCTAGAGCATCAAATACTAGGTAAGTGGTAAACGGAACAGTAACTATAAGTATCAAGGACTTTAAGGAGCTTGAAAGCAGTAATGAAAAGGCAGAGAGCCTTGCTGCTTCTACAAAGAGAGCTGTTAGGGAATTACAGGTGTTTTTATCTTTCATGTGTACTAGAAAAGATATGGAACCTCTTGTAGAAGAGTTTAATCGTCAATCTAGTGGTTCTGAGATAGTGATAGAAGAAGGCCACGCTAAAATCAAGTTCAATGACCAATAGTAATCATAAAATGAAAAGGAAGAAGATAACAATCAAAATAAACAGTACATACAAGTTCTTGCAAGTAACAAACGGTATATTTGGGTTGACACCAAAAGAGCTTTCAGTATTAGCTGCCTTTATTGATGTTGGAGCAATCTCTGGTGATAAAAACCTTTGCTCTGTATCAAATAAGAAGTTAGTAGCGGATAAGGTAGGTATAAAGGACTACAACACGCTAGGAAACTATATCAAGAAATTTAAAGACAAGAAAGTATTTATAAAAGAAGGAAGCAACTATAACGTAAATAGTTTTTTAGACACTGATACAAATATTATTGAAATTGAATTTAGAAGAACAGAAACAAATAGCTAGTTCGTTTAGCGTAGGAGCTTTTTGGATATTAATAGTTCAAGACAGTTTTGGAGAATATCTCTACACTGATGTTAAGTATAATATGGAAATGTCATGAAAAAACAAGAGAACAAAAAGATTTATACTGGAGGACCTAGTACTAGTACTAAGGATTCTCATGAAGTAAAGCCACCACCATTAAGGACTCAGTTATTAGGGTTTGCAAAATCATTTACAGGATGGATAGCTGAAGGAGCGAAAATAGTAACCCCTAAAGATACATGGGAAGGCTAACTTTGTGCACACCTGCATACTACATAAGGAGAAAGATAGGTGCA
>FUWD013230993.1_pt1 | contig 10082 bp, 14 predicted proteins | sample 1063281 | NCBI WGS metagenome assembly FUWD01 (sample SAMEA79048168, study PRJEB19326) | metagenome | biome: marine
AGGTCACAGGTGGTCGGAGGGGTGGTGCCTCTACGAGTACCCTCAATATCGCTAAGGGACCTCTCTCCATTTTCGGTGATGCCACATCAAACCCCTGGAGTACAACGGTCGGTGCAACCACAACAACGGTCACCCTGACCCCCTCTACAAACTTAAATGGTGAGGGACACTACAATATCTTCGTGGAATATGTTTCTGGTGACTCGGGTGGGAGTGTTTCAACCATCGGTGGAACTTCTACTGGATATTAAATCCCTCCACAAAATCCCCAAAACATCCATTTTTTTAGGAGCGTCCCAGACTGCTAAAAAAATTGTGGAGTTATAATAACAAGTTGCTCCATGACCAATAATACAATATTTCCGGGAATTCTTACATGTCCCACGTCCAGTGTGAGCAACGCTATGACGATGGGTACGACAAAGACATACGTCGTTACAATGACGAATGCCAGTGGTGCTAATAAGTTCTATATCGACGGGTACCTCCAAGCATCATTGGTACTACACCAAGGCCAAACCTATATATTCGATCTATCAAGTTCGACTCTCGATGGTCACCCATTTGAATTCTCTACTACAAATAATGGTTCACACGCTAGTGGTTCTACATACTCCCCAGCCCTACCCACCAGTATAACAACTACTGGTACGTACGCGGATGACCAGAAACGAACATTTGTTGTCGGCACAAACACTCCTACACTTTACTATTACTGTACATCACACAGCGGTATGGGTGGTAGTGTGACCATCTCACCAAAGGCTGAACTCATAGTATCAGGGGGGGCTAAATTCCTAGGAACAGGTTCTATAGAACTTCCATCTGGGACTACATCGGAGAGACCTGCCACCGGAGTTGTTGGTATGATCCGTTATAACACTACAACTGGATATATGGAATCGTACACTGTGTCGGGATGGGGGAGTATCGCCTCACCACCTGTGGTCACAGGTATTTCTCCTACGAGTGTTTTGGGTGGAGATACGGCGACACAGGTATTCACCGTCACAGGAACAGGTTTTGATCAGAATTTATCTATCAAACTCGTAGGTGCTGATGGTACCGAATATAGTGTTTTCAGTACGACGTATGTGACTGGGCTGCAGGCCACATTCAAAATGGGTGTGAATGGGGCGACTGATGGCTATGATGCAGCGCAAATACCTTTTAAAGTTAAAATCATAGGTGGTTCGAGTCTCGCTTCGACCCTTGACACCCCTACGATTACTATTATAGCACCCACAATCACAAATGTCTCACCAACTACTTTGGCAGTTAGCGCGGTTGGCTCACAGACCATCACTGTTACTGGTACGGGGTTTACTTCTTCAATGGCAAGTGGAAATAAAATACAAGTACTTGGTGCGGATGGAAGCACACTTTACAATGTGGACTCTGCAGCGGTTGCGAGCGCGACAAGCCTTACTTTTAAACTTGCGGCATCAGGTGCGTCACTCAATAGTGGACAACTTGCAAATAGACCCTATAAAGTTAGAGTCACAGGTGGTGCTGGTCTCACGGCGACCAGTACCCAAACTATCGGATTCACAGGTATCTCATGGACTTCACCGGCGGCGGCGTCCACAATGTCGTTTATAGCAGGGACGGCTAAAAATTTTTCTCTTGTCGCTACAGATGATATAGGTGGGACTAATGTAACATTCAGTATCGTCAGTGGAAGTATGAGTGGTGTAAGTTTAAGTTCTGCATCAGCTTCTCCGGCGACTTATGGAGGGACCACTTCGGGGTCGTCGTCCACAACCGTAGTATTTAGGGTTACGGATAATGTGTCTGGAGCGACCGCGGACAGGTCGTTCACGGTCTCGACCGACACTTCTCTCTTCCCTTTTACTCAACATACATTTACTAGTTCGGGTTATTCGGGGCGTACCGGTCCCCCAATAAGCTCATTACGAGCCACCTACAATACACCTTGGGACGGTACGACACCTTATTTTACTCAGGGTATCACCACAGGGTTCCAACTTTGGACGGTACCAATCACGGCGACGTACAGAATTACCGCATATGGAGCGTCGGGGGGCAAAAACACCGCCGGTGGAGGTACAAATCGCCAAGGTAGAGGTGCTATCATCTCAGGGGACTTTCTTTTAACACAAAATACAAAAATACAAATGGTAGTTGGACAGAGAGGTGGAGATCAGAGCCCAGTCTCAGGAAGCGCAGCCCAACATGGGGCTGCGGGGGGCGGTGGCAGTTTTGTATTCAAAGAGAGTTTCACCTACGGGGCCGCCGATGCCGTGTACGTAGTCGCAGGTGGGGGAGGCGGGGAGGGGTCGCCGAGTCGCTCGGACCACCCATCGTCCGCAGGTGATGCATCTCCAGGTAATTCAGCCGCGTCTCCCAGCGCCTCGGCGTCACAAGGAGCTTATACAGCGGGGGGGGGTGGGGGGTGGAGTCCCAGTGGTCCAAGCCAGTACAACACCGTAGGTGGGGGTGCCAATGTAGGTTTTATTGGAGGAATCAAGACGACCTGGTCATCAGCTGTTAACTACACCCCCCCACCAAGCGGTCTCGGTGGTTTTGGTGGGGGTGGGGGGGCGGGATTGTATCAAGGTGCAGGTGGGGGGGGGTACAAGGGTGGCAACGCGGGAGGCGCGGCGCCGGGTATAGGTGCCAGCGGTGTCGGTGGTGGTTCGAGAAGCAACTCAACAATCCTCACACAAACCAACTTAGGTCAGTGGAACTTAGACTCCAATGGGCAGATAATAATACAGCTACTTTAATAAATTCTCATGGTACAGTATATGTTCACCCAAGTCATGGACAATCTATTTCCGGGTATGCCTTATACATCTGATGGCACCTGGGAAAGTGTAGTTTTTGAGGACAAAATGGCGAAACCCACAGATGAAGTATACGAACGAGAACTTTATAAAGTCACGAACGCTGTTGCTTTCAATAAGCTTCGCGAGGAAAGAAATGTTCGCCTCAGTGAGAGTGATAAGTACATGAACCGAGATTACCCCCATCGTTTCGAACAGGATTTCCAGATATGGATGGACTACCGTCAGTCCCTCAGAGTTCTCCCATTTACGACCCAACCCACCCTAGATGAAGATGGAAACCTCACAGGTGTTGAGTGGCCCCCCTTTCCAACAGTCTTTGTACCCCCCCAAGAGCCGGAATAGGCACGTGAGTACGATGCTACCAACCCATGAGCACCGAAAAAAAATATACACTCCCATCAATTCTTCCAAATTGTATCCCAGTTTGTAAGTCTCCGTCCCAAGTGACTTCGTCACTTGTATCTAACTGGTGAATATATAAGATTCACCTGAGCTTAAAAATAAAGTCTCACTATATTATAAAATGTCTGGTGGTATTGCCCAACTTGTTGCTGTCGGTGCCCAGGATGTGCATCTTGTCGGTCAGCCCGAAGTAAGCTTTTTCAGGTCTACCTACAAGCGTCACACAAACTTTTCCCAAACTGTCGAACGTCAGGTCATCCAGGGCAACGTCGCCAATGGTGGTATGTCCACCGTCCGCTTCGAGCGCAAGGGTGATATGCTCGGCTATGTGTACCTCGTTCCCAATGATGGTACCAAAACCGTCCCTTACACCCAAGCCCAGTGGTTAACAAAGATTGCCAAGGTTGAACTCCTTGTCGGTGGTCAGGTAATTGATGAACAGGATTCCACCTACTCTACCCTGGTTGCGCCCCGTCTTTCTGCGACCACCGCTTCCAAATCACCTTCGGCTGATCTGGTCAACGGTGGTACATCCTACAGGTTCTACCCCCTCAGGTTTGCTTTCTGTGAGAACTGGCAGACCGCCATCCCTCTCATCTCCCTCCAGTACCATGATGTGGAACTCCGGATCACTTGGGGCTCCGCGGCGGCTACTGACAAGTGGGATGTTTTCACCAACTATGCGTACCTTGACACCGAGGAGCGTGAGGTGTTCGCTGGTCAGCCCCAGAACATGCTCATCACCCAGGTGCAGAAGGCGGTTGCCTCCACCAGTAAGATCCAGGAGCTGAACTTCAACCACCCTGTGAAGTACATCGCCGCCGGTAAGGCGTCTGCTTTGGAGATTCTCCATGATAACAACAAGCTCAAGCTTCAAATAAATGGTACCGATGTTGCTGATTACAAATTTGCTGATCCCAACTTCTCCACCGTAACTTCGTATTACCATACCACTAACGCATCCCTTGGAACAGCCAAGACTCTGTTCTTCTACCCATTCTGCCTTGATGCCGGTAAACTCCAGCCCACTGGTTCTCTGAACTTCTCCCGTCTTGATTCTGCCCGTATCATCAACGACACCAAAGACTCAGACGACAACCTCTATGCCGTAAACTACAATGTGCTTCGCATTGAAAACGGTATGGGTGGTCTCCTCTACTCGAACTAAATCTTCTCCGCATTTATTAAAAGATGTTTTGGACAGTAGTATTTCTCCTTGCCATCGTTTTTGTATTGACGTACGATCCTAACTCCAGGACACTCGAAAAGTTTGTTGGTCAGCCCACGCAACCAACAAGTAAATCATGTGAAAATACGCATTACGAAGCCGTTCAATTTGCCCAGAGCCCGTACGAATGCCCCGCCGTTGGTAAAACCCAAATGGGTGTCGTGATGTAGAAAGCTTAAAAAGAAAATGACATTTCATTTTATAAATGGTTCCCGTAAACAAAGACACTGTATTCATTGTCGCAGCGATTGTTTGTGCAATTGGTATAATTTTCCTGTTTAAAGAGTTAAAAAAGGCTAAGGAGGATATTGATAATTTCAAGAGTTTCTCAGCCCAGGTCGTCCGGCATCTTGCCCCACCCCCAGAACCCGTTGTTGAATCGGTACCAGTTCCTGTACCAGAAAAGAAGCTCGAAAGTGTCGAAGAGGTCGATGAGAAATCCGAAGAATAATCATATCCACTTATTATAACTTGCGAATGCGCAATGAAGAAGTACAAGGCAATCGCAGTACCGGTAGTTTATCGATGGAACCGAGGTTCTACGTGAGAGATGGAGATTAAGATGGATTTCGTCACAGGTGGTGTAGACGAAGAGAGATTACAATCTTTAAGATGTGCGTTAAGGGAATTAGAAGAAGAGACCCGGGGTGTGGTCTCATTAAAACAGGGTGAATATACAGAGTTTAAGTTTATACACAAGGAGAGCCCAACGGTCGATCTAGAATATAATGTGTTCATCTTTTTTGTTAATTACAATAGGTCAGAACACCAAACACAAATTCGAAAATTTTATGAAGAAAAACACAAAACACAAATTAAAAAAATGAACAACCAGCCTATCCGTAAAACGCACGACGAAAATGACTACATGAGTTATGATACTCTCGAAGAATTTAACACACGTAAACGGTGGAACTTAATTATTGATAATGTTATCAATAATCCTCAATTCTACGCCTGTGTGAGTTCACACAATAGAAAAACCTTCTCTATTAAATAATGAAGTCCAAGGCTTTTATTTTAAGACAGATTGGTGAATTACTTGACAAGAATAGGGGTCTGTGTGAACAGGAGATTCAACAGTGGATCAAAGATAATGAAAGTAAAACGGTTTACGAACTGCTCACTTTTAAAAAAGAAATTTCTCAAACTCAAGAATACCAGAATGTTTCGTGTATGAAGTGGTTTAGAGATGAAGAACAAGAATAAGGTATGTTTAAGAATTGGTACGTTTCCCAGAAATTCAATAATGCTACCAATCTATCACATGTGCTCATGGACGGAGGTAAACTCTCAGTGCCGTTTGATAGATTGAATGAATTTTACGATAAGTATATAGAGTCTGTAAAATCTGGGAGAAGATTTACGTTGTCGAACAGAAGAGTGAGACCTATAACTTTTTCGTTGATATCGACTACAAAGATGTCGATCCCCTAGGTATTGATGAAATCAACGCTATATCTAAAACTATTTGTGAAACTGTCAAGCTTCATGGTGGTAAAGAATGCCTCGTTTCTGTATCACCACCAAAGAAATCAGGAGACCTCATGAAAACTGGAGTCCACCTGAATTGGCCAGGTTTTGTGGTAGACCAGGGTTCAGCGATTGCACTTCGTGAACACATTCTCGTATCACTTTCTAAATTCAAAGGTGATACAGATTGGAATGAAATTATAGACGCTTCAGTCTATGGAAGTCTTGTTAGAAAGGCAAAGGGGAGTGGGTTCAGAATGCCATGGTCTTACAAAAGGGCAAAGCATGAAGCATGTAATGGTAAGGGCTGTAAAGGGTGTGAACATGGTAAAGTAGACCAATTGGCATACCTACCGATTTTCATTTATACACAGGAACCTTTGTGTACACTCATGAGAATAAGTCAGGAACCAACGGTTAAAATTCTTAAAATGTCGGCGGTGCGAACAGACAAACCCACAACCGTATCAATTGAACCACCTTCAGTAACTATCAAGGTCAAAGAGGGTTCCTTCTCAGAAGACGAGACAAAAGATGAAATATATGATGAGGGATTGAAGAATCGCATCGAAACGTTCGTTCGTAAAAATATGGAGGGACAGGGTGATGCATACATTAATAAAATTTTCAAAATGAGAGATACATTCTTAGTTGGAACAACCTCCAAATACTGTGAAAATTTAAAGAGAAGTCATGGCTCTAATCATGTATGGTTTATCATCAGTGGAAAAATGATTCTTCAGAAGTGTTTCTGTCGATGCGAAACCATCAGGGAACGTCGTGATGGTTTCTGTAAAGATTTTTGTGGTAGAAGACACCAATTAACGAGTGATATCGTTGAAAGCCTTTACCCTAAAAAGGAGGATATCAGTAAGTGCCCAGAAATCAAAAAGTTTGACGAAAAGCCACCAATTAAACGGATGGAAGTAAAACCAGACCTTGAAAACTATATTAATACCAATATGAAAACAGGGGGGGACACCCGTATCGCGAATATAACTAGAAATGATAAGAATAACACCTTTTTGGTAATGACAACGTCTAAATACTGTGAAACTATCTCAGGTGAACATGAAAATAAGACTATGTCATATGATATCAAGAAAAACAAAATCAAACAGAAATGCCCAGTATGCAAGAAGAGTAAGGCTAGAGAACACCTTTTACCCTCTAAAATAACGAATAAGTTGTTCCCTAAAGATACTTAAACAGAACGGCGCTTAAAGTAAGTAAATGGTAGTTAGTACTCGTTCTCGATTTGGTAGGGTTATAAAGAAACCGACTCTTTATGTACCTATAGAAACTGTTTTAGATGACGATTACGCCACAGAAGAACACGAAGACACAGACAGTGAATCAATCATAGACACTGAAGATGAATCTAACTCAGAGGATGAGAGTGATGATGAAGATGCAGATGACAATGGAAATCTTCAAGATTTCGTAGTGGATGACGAAGATGCGAGTGAAAGTGAAAGTGAGAGTGAGGAAGAATCAGCTTAAAAAAAACAGCAACTATATTAGAAATGGAAACTGATATCGGTAATCCCATTGAGTATAGCCCAAACATGGACCCCCTAATTCAGGAGAAGAATGAAGATAATATTGAAGAGTTGGGACGAGACCAACCATATTATTATCATCCTAGTGAAATGAATTTCCCCCAACAACCACCCCAAACTGGAAAATATGACCCATTTACCGATATTGATAAATCCACATGGATCATTGCATTTGCAGTCTTTCTTTTAGGTTTTTTCATGGGTAAAACCATGCAACCTGTTATCCTCAGGTACACCTAATCATTTACTCAGGTCTCTTATACGAGTCGAAAGTTTGGTGTCAGTATCCTCATACATGTCATTATTAACCCCCTTTTGCGGAAATCCACTCAACAATGGTCTTCTGCAGTAGTTGAATAAGCAACAAATGTACCAATATCACCGTACCTGGGAGGAATACCATCCCGTCCAAAAAGAATAGGACCTCTGAGAGTATCCTCAACAAATCCATCGGTTGTTGACACTTCAGTCTCTACACCAGTGGAATTAGAACTTGTTTTGTTTTTTAAATTGTACTTTGGTTTAAAAAACAAAATAAAGAACGCCCCGACTAACAATATTGTTATAATTAGACGAAGCATTTTGTTTATTGTATATGAATATTATTTACGCGGATGAAACTTCGGGTTCACCTTCCTCCTTTACTTCCTCCAACTTACCATCAGTGGAGGCAGCCTCTGCATCCCGCTTCCTCTGGCGTTCAGCAATTTCCTCAGCAACAATTGCATCAGCCTCCTTTACGAGTTCCTCCATGGGGGTATCAGGCGTTTCCTTCTTGAGACGCTCAAGAACTTCAGCAGGGTGAGAAATGGGAGCCTCATCTGGCTTATTGTAAAACTTGGAGTTCTCATCACCAGCTGAATAACTACCCTTGGTTTCCATCATACCCTGTTTACGTTCACTGAACATACGAGCAGCCTGTGATTGGTTCTCCTTGTAGCCAGTCATGATCTCTTCAAGTTTATCATTTGTGTAGTGCACATCCTCAATCTTATCAGAGTCAGGGGGGATGAGGAGCCATTTATACATATCAACTACATAGATATCGAAGGTAGCATCCTCCTTTTGAAGACGTTTGGCGTGTTTCGCCGCCTCATCACGAGTACCGAAAGCTCCACGAATCTTAATACCAAACTTTTCATTCTTCTGGGGACATTCGGGTCCAACAATCGAAAGGCACGCAAACACTTGGCCAGGTACGGTAGTGTAGTCGGTTTCAAGAGACATTATATCAATTTTAGAACTTAAAACTTTAAGCCATATAAATATTTAGTATGCATGAGTATTGGGATAAACAACCTGTACCCCGTGAAGATACAACCCCAGGTGAAATAGAGGAAACGCGTGACATCCAAAAGAAGACGACCAAACTTCCAGATGGTTTCGTATGGTCTTCATGTAGTCTCAAAGAAGCTCGTGAGTTTTTAGGAGAGTATTACGTCCAGACTGATTTGTTTAAACTCATGTACACTATACAAGTTCTTAAATGGTCGATTGATGATAGTATAGCTATTAGGAAGATTGATACGAAAGAAATTGTGGGGTATATAGCGAGTACCCCAATCAACATGAAAGTTGAGGAGAAAGAGTTGAACATGACACAAATCGATTACTTATGTATTCATCTTTCATATCGTTCCGAAAGACTCGCTCCACTTCTCATCACTGAAATTAAGCGTCGTGCAAACAAGAGAGGTATATGGCATGCTATCTATACCGCACATACAAAGATTCCAACACCCATAACCAAGTCGTGTTATTGGCATAGATTTCTAGATGTGAATCATCTTATAAAAACTAAGTTTCATCAGACAAATCGTTCTCGTGAACAATTTTACGAAATTCGAGGACCCTGTAAACATTTATGGCGAAAAATGACTCTCGAAGATGTTCCTAAAGTAACCAGAATTTTACAAGACCATACAAAAAACTCTAAAATTACACCAATTATAAACGAAGAATATGTAAAACGGGTGGTGTTACCTATCCATTCGTACGTAAGTGATACGACCGATGATTTCATTTCATTTTATGATGTTCCATACGAACGTAGAGATGGTTCTGGTACTGTGAATCAGGTATATAGATTTTTCATCGTTGGAGATGTGTATAATGACGCTTTTCTCATAGCAAAGAATCTCGGGTATCATGTATTTAACAGTGCAGAGGTGGGGGTGAGTACAGAAACTCTCGAAAAGTATAAATTTATCAAAGGAAATGGTTTCGTATACTACTATTTATGGAACTGGCACCTTAGTGAACCGATCGAACCTAAAGAAATCAATCTAATCATTCCATAATGAGAATTGGTGGCTCAGGTGGTGCTAACACTAATGCAAGTGGAAAACCGTTTGAAGAATGTTTCAGACCCAATGGGATGCGTGTCCTCGGGGGTAAATCATTCACATACTTTACCCAAGACGACTTTGTCGAACATAGAAAGAAATCAAAGACCCACAATGGGACCATAAGAAGAAACCTGATGGAGCACTCGTGAGTGAAGATAAGAAAACGGTTTCATCATCGAGTGCAACATCAAATCGTAGCAGGTTCCGTTGATGAAAAATTCGTGTGGACCATGTCTCCTCGCGGAATACAAACACT
>FUWD013024408.1_pt1 | contig 10079 bp, 26 predicted proteins | sample 1063281 | NCBI WGS metagenome assembly FUWD01 (sample SAMEA79048168, study PRJEB19326) | metagenome | biome: marine
TCTGTGGCCCAAGAGGACACTGTGTATATGTTAGGCGATGTCGCGTTCTTGCCCGCGGCAGACGCTGTGGCTATCATGCGTAGACTCAACGGTCGCAAGATCTTGATCGAAGGCAACCATGATCGCAAGCTGTTGAACGATCCCGCTTTCCGGGCCTGCTTTGATCAAGTGCACCCGTATCTGCGACTCAACCATGACGGGCAACTGGTGATCATGTTCCATTACCCCATTTTGGAATGGGACCAGATGCATCGCGGCAGTGTGCATTTTTATGGACATGTGCACGGCAAGCCCACTGGACTGGAACAGTATCGTGCTCGTGATGCAGCCTTTGACGCGACTGGACGTGTGGTCAGTGACCTGGATCTCATGATTGCTGATGCCTTAAAGGGCGAGATCAGGAGCCACCACTGATGCACAAGACCATGTATTTGCCCTGTGGCGGCGAAGCCAACTTTGATCACAGCTCAGGCATCAGCTACCGTTGCGAACTGTGCGGTGCTGTGTTGGGCAGTGTAGGTCAGCCTCGCAGTTGCCGGGAAGAAGCAGACAAGTGGGCGGCCTATGAAAAGGCAGGTATGTGGAAATGGGACTATGACAAGGGAGAACCAGGTGAAAGACGAAAGCATGTTGCCAGTGAGTGAACAAAGCCTGGTGTTCCGTTTGCGCAAGCGAGCGGAGATTCGCCGGTCGATCAAGGACCGTAAGAGTGTGCAGGAAGGTGCTGCCGACCGAATTGCTGATCTATTAGAAGAAGCCGCAGACGAAATTGAGGCACTGCGGCAGCTGAGATATGAACTGCAGGGTGTGCTAGCAGACTGCGAAGAAGGTGAGTTTGACACCATTTGCCAACAGACTTTGCAACGTGTGATTGACCGATTGGCGGGTGCCAAATGAACAACAACGTCAAAGTCATAACTGTATTGACCATTGCAATCACTGTGATCAACATGGCTGCAATTGCTGCTGTGCTGTGGGTGACTCGGGCACAGGATCCAGCTGCTGGCTTGCCCGACTGCGAGCCCCGCACACATCAAGATCAAGTGCAGATTGGCTGTCGCCAGCCCAGTAAGGAATCAACATGAGTCTACTGACAATATTTTCGTTTATTGCGGGTACTGTGGTTTTTGTCTCAGCATTGTGGACCAACCAGCCACAATTTGCCATTGCCATGGCAGTGATGTTGGCGGTGTTGCAATTGCAACGCATCATTGAAATCTTAGAAAAACATTTTGAGAATAAAGAATGATTGACGTTTTTCTGCTCACAGTAATTTTCTCAGCTGTTTTACTTTTGGTCGCATACTGTGTATCAGCCATCGCACTTGTTATACTCGCGATCGCGTGGTGCCTTTTTATTGTGGTTGCTAACTATTTTGGATCAAACTGGTGAACCTATCCTTATTGATTTTAAGTTTCATGACTTCGGTGCTCGTGGTGTTAGTTCTATGGAGTCTGCGGGGCGTGGTGGAGCGGCTCGCCTTGTTCATTTTATGGGCACTGATACCAATACTGGGGTTCTGTGCGATCGTGAGTATTACAGTGCTGATGTATCGGAGTTTAGCGGCCCAGCAGCAGAATTTCAACAACACGGCACATATCAGCCGGTTAGAATTTGGAGTATAGAATGAACCAACGAATTCAAAAACTGATTGAACAGGCTACTCAATCTGCCATGTGGCCTGGCGACCCGGATGCAGGTGAATTGGATGCCGAAAAGTTTGCTCAGTTAATCATCCAGGAATGTGCTGAACTCACACTGAGCCATCGCAACGACGACTACTACAACGGTTGGTTGGACTACCGGGACGAGATTCGCCGACACTTTGGAGTTGACAAGTGAACAAACAACTAATTCGAGACTTGGCTATTACAGGTGGCATTTACGATTGTATCTGTGATCCTTACGATAAGTTAAAGAACGGCGATCCCTACAGTAGTGTCATGATAGACTTGGAACGATTTGCCGAGAAGATTATCCGAGAGTGTGCCAAGGTTGCCGATGATGGATTCGCATCGAGTAATTTTGGTAATGGTATCACTGGGCATCAATTATTGAAACATTTCGGAGTCGACGAATGAGATTGATGTTGGGCCCAGACGACACGCCCAGTTTGCTGGCCAACGTAGAGCAAGAGTATGCACCCGATCATTTTGAGTTCTGGGTGGTCAACGGTGCTTGGCAGGGCACGTTCTATCAGGGCAAGATCACTGTGTGGCATCCTGATAACCCGCGTAGTGATCTAGTCAACTTGAAGATTCTAACTCAGGATCAGGATCGACTGCGTGGGGACTATCAAGATGTGTTTGACAACTGGGGCAACCCTGACTGGACAGCACCCCCAGCCCAACCCGTGGAACACGGTGCTTGGGATGATGACATACCCTTTTGAAAGAAACCAAAATGAAACACCGCAGTGCCTGGAACGTGATAGAAGTCGACGCTGCTCGCAAGATCATGTTCATCGAGGACACCTGCAATGTCACCGGCCTCATGAGCATTACCAACGATGCTGAGGCTGTGCTGGAGTCCTTTCGACAAACAATCGGACCAGAGTGGCGTGTGGTCTACCAGGACACTGACAGTGAATGGTGGGAGATGGTAGTAGTTAACACTCGCACAATGTGGTATATTGATTTTCGTCCCTGGCATGGTGTGGTGTGGGATGAGTTGACCAGCACTCGACCAAAAACATCAAACGTGCTATAATATCGGTTATAGCAATGAAAGAACATGATGTTTCAAGATGAACTCAAAAAGTATGTGGAGTCCTCAGGCCTGGTCAACCAGCGGCCTGCCGGTGAGGGCATCTATGTGCTGAAATACAAGAAAAAAGTTTTTTATGACGACTTGTGGGACCAGTATCTGGAACACTGTCGCGGCACCATTGTGGATGCGGACTTCAACATTGTGTCATACCCCTTTACCAAGATCTACAACTACGGCATCGAAAAGTCCGCACCTGTATTAGGGGACGATGTTGAAGTGACTGCATACCGTAAGGTCAATGGCTTCATGGTTGCTGCCACATGGCGGGACGGTGACATTCTGGTTAGCACCACTGGATCCACAGACTCTGACTATGTGGACATGGCCCGGGCCATGATGTTGGGCCACCAGTGCTGGGAAGACTGGCAGTTGGCGTTTAACCGTGCTGACATGCATGGCATCACTGTGATGTTTGAGTGCGTTCATCCCGACGATCCACATATTGTGCCCGAACAGGCTGGTATGTATATCTTGGGCTATCGTGAAAACTCTTGGGGTAGCCCTGTGGGTCATGATCCTGCTGTGTTGCATGCCCTGCGAGACCAGTTCAACTGCCACATGCCCGAATACCACCGTGTGTCAATGGCTGAGTTGAAGGCCATGGCCAAGGCTTGCCAGCATGAAGGGTTTGTGTTCTATACTGAAGATGGGATCAGTGCCAAGATCAAGTCACCCTACTACTTGACTGCCAAGTGGGTGGCTCGTAATCCACGCACCGACAAGTTGATGACGCCCGAGTTCCGTGAGCAGATCGACGAGGAGTATTATGGACTCTTGGATGCTATCCGTGCCAACATTGTGGAGTATACTGCCTTGGACGAACAGGCTCGACTGGCCTGGGTGCGCAACTACATGGAAGCCAAGTAACATGATTGGCAAGGGCGGCTACGACAAAGAGCCTTGGACCAAGTGGTATGCTTGGCGCCCTGTGCGCACAGTGTCAGGGCGCTGGATGTGGTTAGAAACAGTATACCAGCAAGCTAGCTTCGGTCCTGCGGGTATTCATTACCGATACGGTGATGCGTTTGATGTACTCAAGGATGTGTGATGAACGTGTTTTTTGAAATTTCAGACTGCGACGTAGAGGGATATGGGCACAAATACCTTGCCCGCTATGGTGCCAAAAGTCATGTGGCAGTAAACGGAACGGACAGTTGGGCCATGTTGCATTCGGACCGTGTTTGGGCCGAAGATGAAGCCGGTGTTAGATACCTAAAGAATCGAATCAGTCACTACATTAATATACCAGTTGATATGAAAGAGTTCTTTTTGATCAAACTACGGAGTCACAAACTATGAAAGCGGTCCTGAGATTTGACCAATAATCCCAATTGTGCTATAATACAGCATAGGTTAACAAAACAGGAGTCTACTTTGAACCGCATCCAGGACATCAACAGTGCAATCATTTCCGGTCGATTCAGCAACCAGGACCTCAGTAGCATCATTGACGCTGTGAAGTTTGCACGGGCCAGGCTGGCCCAAGAGACCAAACGTAGCCTGAGTCTGGGCTCCCAGGTCAAGTTCACCAGCAGTCGCACAGGCGTCACCATGCAGGGCACTGTGTCAAAAATTGCCATCAAGTTTGTGACTGTCAACACCCCCACAGGCCTGTGGAAGGTTCCAGCCAGCATGCTGACTGCAGTTTAATTTCAACAACCACTAGGGAATCATAATGAGCCGCACCAAAGATTATTACGCCACGTACGAAGACCCTACCTATGATCAGGACGGCACCTGTGCGCTGGATGAGCCCCAGACACCAGCAGACATGGACACAGGAAGTGTGGCGTTTGCGCAAATGATCGAGCAGTTGACCCGCAAGCCCGAACTGGAATTTGACTGAAATTCCCCGATATGCTATAATACAGCATAGGTTAACAAAACAGGAGCAGATATGACAACCACTTACACTGTGCAAGAACTGGCCCAACAGTATGCCGAATCCCTAGTGGAATTCCACGAATTGGACCAGCATGTTCGAGCAGCCGGTGACCATGCCCTGCGTCAAGATGTGGCTGCTCTGCGCGAGGCTCGCGATGTCATGTATGCCGCACAGTTGGCCTTGAACGAAGCTTGCCAGCGTCAAGCACAAATGAACTATGCGTGATTTGACACAAATTCGCAGAAGTCATATAATAAAGTTTGTTAGTTAATTTCAACCACCGAAAGGAAACCCATGTCAGATAGTCGTACCGTAACCTCCGCTCAAGCCCGTAACAGTCTGTTGACGGCTTTCCGTGTCAAACGTCCTTTGTTCCTGTGGGGTCCTCCTGGCATTGGCAAGAGCGAACTGGTTGAGGGCATTACCCGCGAACTGGACGGTCTCATGATCGACTTGCGCTTGGGCCAGATGGAACCCACTGACATCCGTGGCATTCCGTTCTACAACAAAGACATTGGCAAGATGGACTGGGCTCCCCCAATCGAATTGCCCGACGAAGAAACTGCCAAGCAATACCCCATTGTGGTCTTGTTCTTGGACGAGTTGAACAGTGCCGCCCCGAGTGTGCAATCGGCTGCTTACCAGCTGATCTTGAACCGTCGCATTGGCAAGTATGTGTTGCCTGACAACGTGGTCATGGTGGCTGCAGGTAACCGCGAAAGCGACAAAGGTGTGACTTACCGCATGCCAACTCCGCTGGCTAACCGTTTCATTCACCAGGAAATGAAGGTGGACTTTGCCAGCTGGCAAGAGTGGGCTGTGAACAACAAGGTTCACAAGGACGTGGTTGGTTACTTGAGTTTTGCCAAGCAAGACCTGTATGACTTCGACGCCAAGAGTGCCAGCCGTGCTTTTGCTACTCCACGTAGCTGGAGCTTTGTGAGCCAGCTGTTGGATGACCGTGTGGATGACGAAACCTTGACCAACTTGGTTGCAGGTACTGTGGGCGAAGGCCTTGCTGTGAAGTTCATGGCTCACCGCAAGATTGCCAGCCGCATGCCCAACCCTGCAGACATCTTGGCAGGCAAGGTCACCACCTTGGATGTGAAAGAAGTCAGTGCCATGTACAGCTTGGTGATCTCCATGTGCTACGAGCTCAAGGCTGCAGTTGAGACCAAAGTGGAAGACAAAAAGTTCCACGAAATGGCCGACAACTTCCTGGGCTACATGATGAAGAACTTTGAAACTGAGTTGACTGTGATGGGTGCTCGTATTGCGTTGACCACGTATAACTTGCCCTTCTTGCCAACCAAGATGAAGAACTTCGACGAGTTCCACCAGCGTTTTGGCAAATACATCCTGCAGGCTTCTGCCTGACCCGCAAGGGTTTAATGAGAAGGCTGTGCTCACACCACAGCCTTTTTTAATATGCGATATCATGTTACCAAACTGGATGCTAGATACTCCTATTCCCAGGATTTCAAATACATGCTGGAGTTTTCCAAAGACTCTTGGCTGGGAACTGGCGTATTGAATTTTGATCGTAGTCGACGTTGGTTCAATCAAACGTTTGGCTGGAGCCAAGATGTAGAAACCAGATCTGCTGTGCTACGATCACAAGATTTTGAGGCCAGTGACTACAATTTCAAATGGGCCTACAGTGCCAAATATCGTGAGTATCGCATCTATGTACAGGATGAAGCTGTGTTGAACTGGTTTGTTTTGAGTCACCCCAATGCGACATAGATTTGAATTTAGATCTCGTGACCTAGACGCCGCCGAACGTGTCAAATGGTGCAGGGCCAATCTTGGGCCCAGGGGCGAACGCTGGGACTTTGGCGGTGGTCTCGCAATCACCATCATGATTCGGTCAGACGAGGATGCTGACGCCTACAACAAAGCCTGGAGATTCTGGAATGTCCTTAAAGGTAACTGTAAAACAGAGACTCATCGTATTTCATAATCCTGGCGAGTGGAGCAACATCTACAGCAGGATTTTGCAGGAATATGGAATGGGCATGGCCGTACGAACTCGTCTGCGGCGCGAACTGGGGTTTGTGTATCGGTATCATCGTGGACTAGTGCCCAACCCACACCCTCGCCGAGATGGGCCCACTATGTATTATGAGAGCCAAGTGTGTTTGGATTTCTACTCAGATGCCGCACAATCCTGGTTTCAACTGCGATACCTGTGATTTGACCAAAATTCCCAGATATGCTATAATACTTGTATAGCGTAACAAAACAGGAGCCCCAGATGACTATCAAGCGTTTCAAACAGACCCAGAGTTTTCGTATTTGCTCCGGCACAGTCAGCTTCTATGCCACTGCCCGGCAAATCCGTTCCGGGGTTGGCGACTTTGTTAAGTTCAACGCTGCTACACAAAAGGCTCTGGATGCCCTGGAATTTTCCCGAGCTGATGCCCCAGCTGTGGGCCTGGCAGGCACCTGGGAAGGTATCCCTGTACAAATCAACGTGGCAGTTTGACACTAAATCAAGATTGTTATACAATATACACTTAGTCAACAAGGAACACAAATGACCGCTTCCACTACCATTAACAAAAAGCAATCTGATCAGTTCAAGGACATCCTGGGTGCCACTGATCCCAAGTTGGACCGCGAAGTTCGCGAAAAACTGATCACTGCTCGAGTGGGTCTCCTGCTCCGTGCCAGTTTCTTCGGCAACTTGGCCACCCGTCTCAAGCTGGTCAATGCTGACGAATGGTGCCCTACTGCTGCCACTGACGGCCGTAACTTTTATTACAACAGCCGTTTCGTCAACATGCTCCGTCCCAAAGAGATCGAGTTCTTGTTTGGGCACGAAGTCTTGCACTGTGTTTATGACCACTTTGGCCGTCGCGGTGATCGCGACCCTCAGCTGTGGAACGTGGCCAACGATTTCTGTGTGAACCAGGACTTGAAGGAACACAATGTGGGCGAGTTCATTACCACAGTGCCTTGCCTGTATGACAAAAAGTACAAGGGCATGAGCTCAGAAGAAATCTACGATCAACTGTACGAAAACGCAGAAAAAGTTGACGTGGGCAAACTGATCCAACAACTCCTGGACGAGCACTTGGACGGCGATGGTGACCAAGACGGCGATGGCGATGGTGACAAAGACGGCGAAGGCAAGGGTCGCCCTAAACTGAGCGAAGCTGATAAGCAGGCCATCCGTGACGAGATCAAGGAAGCTGTGTTGGCAGCGGCCGCTGCCAGTGACGGTGCTGGCAACTTGCCCGCAGGTGTCAAGCGCCTGATCCAGGACTTGACTGAGCCCAAGATGAACTGGCGCGAACTGCTCCGCATGCAGTTGGAATCCACCATCAAGAGCGACTACACCTGGATGCGAGCCAGCCGTAAAGGTTGGCACATGGATGCAGTCATGCCCGGCATGAAACTGGATCCCATGATTGATATTGCTGTGGCCATTGACACTTCGGGTTCGATTGGTGCTGACATGCTGAAAGACTTCCTGAGTGAAATCCAGGGCATCATGGACTCGTTCCCAGCATACCGTATTCATGTGTTCTGCTTTGACACTGAAGTTCACAACCCTGCTCAATACAACAGTGACAACTTGGATATGATCACTGACTACGAGCCCGCGGGTGGCGGCGGTACTGACTTCACTGCCATCTACGACTACTTGAAGGCAGAAGAAATTGAGCCCAAGCGTCTGGTTGTGTTCACTGACGGCTACCCATTTGGTTCGTGGGGCGACGAAAACTACACTGACACTGTGTGGATCTTGCATGGCACCACCAGCATTGTTCCACCCTGGGGTCAACATGCCTACTACGAAGAGGAGGGCAAGTAAATGAAAGTGTATTTGCTGTATTACGACAATGACTATGGTGACCGTGAGAATTGGAACACATTCTACACACCATGTGAAGTTTTTGACAGTGCCGAAAAGCGTCAGGCTCGCATCGATGTTATCCAAGCACAAAGCCAAGATTACAAAGATGATGATTCATTCCATACAGTGGATCTGGACATCATGTCTGACACTGAAATTCAGAAATGGAGTGAATAATGCCTACTGTGTATACCGAAGTGGAAGTGGACGTTGATCTGGACGATTTCGACGACGAGGACTTGATCGAAGAGATGGAACGCAGGAATCTCAACACTGACAGTGCCATGGAGGGTAAAGAACTGGTGGAAGCAATCCATCAGTTGAGACGCACCGGCCGGGACTATCAGCGTGAACTGGATCAACTGATTTATAGTGTAACTGGGAGAATTGCGTGACCTTGAATACTTTTAAAGTAGATGTTTGGAAGTTTAGCACTATCTTTTTGATGGTGATACTGATCATCAGCTGGGTATGGATGATGATTGCAGGCATTATCAATGACTCTGCTATGGACTCTGTGCGCAACCAACAAATGACTGTGCGTGAACTTACCAACAAAGTGATCACGCTGGAAATGCAGGTGCAGGATCTGCAGAGTCGCAACAAGGCCTTGAACGAGCGTCTTGAAGCATTCAATACACTGCGTCAACGTGATGTTGAGTACCTGCAGAGTCAGATCAATCGTGGTCCTATCAAGGCCATTCGTTAAGGAGAAAGAAATGTCACTTGGTATTTTGATTCGTGCCTCTTACATTGCCCTGGGCATTGTGGTGGGTGTGTGGTTGGTTGTTGCAGGAGTGTTAGTATGATTGTGTTGTCGATGATTGGTTTGGCTATCTTGGTAGGCGTGGCCGCAGTAGGTGCCTACTGGATGTTTAAAAATGTTAGTTTTAAATCTGATGAAAAGGAAAATTCAAATGACTGAACGTGGTATGATTGGCATCATTGGTGCTGTGATTGTGGGCTTGATTGTGTTAGTGGTGCTGGGTGGCAGTTTCTACACCATTGACGCAGGCGAGCGTGGTGTTATTCTACGCAACGGCAAAGTGGTGGGCACTGCTGAACCGGGTTTGAGTTTTAAGTTGCCCATTGTGGACAGTGTTCGAGAAATCACTGTGCAGACCCAGGCTCGTGTGTATGAAAAGGTTATGGTCTATAGCCGAGATCAGCAAAGCGCCGAACTCTACATCTCTGTGAACTATCGACTGCCTGCTGATCAAGTGCAAACTATCTACACTGAGTACGGTGGCAAGGATGGTGTGCTGACTCGTATGCTGGACCGACAAGTGCCAGAAGAAGTCAAGAACGTGTTCGGTCGCTTCAATGCTGTGACTGCTATTCAGGAACGTGAACGCTTGAGCAAAGAAGTGCAGGAAGCAATTCAGCGGGCCACTACCAACCCTGTGTTGATTGTGGAAAGTGTGCAGATCGAGAACATTGACTTCTCGGAAGCATACGAACAGAGTATTGAACAACGTATGTTGGCCGAAGTTGAAGTGCAAAAGGTTCAACAAAACGCCCAGCGTGAAAAGGTGCAGGCTGAGATTCTTGTGATCCAAG
>FUWD013429459.1_pt7 | contig 10079 bp, 10 predicted proteins | sample 1063281 | NCBI WGS metagenome assembly FUWD01 (sample SAMEA79048168, study PRJEB19326) | metagenome | biome: marine
CGAACCATGCAGGAAGGGTGGGCATACCGCCAGGTCTTCACCGCAAACAGCGAGAGGACTAACGCCCCTCGCACCTTGGCTAGACCACTACAACTACAATCGACCACACACGGCCTGCGGAGGCAAACCACCAATCAGCCGAGTGTTACCAACGTCATGACCGAGTACACCTAGGGAGCAATCTCGGATAACAGCGCAGTGACCCGAGCGCGAATATCGTCACGAATAACCCTGACGGTGTCCAAGTCCTTTCCCGCTGGATCTTGCAATTCCCAATCTTCGTAGCGTTTTCCCGGGAAAATGGGGCAGGCATCCCCACACCCCATGGTGATCACGACATCGCTACTCAGCACGGTGTCCCTGTGGAGCACCTCAGGGTGATGGTGGTCAACGTCAATCCCCTCTTCCGCCATCGCCGCAATCGCCATCGGGTTGACGTTGTCCGCCGGGTTTGTCCCTGCAGATAGCACCCTCACGCGATCACCCGCCAGATGCCGGAGATACCCTGCCGCCATTTGGGAGCGACCAGCGTTATGGACACAAACAAACAGCACTGTGGGTGTTGTCATGAGAGCTCCTCTCGATAGAACCTCACCCTATTCAGGGCTTCCTAACAGCGGGTAACCAAAACCTTTCCATCAGGAGTAGGCCAACAACCACCATGAATCCTGCGGCGGCCGCTAAGGCAACAGAGGGCACGTCACCGCCTGGTGGCAGCAACTCCCTTCCCTCCCCCTGCCACGGCCAGAGCGCTCGAAGTGATCCCGCCATCAGACCGGTCATGATCGCCAAGGTCATCGCTCGAACCTTTTCCAGGAGATATTGGACGATGCGCACAAATCCACCGAGACCCACCAGCGCCCCCGCGACAAAAACACCGAGATATCCAAGGTCCCGGTCATTGACGGCCTGAAGGGTGGGTTGATACAGCCCCAAAGTCACCAAAATAAAGGAGCCAGAAACCCCCGGTAGCACCAGTGCACACACGGCAATGGCAGCGGCGGGGGCGACAACCCAGAGCGAAGGATTGTCGTTGTCAAAGGTGGGTAGCCCGGAAAAGAAAAACATTGCCACCGCCGTTAGAGCGGCGGACAATGCCATTCTTGGGCTCCAACGCCCGGCCATCCGCCACGGAATCCACAACGAGGCAAGTATGAGACCCGAAAAAACACCGAGGGTGAGCTGGGGATAATCATTAATCACGGGTTCCAATAGTGCCGCGCCAGCGATGATTCCAACGCCCATACCTGCAATCACCGGGACAATAACTTTCCACGAAACACCGGCCATCTCTGAACGTGCGAGAGAAAACCGAGATCTGAGGAGAGCGACACCGGCGCGAGCAAACCTCGCCGCACCAGAGATCAGCGCTTGGTAAACGCCAACAACCAAAGCAATAGTTCCCCCGCTAACACCGGGGACAATTTCGGCTAACCCAATGAGTACCCCCCGAAGCACCTGGAGGGTCCCCGCAAACAGAGACGGCACCTATCCCCCGGTGATCAGATCAAGAATTTGGGGACCAGCGACCACCACAATCGCGACCGCCAGGAAGATCCACCCTGCTGTGCGCCACGCCTTGGCATATTTTTCATTCTGCTCCATCCCCTGATTCTAGGGATGCCCCCCGAAGTGGCCCCCAGCCACTCCGGGTTGCACAACCTAGAATGGGGGTTTCGGCCCTACTTGAAGGAGCAACTCTTGGATGTCACACTCGCTACCTGGGGGACAGTCTTAGGCGTCATCGTTGCTCTGTTGATTCTTGATTTGTTGACCTTCAGTCGCAACCCTCGGGAAATCGGGTTCACCGAGGCCGCATGGTGGTCCATCTTTTATGTTGCTGTGGCACTCGCCTTCGGCGTGTGGGTTTGGTTCAGTGCTGGACCGGTTTTTGGTACCGAATATTTCGCCGCGTACCTGGTCGAAAAATCGTTGTCGGTTGACAACGTCTTTGTCTTTGCGATTATTTTGGCTCAGTTTGCAGTGCCCTCGAAATATCAGCAACGCGTGCTGCTCATCGGTGTTTTGTTGGCACTTTTTCTGCGGGCAATCTTCATTGCTATTGGCGCTGCGGCACTGGCCTACTTCGCTTTCACCTTCGTAATTTTTGGCGCAATTTTGATTTGGACCGGCTTTGGTTTGATGCGCCACTGGAACGAAGACCCGGATCCGTCAGAAAACTTTGTGGTCCGACAACTCAAAAAACGAATTCCTTTTACCGATAACTACGACGGCACAAAACTTTTCACCAAAGAAAATGGCCGCCGGTTAGCGACACCCATGTTTTTGGTGATGATCGCCATTGGTTCCACAGACCTGCTTTTTGCCTTGGATTCCATCCCCGCCACGTTTGGCGTCACCCAGGAGCCGTTCCTCGTCTTTTCCGCTAACGCGTTTGCCCTGTTGGGGTTGCGGGCGCTGTACTTTATTTTGAAGGGGCTTCTCGACAAACTGATTTATCTCTCACTCGGTTTGTCCTTCATTTTGATGTTCATCGGCGTCAAGCTCATCTTGCTGTGGGCACACGAGATTTGGGCCTTTCTCCCCAAGATTGAGACCAGTACAAGCCTGTACGTCATCGGTGCAATCCTGACCGTGGCGGTTGTGGCAAGCCTGATCAAATCGAGCAGAGACCCGAGCGCTGTTGCTCGCGCCGGGCGTGTGACGGCAGCAAAAGAGGACGAGCCCGAAGAAAAAAAGATAACCGCGAAGTAACAGAAAAAGGACTTCCATGACCGGTTACCCCAAATCTTCGGTGGCGCTCACCCCCGACTCGCAGCAATCAGGTTCACTGTGGCCTGTGGTGGACCCCGCATGAATATTCCGGTGCTGTCATGAACGAACGCCCTCGTGTACTTTTTGCCGATCAGCTGGGCCCCCATTTTGACGATGGCGGCCCCGTCCTCATACCCGAAGTGCTCACCCCGCTGACCCGGCGCAAATTTCATCGCCAGAAAGCACACCTTATTCTTTCTGCACTGCGCCACCGGGCAGCAGAGCTTGGGAACCGAGTCGAACATGTCACCGCAGATTCGTACCACGAAGCTCTTGCCGGTCGATCTTTTTCTGTCGTCGATCCCACCTCTCGCGGCCTGCGTGCGCTCGTTGCTGATTTGTCACAGACCGCAGATATTTCTTGTGAACCCTCCCGCGGGTTCGTGACCTCAGAACAGGATTTTGCACACTGGGCCAATGCTCAGGGCCAGCGTCGCCTGTTGATGGAGAACTTCTACCAGGACCGTCGACGAGCCACCGGAATCTTGATGACAGTGGACTCCGCAGGTTCCGTGCAACCGGAGGGTGGCGCCTACAACTTTGATAAAGATAACCGCCAACCACCGCCGAAAGGGGTGGATACTTTGGGGGTCGCTGCCCCGTGGTTTCCCGTGGAGGATGACATTGATCGGGAGGTGAGGACGTACCTCGATGAGTTAGAGGCCTCAGGAAAAGTGTCCTTTATCGGCGCTGATGGCCCCCGATTGTTCCCCGCCACCCGCACCGAAGCGCTCAGCGCATTGCAGCACTTTATGACAGAGCGCCTGGCAACCTTTGGACCGAGTGAAGATGCGGCGATGACGGCAGATTGGGCGATGTCGCATTCTCTGCTCAGCCCCGCATTGAACCTGGGCCTGCTTCACCCCTTGGAGGTTATTGACCAAGCACGGGAGCAGTACCACTCCGGGAACGCCGATATTGCCAGCGTGGAAGGCTTTATCCGTCAGATAATGGGCTGGCGCGACTGGGTATGGCACCTGTATTGGCATCTTGGCGAAGAGTTCTCTTCCCGAAATTTCTTTGATCACCACGAGCCACTTCCGGAAGCATTTGCCACCCTCGATCCAGACCTGGTGCGTTCACACTGTCTCTCACAGGTCCTGGGGGAAGTGGCGGAACGCGGGTGGACCCACCACATCAACCGCTTGATGGTGCTCGGTAGTTGGGCGTTGCAACGACGTGTCAACCCCCAAGCTCTGAACGACTGGTTTATCGATGTTTTTGTTGATGGCACACCATGGGTTATGCCAGCGAACGTCATCGGCATGAGTCAATTTGCGGATGGCGGCATTGTCGCGACAAAGCCGTATACCTCCGGTGGCGCTTACATCAACACCATGACGAACTACTGCAAGAGTTGCGTTTTTTCCCCCACCGTGCGGGTCGGGGAAAAAGGGTGCCCCCTGAGCGCTGGGTATTGGAATTTTCTGGATAGCCACCAAGGAGCCTTGCGAAAAAATCACCGAATGTTTAAGCCTTTGGCAGGACTCAAAAGACTCGCCGACCTGGACGAAGTGCGCCACCAGGAAGCCCACCGGACGGATTTTTAGTCGACCACGACTCTGGTCTGGTGGAGACAGAGCGAATCACCGGGTTTGTCGCTTAGGCTCAAGCAGTGGCACATTTACTCGGGGCGCATAATCTTCATCTGGAATACCCAACCCGGGTGGTGTTGGAATCTGTCACCGTCGGCATCGACGACGGTGACCGGGTAGGAATTGTGGGACGCAACGGGGATGGAAAATCTACCCTCATTCGCTTGCTGTCCGGACGCCTCTCCCCCGATGGCGGTTCTGTCATTGCCCGCAATGGTCTCCGCGTGGGCATGTTGGACCAGAGCGATCAGATTCCCGCAGACCTCACCATTGCGCAAGCGGTGGTGGGGGATCAGGCGGAGCACGAATGGGCGAGGGACCCCAAAATTCGTGATGTTCTCACCGGGTTACTCTCGGATGTTTCCTGGGATTCGCGAATCGGGGATCTCAGTGGCGGGCAAAGTCGAAGAGTTTCCCTAGCCGCATTATTGGTCGGGGAATGGGATGTTCTCTTCCTTGATGAACCCACCAACCACTTAGATGTGACGGGAGTCGCATGGCTGGCCGATCACGTCAATTCACGCTGGCCCAAAGGGTCGGGAGCCCTCGTTGTGGTTACCCACGATCGCTGGTTCTTAGATGCAACCACGTCGATGACGTGGGAGGTACACGATGCCACCCTCGATATTTTCGAAGGCGGTTACGCCGCCTATATTCTGCAACGGGTGGAACGTGATCGAAGCTCCGCCGTGTCCGAAGCCAAGCGACAAAACCTCCTCAAGAAGGAGCTTGCCTGGCTGCGTCGCGGCCCACCCGCGAGAACCACAAAACCCAAGTTCCGGATTGATGCAGCTAACGCCCTGATAAGCGATGTTCCAGAAATTCGAGACCCGGTGACTTTGGCGAAGCTCTCCACCACCCGGTTGGGGAAAAAAGTCATCGAACTGGAGGACGTGGGGGTCACTCTGGGTGGGCGCACCATTGTGAAACCTTTCACCTGGCGTTTAGCACCCGGGGAAAGAACGGGAATTTTGGGGGCTAACGGTGCCGGAAAAACCACCGTGTTGAAACTCCTGGAAGGCAGCATCGAGCCCACCGTGGGATCGGTAGCCCGAGGGTCTACCGTGAAACTGAGTCTCTTAGACCAGCGCCTTGCCACCTTGGAGGAAGTTAAGAATGACCGCGTCAGTGAGGTTATAGCCCGGCACAAAACAACCTACAAAGCCGATGGTGTGGAAATGACACCGGGGCAACTCCTCGAGCGACTGGGGTTTAGCTCGGCACACCTCTCCGCACGGGTATTTGAGCTCAGTGGTGGCCAGCGTCGCCGACTACAGTTTCTGCTTGAGCTGTTGCGGGAACCCAACGTGTTGCTTCTTGACGAGCCCACAAACGATCTTGACACTGACATGTTGCGCGCTATGGAAGATCTTCTTGACACATGGCCTGGAACCCTGATTGTTGTCTCCCACGACCGCTACCTTTTGGAGCGAGTTACCGACCAGCAATACGCAATTGTTGAGGGTGAATTTCGGCATGTGCCAGGCGGCGTAGATCAGTATTTAGAGCTTGAGAAAGCCCGGACTCGCTCTGGTGACACCCCTAGCCCCGAAACCAAACCCCCCACCCAGCAACCGTCCACATCACTATTGCGCCCAGGGAGCAAAGAACACCGACTTGCCGAGAAAGAGCAGAATCTGCTGGCACGAAAGGTTGTTGAGTACCAGAAGGAGCTCAACCGGATCGATGTGTCCCTATCCGGGGCTGATCAATCCGATTACGACGCCCTTGGTACTTTGGCCAAGGATCGGGCAACGCTGGCACAACAGTTACAGACCACCGAAAATCGTTGGCTCGATTTGGCAGAAAAACTAGGAAGCTAAAACCCCTAACCCTCGGGAATGCTCCGGCTGGCACTAACGCCTGCGGCACTCTGCGCGCCTGAGGGGTGAGCGTCACACAGCGGCACATCCGCTACCGCACACCCGTCACACACCACTAACTGGCGACGACACTCCAGGTGGGTGCAGTTTTCCAACCGGGATGAAGCGGAATCACATCTGAAACAGCGACCAATAACGGCTGCTTCCGGGCTGAAGGTAACAGCTTTGCGGTTATCAAAAACTGACAAGGCCCCTTCCCAGAGACCTTGATCTCCAAAAGTTTCGCCGTACCTGACGATTCCCCCGGCGAGTTGGTAGACCTCCCGAAAGCCGCGTGTGATCATCATGGCGGACAAAATTTCACAGCGAACACCGCCGGTGCAGTAGGTCACCACTGGCTCATCTTTCAAGTGGTCATACTTACCGTTCTCAAGTTCCTTCACAAAGTCGTGGGATGTGCGCACAGTGGGGACAACCGCCTCGGAGAAGCGCCCGATTTGTGCCTCCCAACTGTTGCGCGCGTCAAAAAAAGTCACGTCTTTGGTCGCCACCAGTTCGTGAAGTGCTTCCGGGGTGAGAGGTGACCCGCCACCCACAACACCGTGTTCATCAACTGCGATTTCTCCGGGAGCGCCGAACCCCACCAACTCTTCTCGCACCCTGACCCGAAGCCCCGGAAAATCTTCCGGACCGGTGCCGTCACTCCATTTGAAGTCGACTTGAGAAAAAGGCTCGTATTCTTTTGTTTTGCGCCAATACTTTTTTACGTTTCGAAGCTCACCACCGACGGTCGCGTTGATGCCATCCTTCGAGAGGATGATCCGACCGCCAAGCCCCAATGATTCACACAGATCCCGCTGCCACAACCGAAGTGCTTCGGGGTCTGAAAGCGGGGTAAAGCAGTAAAAGAGCAAAACTTTGTAGTCCGCCATCCCTGTATTTTAGGCGAAGTCGGTCACCACAGGCGTTGTACCTAGTTATAGCCCCGTGGTGGCCGTGTTGCATCAGAGAGCCGGTCACTAATCTGCTGGCCCAAACCCATCAGGCAGGCATCACTCCCGGGTCGCCCAATCAGTTGTGCACCCAGTGGCATGCCGGCAGACGAATATAACGTGGGCACACTTACCGCAGGTAACCCTGCAACATTGACGAAACTGGTCCACGGAGTGACCTGCACTTGTTGCCGAAAATTTGTCCAGGCATCACCCTGGTCATACCAACCAAGCATCGGCGCTGGCCCATTGAGGCCCGGCGTCAAGATTGCGTCGAAGGCGCTGAAGGTCTTGATCGTGCTGTGCTCAAAGTGGCGAAGACCGGTTAACGCCGCCACTAACGATGCTCCGCTTACGTCACGGCCGCGCTCGATGAGGTATCGGGTGAGGGGCTCCAGAGCGCCCATAGCGTCCTCGGGTACCGGCAAACTTGCCGCGGAAGCGGTCCACAGGGTAACGAAGTCATCCGCATACGACGGGTTGGGGTACCACCCACATTCCACAACGGTGTGACCTGCGTCCACGAGGGCTTCCCTCGCACGTTCCATCGCCTGCAATGCTTCGGGATCGGGAATGATGTCCCAGTCACTGGGCCACGGCGATACCGTTGTCATTCCGATAGAAAGGCCACGCTCCGGGCGTTCCACGGCCTGTGTGTAGCCACCGGAGCTTCCCGGGGCTTGGGTCGCCCAATACAAAGAACCCCGGACAAGAGATTCTGCTGCGTAGGCCAGATCAACGACTGTTCGGGTGATGAGCCCTGGCACCGCAAGACCGCCAGCTGATTCCAGCCCGCTGCCCGCAGGGACTAATCCTCGCGATGGTTTCCAGCCCACCACACCGCAGGAAAGGGCAGGAATTCGAATAGACCCACCGCCGTCTGAGCCCGGGGCGAAAGGCAAAATACCGGCAGCCACCGCTGCCGCCGCACCCCCACTCGAGCCCCCTGCTGACCTGCTCAGGTCGTGAGGGTTACGAGTTGGCCCGACCGCCTGCGACTCTGTCGCAGCGGCCATTCCAAACTCTGAGGTGGCGGTCTTACCCACGCTTACCGCCCCCACCTCGTCGAGCCACAGCGCCATAGGGTCAGAAAACTCTGCTGGGGGTTGACCTTCGGTGATGGCTGACCCATAACCCGTTGGCATCCCCGCCCGTGCAACTAAATCTTTATCGGCACTGGGTAAACCAGCGAGACCAGAACGGTCGGCATCCGCCAGTCGCACGTGCTCAGCGCGCTGGCGAGCCCCTTCGGCATCAACGTGGACCAACGCATTGAGATCAGGGTTGAACTTCGCCACGCGCTCGAGGTAATACTCCACCAGCTCAGGAACGCTCACCTCATTGTTGAGGAGAGCGACGTTCTGGTCGGAGAGAGAGAACTGATGCCACGCTGTCATCAGTCCAGGCTAACGGCTGGCACACAACCACCCCTAAGGATTCACCAGAGGGCAAAGAACCCCATCACCCCAGCCGCAGGGTTTGGCGCTCTTTTCGCCCCAGGCGCCAGATAAGCGTCCCGAGCTCACCCTGGGGGTATGCAGCCTACTCATATACCCCAGGGGGTATTATGGAGGAATGACACTCAGACACTTTATTGCTCCCGTTATTGTTCTCAGCATCTTGTCCACTCTGGGAGGCTGTTCACCAAATGACGACGGTGCCCCCGTCGATAGCCTCGAGGATCAAACCTCCCAAAACCTGTCGACACCCTTCAACACTGAGATACCTGAGGGCATAGCACAAGGCTCCAACGAAGCGATTGCCTGGGAGGCGTTGATGGGACCCGATGGGGAATACGCCGCCGCCGCTTCCTACCAGGCGGTCCTCGACCAATTCGGTCCAGTGGAACCTTACGCAACCATTAAGGAATCTGAAGAGCGCCACATTGACGCTCTTACTCGCCAACTCAACCGATACAACATCACTGTTCCCGCAAACCCCTACCTCGGTATCGTCGAGGCACCAGAAGATCTCGAAACAGCAGCCCAAGAGTGGGCGGTAGGGGAAATCCTCAACGTTGACATGTATGACCAGCTCATGGAGCAGGCCACCGACGATCGCCTCGTTCGAGTTCTTGAAAATCTGCGTCGCGCCTCTTTGGAGGAGCACCTCCCCGCGTTCGAAGCGGCAGCGGCCAACGGTGGAACCCTTGACCCCGGAACGATGAGCTCTGAATCCGGCCGCAATTAGGCACCACCAACAAGGCTTCAGGACGCTGTCACACCTGTCTGCGACTTCCCCGGTGGCTGACACACAACCGAGAGAGTACGTAGTGCTGAATTAGGGCGAGACTGCGCATAAGTTTGTCGGGCTGACAGGATTTGAACCTGCGACCCCTTGACCCCCAGTCAAGTGCGCTACCAAGCTGCGCCACAGCCCGTGGCAGACGGTGATCGCTCACCGCAACTTCAGAAGTCTACCGGCCCCGCGGTCCGTTGGTTTCCAGAATCGCACTGTCTTTTAGCCCGAAGGCACACAGTCCCACCTCCCAGCCGCACCGTGGGAACCAGGTATCAGACCACCACGGCCTCGATGGTCAGAGTTAGCGGAGCTCCGCTTCGAGTCGCGCCCGCAGGTCCGGCCACGCTTGTGCAAAACCCGTGTGAAGCTCCCGGTCCTCGACCTTGGCCGGGTCAACCCACTCAAGGGCAGCGCTCTCCAGGTCGGTAATCCGGGGCTCAAAATACTCATCAGCAATGGCGAGGACTGTCGTATAAGACCAGAAACCTAGATCAAGGACGTTGTGTCCCACAATCCGCGCTGCATTATCTGGAATCCCCGCCTCTTCTTGGGATTCCCGTATCGCTGCGGTAAAAGCATCTTCCCCTTTTTTAGCGCACCGCCTGGGATACCCCAGGTCCCACCCTGGTGGGACCACTCTGCACGCAGTTGCA
>FUWD012900608.1_pt1 | contig 10074 bp, 16 predicted proteins | sample 1063281 | NCBI WGS metagenome assembly FUWD01 (sample SAMEA79048168, study PRJEB19326) | metagenome | biome: marine
TTAGCTGCGAGATGTCCGTCAGTATCCTAACGAGTTGGAGCTAAGCATGACCGAGTGGGAAAAAGAGCAGGAAGCTTTCTTGATCAAGATCGGTCAGGCAAAGCCAGCAACACCTAAGCCAGTATCTAAGAAAGATGAGGAATAAGCCGTGGCAGTATTTCTAAACAATGGAGTGGTTCTTACTGTTAATGCGGTAGACCTCTCAGACCATGTAACAGCAGTTACAATCAACCGCACATTTGATGAGCTAGAAGTAACAGCGATGGGTGACTCAGGTCACAAGTTCGTTAAGGGTCTAGAAGCATCATCAATCACAATCGACTTCCTAAATGACACAGCATCTGGAGAAGTTCTACAGACTCTACAGGCTGCATGGGGAACATCTGTTACAGTAACAGTTAAGCAGACATCTGATGCTGTATCAGCTGCGAACCCTCTTTACACAATGACAGCACTTGTAAACAACACTACAGACATTAATGGCTCAGTAGCAGACCTTGGAACACAATCTGTAACATGGAATGTAAACGGCACAATCGCAGTAACCACATCATAAGAAACTAAACAAAGGGGCTAACCATGGCAAGACTAAAGATCGTTCGTAATGATGGAAGCGTTATCGAGGGCGAAATCACCCCAGCGGTGGAGTACTCCTTCGAGCAGTACGCTAAAAAAGGGTTTCATCGTGCTTTTCGTGAAGAGGAGCGTCAGACAGATGTTTTTTGGCTTGCATGGGAAGTCACACGCAGATCAGGTGAATCTGTTAAGCCTTTCGGGATCGAGTTTATCGAGACACTTAAGAGTGTTGAGGTGCTTGATTCAGACCCTTTAGCTTAAAGCGGGATCTCCCATTCACCTACTTGATTGCTCGCTTGAGCATCAGGTTAGGGATTCCGCCACAAGCACTTTTAGATTTAGATAAGACCATGCTAGATGCTCTAGTTCAAGGTCTCAAGGATGAAGCGAAAGAGGTGAGCGATGGCAACAGAAGTCGTAGGCGCGGTCGCTCTTAGAAAAGCACTTAATCAGTATGCTCCAGACCTTGCTAAAGAATTGACAAAAGAGCTTGGGGCGATCCTTAAACCTGTTGTTGCAGATGCTCGATCTTTTGTGCCATTGCGCTCACCAATGAGCGGCTGGAGTGAGGCCTACAATCAAACAGGCAAGTTTCCTAAATACAACGCTTTAGAGATCCGCAAGGGCATTATCTATAAGACAACACCATCAAAACCTAACCGAGCAGGATTCGTGAATAACATTCGCATCCAGAATAAGTCTATGGTTGGTGCTATCTACGAGACTGCTGGTCGTAAAAATGGTCAGGGTCAAAATTGGGTGGGGCCACGCGCAGGTGGAGCATCTAAGGGCGTGTCTCGATCCAATAACCCTTATGCGGGTAATCAGTTTATTTCCAATCTTGGACAACTTTACGGGCCAAGCCGTAAAGGTGATTCTCGTATGATGGGTCGCTTAATCTTTAGAGCATGGGCTAAGACTCAGGGCAAAGCTAATGCTTCTGTCTTTAAGGCTATTGAGCAGACCACACAAAAGTTTAACAAGCGGACAGCAATCGTTGATGTTAGGAGAGCAGCATGAGTAATGTAGCCATTAACATTGCAGCCGAGTTCACAGGTAAAAAGGCTTTCAAACAAGCAGACACAGCAACACAAAAACTAACAAAAGATGTTAGAAAGTTAGCAGGTGCTTTTGGTGTTGCTTTTGGTGCTAGGGCGATCATTAACTATGGCAAAAACGCTGCTAAGGCTTTTGCAGAAGATCAGAAGGCTGCTCAATCCCTTGCTAACACTCTAGAGAATCTTGGTCTTGGGTTTAACGGCTCAGCCAAAGAGATAAATGATTACATCTCAAACCTTGAAAAACAAACAGGTGTCTTGGATGATGAGCTGCGCCCTGCCATGGATCGCTTGCTCAGAGCAACCTCATCAATTACTGAATCTCAGAAGTTATTAAGCCTTGCTCTAGATGTCTCAGCAGGTACAGGCAAGACTCTTACTCAAGTTTCACAGAGCTTGCAGAAGGCTTACCTAGGGCAGACTCAAGCACTAGGTCGCTTAGGTGTAGGACTCAGTAAAGCAGAGCTATCTTCTGGCAGCTTTGAGGAGATCAGTGCTCGCCTATCGACTTTATTCGCAGGTCAAGCAACCACAGCAGCAGAAGGCTATGCAGGATCTCTTGCTAAACTCAAAGTAGCAACTAACAATGCTTCTGAAGCTATTGGTGAATCTCTGTTTACCGCTGTTGGAACTCTCAGCGGTAGCGATGGATTACCTAAGACTATTGAATTGATTGAAAGCCTATCTACTAAGATAAGCACAGCAATTGTTAGAATCGCTCGCCTAGCTCGTAACATAAGCATCTTAGCCGCTGGTAATCCTTTAGAGTCAATACGCGATCTACAGGCAGCAACTAGAGCAGATCAGTTGGCAGATGCTAAAGCACAGGGCAACTTCGGTGGAGTTTATGCTGAGATCTATAAGACTCAGGTTGCAACTAACGCAGCTCAGAAGAAGGGGCTTTCCCAATCTAAGGCGATCACCAAGGAAACAGCAGCCCAGTTAAAGAACAAGAAACTTGCATTAGCAATCGATAAGGCTAATCTTGCACTTGGTAAATCTGAGGAAGTCTTTGACCTTGATAAGATCCAAGTCGCAGCAGCCCTTACATCTCAGGCAGAGCAACTAGGCAAGGCAACCAGCTCAGCGCAGTTGCTACAGATCGCTAATGATACTGCTCGCCTAAATGTCAAGCGTTCAATCGCAGAGTTAGAAGATGCTATTGCAGCCAAGGACGAGAAAGCCATTATTGCTGCAACCGCTAAACTTAACGCAGACCTTGGCATCCTTGGCACTTTAACCAAGCAAGATCTAAAACTCCAAGACATTAAATCAATCCTTGATACCCTCAAGCCTAAAGACTTAATTAACCTTGATAACTTAGAAGCTGCACTCGCCTTGCTAGGACAAATCTCATTAGCCAATGGCGCAATGGGTGGCACTTTTGGCGGTGGTAAGGTTGCATCTCCTATCGTTACTACAGCAAGCGTGGCAGCGGCTATCGCTGCGCGTTCAGGCTATGACATCTCAGGTGCTACAGATCCACGGGTAGCCTATGGCGGTCAGAGAATTGACAGCGCAGGCAACTACAATAGTTTCAATGCTGAGATGGCTTATGCCATGGGTGCAGGTCGCTACCAAGGATCATCAACAGGTAACACCATTGTAGTAAATACAGGCGTGGGAGATCCTAACGCTATTGCAGAAGCAATCGATCAAGTCCTCACAGATGCAGTCCAGCGCGGTACTTTGAGAGGAACATTCGCAACCTCATGACATGGCTTCCAGAGTGGCGAGTAACAGTAGGTGATGATGTCTATACGACTGTCACCTCTGTTTCCTATGCCTCAGGTCGCTTAGACATTGACAAGCAATGCACAGCGGGCTATTGCCGCGTGGAGATCATCAATACAGATAACTCACCTTTTACCATCAATGTCACAGAGCCAATACTTTTAGAGCTTAAAAACTCAAGCGGTACTTATGTCACAGTATTCGGTGGAGAAGTATCAGACTTTAACATTGGGGTCAGAAGCCCTGAGGAGACTGGCTACATCACCACCGGCACAATCTTGGGCATTGGCTCACTTGCCAGACTGACTAAGGCTATCTATAACACAGCCCTTGCAGAGGGTCTAGATGGCGCACAGATCTCAGAGATCTTAGGAGCAGCCTTAGACCTTGACTGGACAGAGGTAACACCAACAGTCACATGGGCAACCTACCCAGCAGATGTCACTTGGGCTAATGCTGAGTCATACATTGGTGAGGTTGATTCTGGCTTCTATACAATGATCGGTCTTGCTGCTAATGCTTCTGCTAAGTCTCAGACTTTGGCAGATCAGATTGCTAACTCAGCCCTTGGTCAGATCTTTGAGGAAAAAGATGGAGATGTATCCTATGCAGACGCAGACCATAGATCTGACACCCTCTCAGCAAATGGCTATACTTTTTTCGATGGGGCGTATGCAACACCAAGCTCTATCACCTCAACAACTCAGATTGCTCGCATCCGCAACAGCCTTATCTATCGTTACGCCACAGGATACGGATCAACCTACAGCACCTCAGATGCCGACTCCATAGCCTCATACGGGCTCTTCGAGAGGTCATTCGACTCTAACATCAAGAACCTAGTGGACATCACGGAGATCGCCATTAGAGAGCTTAATCTAAGGCGTGTGCCTAAAGGCTCACTAGGAGCAATTACCTTCCGCCTAGATAATCCCGACATGCCTAGTGCGATGCTTGACAGTCTAATTGGGGTTTACTTTGGTCAGCCTGTCCTCATTAGTAATCTGCCTTCTAATCTGCTAGGTGGCACATTTGATGGCTTTGTGGAAAATGTGGCACTTCGGGCAACTCCTACTTTTGTGGACATCACCCTCTACATTTCAGCGACTGAGTTCTCACTATCCACAACACAATGGGATACAGTCACACCAATTAACATAATCTGGACAGGCGTAAATGGTACACTTGACTGGAACAACGCGATCGGAGAATTAGACTAAATGGCAACAAGTCCAAACTTTAACTGGCCAGAGCCAGATAACACAGACCTTGTAAAGAATGGCGCATTAGCCATTCGTACAGCTGTGGATGCTATTGACAGTTCCTTAGTTGATCTTAAGGGTGGCACTACTGGTCAGGTGCTTTCTAAGACATCCGCAACAGACATGGATTTCACATGGGTTGCACAGGATGATTCTAACGCGATCCAAAACTCTATAGTGGATGCTAAGGGAGATTTAATTGCTGCAACAGCAAACGATACCCCTGCTCGCTTAGCGGTAGGTACAAATGGTCAAGTCCTAACGGCTGATTCAACAGCTGCCACAGGTTTAGCTTGGTCTTATGGTGGCGCACGCACAACTTATACACCGACATGGGCTGGCACTATTACAAATCCAAGCATAGGAAATGGAACTTTAAGCGGTTTTTACAATCGGGTTGGCGATTTAGTCAATTTTCAAGTTTATGTTGAATTCGGCAGCACTACAACAGTCGGATCGGGTGCTTACATTTTTGGGTTACCATTTGCAATGACTTCAACAAATAATGGAATTACTGGATCAACAGAAATCTTAAATTCTGGTGTTGCTTGGTATCGAGGTTATCAACCAGTTTCTGTCGAACAAGGTTATACAGATAAGTTTGTTTTATCTGATAATGCATCTAATGCGGTTTCTTCTATAGTTCCGATTACTTTTGGTACAGGAGATCGAATTATTGTTTGGGGGGTTTATAGTGTTTAATTTTAATCCAATGTTTCCAGATGCTACAAATGAGCAGAAATGGAAACAAATTAAATTGTGGCGTAATGCTCAACTTGTTGCTTCTGATTGGACTCAGAGCTTAGATGCTCCAGTAGATAAAGCAGCATGGGCTACCTATCGTCAAGCATTGCGCGATCTACCTGCTCAAGGTGGATTAGCAGATGCAGCGGAGTTTCCTGTTGCACCATGAAGCCTAAACTCTCCAAAGCTGCGATTCAGTTAAGAGAGCAGTTCGATGACTCGTTCCCAGATCGTGACCGCACATCGGATGGTTGGATCGGTGATACCCGACACGCTGCTCGCAAGTCAGATCATAATCCAGATGAGCAGGGCTGGGTTCGTGCCATTGATGTGGACAAAGACCTTCACAAAGGCGGGAAGCCAGACATCATGGGAGACCTTGCTGATCAGCTTCGCACCCTATCCAAAGCACAAAGAGACACGCGTATTGCTTACATCATTTACGATGGAAGAATCTGCTCCCACATCCTTAACTGGAAGTGGCGCAAATACACAGGGGCTAACAAACACACTAAGCATGTTCACATCAGCTTTAAGAAAAAGGCTGACAATGATAGTGCTTTTTTTCAGATACCTATGTTAGGCGGAAAAGATGAACGAGTTAAAGAAGATGTCAGGATCATGGATCAGAGCGTTTCTAACAGCTGCACTTGCACTTGTCGCTGCAGGGGAAACTGACCCAAAGAACATCGCCTATGCAGGTGCTCTAGCAGTTATCCCACCTGTATTGCGCTGGCTAAATCCTAAAGACGATGGTTATGGGATGGTCGAGTAGTGACACAGGAAAACTTCTTCACCCTCTACATCGCCACTATCGGCATCATTGGCGGCTTGTCAGGCTATGTCATCACTCACTTACTCTCTGAGATTAAGCGACTCAACACGCGAGTGGATGAGATCTACAACATCCTCTTAGACAGGTAGCATTGTGCTATGGCAAGAAAAGCAACTAAGGCATTAGAGGAGCAAGGCTACTCAAAGCTCGATGCTTACTGCATTGGGCTTTATGAGTATTTCACATCCTTAAAGCGCGCTGGCTTTGCTGAGGACATAGCGATGTTCATGATTACCGAGCCACAGGCTTACCCTCATTGGATCTTGCCAGACCCAATCGATCCTGAGAAGTTCGGGAATTATGAGGATGAGGATGACGATTAAGCGCATCGTAGTCGTATCAGATCTACAAGTGCCTTACCATGACAGGGTTGCAACCCGTAACCTTGCATCATTTATCAAAAAGTTTAAGCCAGATCAAGTAGTCACCATTGGCGATGAGATTGACCTTCCCCAGATAAGCAAGTGGGAAGAGGGGCGCATGGGCTCTTATGCCCAAACCCTAGACGATGACCGCAACGAGGCTGTGGATCTACTCTGGGAGTTAGGTGTCACAGATTGCATTAGGTCTAACCACACAGACCGCCTGTATAACATCATCATGGCTAAAGTACCTGCATTTGGGGCTTTGCCAGAGTTACGCTTTGAGAAGTTCCTCAAGTTCGATGAGTTAGGTATTACCTTCCATAAGAATCCCATGCCCATTGCTCCTAACTGGATTGCAGTCCATGGAGATCACACACCCATCAAGCCACAAGGGGGCTTATCAGCCCTTGAGGCGGCTCGTAGGCATGGAAAGAATGTAATCTCAGGACATACTCACAGAGCAGGGCGTTCAGCCTTCTCAGAGGCATCTGGCGGGCGTATAGGGCGTGTCCTGCATGGTGTCGAGGTAGGCAATCTCATGGACTTTAAGCAAGCTGCATACACCAAGGGCGTAGCTAACTGGCAGCAAGCCTTCGCCATTATCTATGTAAACAAGAACAAGGTTCAGGTAGATCTCATCAACATTGAAAAGGATGGCACATTCATCGTGGCTGGAAAGTCCTACGGGCGAGCCAGATAATCGTTATCATTTCGTTATCAGAATGTGCTTGATTCGTCTGTCATCTGTGTAACACTTATCTTGTAGCCAATCAAGGGCATTGGCACAGTTAGGTTAAATCATGAGCAGTTTAGATAAACTCTTCATTATCAGCTTGATAGGCATGTGCATAGGCTTTGCCTTGATTATCATCGATGTCCAGCGCACAGCCTATAAAAAGGGCGTACGCGATGGATACCATCGTGGGCGCGCCTACAAGGGCGAAGAATGAAATACAAAGAGATCCTACAAAGTGCAACCGACATCGTTCAAGATCGTGGTCTCAACGACTATGGTGCGCCTGAAGATAACATGCAACACGCAGCGATGCTCATCTCAGCATACTTACAGTACCCAGTCGAGGACTATCAGGTTTGTGCCATTCTCGCGCTCGTTAAGATCGCCCGAGCATCCACAGGAAACCCAGACAAAGCAGACAACTACATCGATGGAGCAGCTTACATCGCTTTGATGGGGCAACTAGCAACAGAGGAGAACGAGCTTTATGTTTAATCTAGAGGACTATGAGGATGTCGCAGCGCGAGTCCTACGCTTTCAGAAGGCTTACCCAGAGGGAAGGATCGTTACAGATGTTATCCAATTTAATCCAGAGAAGGGAATTGTCCTTGTATCGGCGCAGGTTTATCGTAATGCTAGTGACACTTTGCCTGCGGGCGTTGATTACGCTTTCGGAGATGCTTCTACATTTAACTCAGGCATGCGTAAGTGGTATGTTGAAGATACTTCATCGAGTGCAATAGGAAGGGCATTGAGCCTAGTCCTAGAGACTCAGAAAAAGCCAACAAAGCAAGACATGGCAAAGGTAGTAACACCCAAGGCAGTCAAGCCACCTGTTCAAGAGGTCAAGGCAGATGATCAGGACTACTGGACAACACCTGTCGGGCAATACAACAAAGTAGTAGATGCGCCTGTAACGCTAGACAAGGCACTCGAGACAGTAGCTGCAATCATTGGCACACCTGAAGCTGGGGAAGTACCTACTTGCCAGCATGGCACTCGTCTATGGAAGACAGGAAAGTCCTCAAAAACTGGCAAAGAATGGGCTAACTACTCATGTCCTTTGTTAGGTCATGCAGGTATGGAAGGCAAGTGCGAACCAATTTGGTATGAAGTAAACAGCGCAGGTAAATGGCAACCTCAGAAAGCGTGGGCTTAACATGGGCTTTGTTGAATACTTTGATGAGACAACAGGCGAGTGGACTAATCTAGAAGATGTGCCACTCTTTGACACTATCAATTGTCAGCTATGCAACGAGCCAACAGCAGCGCATGACATCGTTGCTGAGATCCATTTCAAGGATGATCAACCCATTGTAGGGGCGTGGCAATGCCGCAAATGTAAGGCAGTCAATGGCTAACGATAAGCTCTTTACAGCCATGATCATAACCATGTTCATCGCAGGTCTAGTTATGGGGTTCATGCTTAATGGCTAGTCAAGCAAGGAAACATAGAGGATTCCGTACAGAACGCGTAGTCGCACAGTACCTATCGACTGTGTGGAGCGGTGCAACTGTCGGAAGGGGTAGCGGTAAGGACATTGTTAATGTTCCCTTTGATGTTGAAGTCAAGGCAAGATCAGGCTTTCAACCATTGGCGTACTTAAAGCAATTAAAAGCTCGTACAGCTCTTTCGGGGGAATTGGGCTTCGGGGTAATACGACTAAACGGACAGGGTGAAGATGCGCGTGAGTATGCCGCCATCATCCGCTTAGAGGATCTATTACCGCTACTCAAATTAAAGTATGGTCACTTACAATCAGAACCCACAGAGATAGACATCGCCAGATGCCCTAGCTGTGGGTCTTACATGCTATGGAGATGCTTAACATGCCAGCCTACGACTACCGATGCAACGAGTGCAATCTCAGTCAAGAAATTACCCATGGATGGCACGATAGACCAGTAATACCTTGCACATACTGTAATGAGCCTATGGTTAAGGTAATTGCAGCTACACCGGCAGTATTTAAGGGCAAAGGCTTCTACTCTACAGATAAATAGTTATCCACAGAAGTTATCCACAGGGCAAATAAAGGAGGTCTCAATGAAGCGACACGCCGCTCTGACCAGCACTTTTAGTAATAACCTTGACACCGATGGTACGCTAACGGCGCAGAGCCCATCAAGGGCTCACCGCGAGCCCCTGAGGGGCGTAGCTCGCGGGGTGCTAGTAGCTATTGGGATAGCTCTATGCATTATGCCTAATGCAGGTAGTGCTCAAGAGATGCAAATAGAATTAACACCAAGAGAGTATGCATCTATCTTAGTTGATGATGAGAAACAGATGAGATGCTTAGGATTATTGTGGGGTAAAGAGTCAGCATGGAATCCAAATGCTGTTAATGGATCTCATTATGGTATTCCTCAAGGCAGATCTATCTATTTAAAGACTGCATCTATAGAGCAACAGATTAAGTGGGGCTTGAAGTACATACACAATAGATACGAGTATGATACTTGTAAAGCATGGCAGCATTGGAAGGATTACAATTGGCACTAGATAAGCTGAACTCTCGTAGGTATAGAGAGCAGCGTGAACGCATCTTCTCCAGAGATGGAAGAGTATGTCAATTGTGTGGCACAGATGAGGGTGAGATGCACATCGATCACATCATTCCTAGGAAATCTGGAGGGGATCACTCGTTAGACAATTTGCGTGTCCTGTGTAAGTCGTGCAACCTACGCAAGGGCGCGCTCAATGAGGGGGTTTTTTTAGCACGAGCGGCTACTAACTATAACGGTCCTAAGGTAGCGAACGAGA
>FUWD012839859.1_pt1 | contig 10072 bp, 11 predicted proteins | sample 1063281 | NCBI WGS metagenome assembly FUWD01 (sample SAMEA79048168, study PRJEB19326) | metagenome | biome: marine
AGTAAAATTTAAAAAATCAAAATTAAACAGAACTCTTGTATCTGTTGTTCCCAAATAAATTTAAGTAATAATTTAAATTACTTTTCAACATGAAATTCTTAGATCAAGCAAAGATTTATATTAAAGCCGGAGATGGTGGAGCAGGCTCTGCGAGTTTTAGACGAGAAAAATATATTGAGTTTGGCGGTCCTGACGGTGGAGATGGAGGAAATGGCGGATCTATTATTTTAGAATCAGAGGAAAATCTTAATACATTAATCGATTTTAGATATAGACAACATTTTAAAGCTGAGACTGGAAAATCTGGAAGTAAAAAAAATAAAACTGGTGCAGGTGGAAAAGACTTAATTTTAAAAGTTCCTGTTGGCACTCAAATTTATGAGGAGGATAATAATACATTAATTTACGATCTGACAAAAAACAAAGAAAGATTTGTAGTTGCTACAGGAGGAAAAGGTGGTTTGGGAAACACAAGATTTAAAAGTTCTACAAATCGAACTCCAAGAAAAAAAACTGGTGGAAAAAAAGGTGAAGAGTTTTGGATATGGTTACAACTGAAAGTTATTGCAGACGTTGGTATCATTGGACTACCAAATGCAGGTAAATCAAGTTTTTTGTCTAAATGCACTAAAGCAAAACCTAAAATAGCTAATTATCCATTCACAACGATAAATCCAAATTTGGGTGTTTTAAATATTAATCACAAAGAAATAGTTTTGGCAGATATTCCTGGTTTGATAGAAGGTTCGCACAAAGGTATTGGTTTGGGTGATAAATTTTTAAGACATATAGAAAGATGTAAAACTTTAATTCATTTAATTGATATATCGGAAAAAGATATTCTTGGAAATTATTTAAAAATAAAGAGTGAATTATCTAAATATGATAAAAAGATCTTAAAAAAAACGGAGATAATTATCTTTAATAAATTAGATTTGATAGATATGGACTCTATTACCGAAAAATTAGAAAACTTTAGAAAAAAAATTCAAAAAAAATTTTGAAATAACATCATTACTTTCTGGTCAAAATTTCGAAAAAATAAAAAAGATAATTTATAAGAAATGTACCTAAATAACGCTAAAATTATTATATTAAAAATTGGTTCATCCAATCTAGTGGACAGCAAAGGAAAGTTAAAAGAAAAATGGCTTCAAAGCTTAGCAAAAGATATAAAAAAATTAAAAAAAAGGGCAAGGAATTTGTCATAGTATCATCTGGTGCTATTGCCTTAGGCAAAAATTACTTAAAAGTTAAGCAAAAAAATATCAAAATCGAAATGAGTCAGGCCTTAGCGTCCATAGGACAAATTCATTTAACAAATATTTACCGAAAAATATTTGAAAAAAACAAGATTAAAATTGGTCAAATTTTAATATCGCTAGATGATACTGAGCAAAGAAGAAGAGCAATTAATGCAAAAAGAACTTTTGAGAATTTATTTAAATTAGGAGCGGTGCCTATTGTTAATGAAAATGATACAACTGCTACTTCTGAAATTAAGTATGGTGATAATGATCGTTTGGCAGCAAGAGTTGCTCAAATAATTAGTGCAAATACTTTAGTAATTTTTTCAGATGTAGATGGCTTGTACAGCTCTTTAGAAAATAAAAAAATTATCAAAGAAGTGAGTAATGTTGATGAAAAAATATATTCCTTTGTAAAAACAAAAAAAATTATTATGGATCTGGAGGTATGAAGACCAAACTAGAGGCTGCAAAAATTTGTATGAACGCAGGATGCCACATGGCCATAGCAAACGGAAAACATATAAATCCTCTTAGCAAATTACTCAAAGAAAATATTTGTACTTGGTTTTTGCCAAAAGTATCAACTCTAGATGCAAGAAAAAAATGGATTATTAGTTCGATAGGATCTAATGGAAAAATATATATTGATAATGGAGCTTTAAAAGCTCTGAGAAATGGAAAAAGTCTATTGTCAGCAGGAATTACTAAAGTCGAGGGTGCTTTTTCCAAAGGAGATAATATTCTAATTGTTGATAATGATGGTAAAGAGTCTGCCAGAGGCCTTACTTCATTCTCATCTGAAGAAATTAATAAAATAAAAGGACTCAAAAGTGATCAAATAGAAAAAATACTTGGATATTCAAGTAAGTCTGAAATCGTCCATAGAGATGATATGGTTAAATTATAATGAATAAATACTTAAAAAATATTGGATTAAAATCAAGGCTTGCTTTTAAAAATCTTAATAAAATTAAAAGTGACAGAAAAAATAAGGTTTTAGAAACTTATATCAAAGAATTGGCTAACAATAAAAAAGAAATTATAAAAGAAAATATTAAAGATATTAAATCTTGTAAGCGTAAAGATTTAATAGATCGGCTGATTATAAATGACAGAAAAATTGAAGACATCAGAAATTCAATAAGTCAAATCATAAAATTTAAAGATCCACTGGGGAAAGTGCTCGCAAAATGGAGGAGACCAAACAATCTTTTAATAAAAAAAGTAACTATACCAATAGGTGTGATAGGAGTTATCTATGAAAGTAGACCTAATGTTACTTCTGATGTGTCATCCTTGTGTTTAAAATCTGGTAATGTAGCTATTTTAAGAGGTGGATCTGAGTCGTTTCATTCAAATAAAATTCTATCGAATTTGTTTAGAAATTCACTAATCAGAAACAAAATAGACAAAAATTGTATACAATTTATAGATAAAAAAAATAGAAAAATTGTAGATGGCCTTTTATCTAAAATGTCAAATTACATTGATGTCATTGTGCCAAGAGGTGGAAAAAATCTTGTTAGAAAAGTTAAAAAATTTTCTACTGTAAATGTTATTGGACACTTAGATGGAAATTGTCACGTTTATATTGATAAAGATGCGAAGCTAGAAATGGCAAAAAAAGTTGTCTTAAATTCAAAGATGAGGAGAACGTCTATTTGCGGCGCAGCTGAAACTTTGCTTATTGATACTAAATGTATGAAATCTCATGCTGTTCCAATAATAAAAGAATTAATTTTTCTAGGATGTGAAGTTGTTGTGGATAAAAAATTAAACCAATTATTTCAAAACAAACTTAAATTAGCAAAAGAAGTTGATTGGAGAACGGAATATTTAAAGGCAAAAATATCTATAAAAACAGTTAAAGGGGTTGAAGATGCAGTTGCGCACATTTTAAAATATGGAACTATGCATACAGATGCTATCATTACTAATAATAAAAAAACTGCAAAATTATTTTTGAATGGAGTAAACAGTGCAATTGCCATTCACAATGCATCTACGCAATTTGCAGATGGTGGAGAATTTGGCTTTGGTGGAGAGATCGGTATATCAACCAACAAATTACCCCCTCGAGGACCTGTCGGCATTAATCAACTAACTTCTTATAAATATATAGTTGAAGGAAAAGGAAGTGTTAGATCGTAATTAATGAATTTAAAAAAAAAATATCAAAAAAAATTGGTATTTTAGGTGGCACTTTTGATCCACCACACAAAGGACATTTAACAATTTCTATATTTGCAATAAAAAAATTAAAGTTAGATTTTTTAATTTGGGGAGTAACGAAAAAAAATCCTTTCAAAAAAAATCCCATGTTCTCTTTAAAAAAAAGACTACTTCTTTCAAAAAAAATAGTCAGAAACAATAAAAAAATAAAAGTTCATAGTTATGATAAATTTTTAAAATCATCTGAAACCATAAAGTTAATTAAGTACTTAAAAAAAAAAGGTACTAAAAACAGATATTATTTTATAATGGGTTCCGACAATTTTGTTAAATTTCATAGTTGGAAAAGTTGGAGAAAGATTGCAGAATTATGTCAAATAGCCATATTCCCTCGCGCAGGTTACGTAAAAAAATCTTTGACATCCAAAGCTTTTAAAGCTTTGGGAAAAGAAAAATTAATGTTTCTACGGTCAAAAATGATTAATATTTCTTCTTCAAAAGTAAGGAAAAGTTATTTAAAGTGAAGTAATTAATGGAAATTTTAAAATTAAAAAAAACTGTTGAAAAAATTTTAGATCAAAATAAAGCAAAACACATCGTGGCTATAAACCTAAAGGGAAAATCTTCAATTGCTGACTATATGATTATAGCATCTGGAAGTTCATCTAGACACATTCAGTCGCTATCAGAAATATTGCTTACACACTTACAAAAGAATGGATTAACAGAATGTAAAATTGAAGGAAGAGCAAGTAAAGATTGGAAATTAATAGATGCTATGGATATTATTGTTCATATTTTTAATCCTGAAAAAAGAAAGTTTTATGATCTGGAAAAAATGTGGTCAGAACCATTTTCTAAAGAAAGTTTAACTTTATGATAAAAAATATTTCAAAAATTTTATTAATACTTATTTTTTTTACAACAAATGTAAGTGGTAAGGATAATGAAAATCTATATAAAAAAATAGATTTGTTTGGAGAAGTTTTGGATAAAGTAAAGAAAGAGTATGTAGATGAAATTAATGAGTCAGATGTAATGGATGCTGCAATAAATGGAGTTTTACAATATTTAGATCCATATTCTGTGTATATGAATCCCGAACTTTTTGAAAGTATGCAAACAGATACAAAAGGTGAATTTGGTGGCCTTGGTATTGAAGTTAGTATGGAGGCAGGAGTGGTGAAGGTAATTTCTCCAATTGACGACACTCCAGCTTCTAAAGCGGGAATCAAAGCAGGAGACTACATCATAAAAATTAACGATGTGCAGGTACAGGGCAAAACATTAATGGAAGCTGTTAAACTTATGAGGGGACCCGTTGGTTCTTCAATTGACTTAACAATAAGACGAAGGGGTGAAAAAAAAATAATAAACAAAACCATTATAAGAAAGATGATTCAAGTTAAGTCTGTAGAAGCCAAGATAATAAAAAATAATATTGGTTACTTAAGATTAAAATCATTTAACAGCAACAGTAGTAAGCAATTAGTAGAAAAAATAAGAAAATTTTGAAAAGAGTAAAAAATTAACCGGATATATTCTTGATTTAAGAAACAATCCCGGAGGATTATTAACTCAAGCAATAAATGTTACTGATTTCTTTTTAAATGACGGAGAAATTGTTTCAACAAAAGGCAGAAAGGCTAGCGAAAATAGACGTTTTTTTGCAAAAAAAGGAGATAAAGTAAAAGGAAAGCCGCTTATCATTTTAATAAATAATGGTTCTGCTTCTGCATCAGAAATAGTTGCAGGTGCTTTAAAAGATCACAAAAGAGCGATACTTTTAGGTGAAAATACATACGGCAAAGGATCTGTTCAATCAATCATACCTTTGAGTGATGGAGGGGGTATGAGGCTTACAATTTCTAAATACTATTTGCCATCTGGACAATCAATTTCAGAAATAGGCGTCTCACCTGATATTTTAGTAGAGGAAGAATCTGAAGATTTTAAAATTAATTCAGTCTCTGATAATCAATTAAATTACGCTATAAAACTTTTAACAATTTAAATGAAACAAAATGAACTTCCGCTTAGATTGGGCGTTGGCATAATAGTATTAAATAAAGAAAATAAAGTTTTTGTAGGTAAAAGAAGAGACAATCCAACAAATAAATGGCAAATGCCTCAGGGAGGAGTGGATCGTGGTGAAAACTTAGTTAATGCTATGAAAAGAGAATTAAAAGAAGAAACCAGTATTAGAAGTATTGAAATTTTAAAAGAACTAGAAGGATGGACTGAATATGAGTTGCCCGATTATCTCCTGGGAAAAATTTGGAGGGGAAAATATAGAGGCCAAAAACAAAAATGGTTTATAGTAAGATTTTTAGGTAAAGATGAGGAAATTAACCTTAAGACAACCCATCCAGAATTTATAGAATGGCAATGGCTAGATATTGAAAATTTGCCTAGTGTAATTGTTCATTTTAAAAAGAAAGTTTATGAAAAACTTCTACCAGTGATTAAGTCTTTTATAAATTAATTCTGGATAAAGCGTCTACTTTGTGAGAAATAACATAATTTGTTTTGTCATCTAAGCCACTTTTGTTGTTTAGCTGATTTTTACAATCGTCAATCATTTTAGATATTTGATCTCTTGAAAGTTCTTTTACGTCTAAAATCGTTGACGATAATATAATTAAGTTATTATTTGAAAATTCCACTGCACCTTCCTCAACAAAATATTCTGCTTTTTTAGAGCCAAAAATTTTAATAATTCCAGGCCTTAAAATAGCAATGAGTGATATATGGTCTTTTAAAATCGTCATATCTCCTTCAAAGGACGGAATGGTTACCGAAGTTGTCTGGTCTTTTAGTAAAATTTTTTCTGGTAAAATTATTTCTAAGTTAAAATTTTCTGACATTAAGTTGCCGCCTCTTTCGCCATTTTTTCTGCTTTTGCCACAACTTCTTCTATTGTTCCAACCATATAAAATGCTGCTTCTGGAAGATGGTCATATTCTCCTTTACAAATTGCATCAAAACTTTTTATGGTGGAATCTAGACTGACTAGTTTCCCTGGTGAACCAGTAAATACTTCGGCTACAAAAAAAGGTTGTGATAGAAATCTTTGTATTTTTCTTGCTCTTGCTACCGTTAGTTTATCCTCCTCGGAAAGTTCGTCCATACCAAGAATGGCTATTATATCTTGAAGAGATTTATAAGTTTGTAATATTTTTTGAACCTCTCTGGCAACTCTGTAGTGTTCTTCACCAACAATCCTTGGATCTAGAATTCTTGAAGTTGAATCAAGCGGGTCTACCGCAGGATAAATTCCAAGTTCAGCAATTTGTCTAGAAAGAACTGTAGTTGCATCTAAATGTGAAAATGATGTGGCTGGAGATGGATCTGTTAAATCATCAGCTGGGACATATATTGCTTGTACCGACGTAATCGAACCTTTGCTAGTAGTAGTTATTCTTTCTTGTAAATTTCCCATATCGGTGGCCAATGTTGGTTGGTAACCCACGGCTGAAGGTATTCTTCCCAAAAGAGCTGAAACTTCAGATCCGGCCTGTGTAAATCTAAAAATATTATCCATAAAGAATAAAACATCTTGACCTTCTTTATCTCTAAAATATTCCGCAACAGTCAATCCTGTTAAACCAACTCTAGCTCTTGCTCCTGGCGGTTCATTCATTTGTCCATATATAAGAGCTGCTTTTGATCCTTTGCCTTCAAGTTTAATAACTCCGGATTCAATCATTTCATGATATAAATCATTTCCTTCGCGAGTTCTCTCGCCCACACCTGCAAAAACAGAAAAGCCGCCATGAGCCTTGGCTATATTGTTTATTAATTCCATAATAATAACTGTTTTTCCAACTCCCGCACCTCCAAACAATCCTATTTTTCCACCCTTTGAATATGGCGCTAGAAGATCTATCACTTTTATTCCTGTTTCTAATATTTCTGTTTCAGTGGACTGATCTGTAAATTTAGGAGCATCTCTGTGTATTGGCCATTTCTCTTTTGTTTTTAACTCTCCTCTTTGATCAATCGGCTCACCAATAACATTTATTATTCTGCCAAGTGTCTCGGGTCCCACTGGAACACTAATAGGTGCGCCAGTATTTTTGACTTGATCACCTCTTTTTAAACCTTCGGTGCTATCCATGGCTATGGTTCTCACTCTATTTTCTCCCAAATGTTGAGCAACTTCTAAAATTAATTTATTTCCGCCGTTATCAACTTCTAGTGCAGTTAAAATTTCAGGTAAATCATCTTCGAATTGCACGTCAATAACTGCACCAATAACTTGAATAATTTTTCCCATTTTTTGCATCTTATAAACTTTCTGCTCCTGAAATTATTTCAATTAATTCTTTTGTGATAGCAGCTTGTCTGCTCCTATTATAATGTATAGTTAATTTTTCAACCAAATCACCTGCATTTCTTGTCGCGCTATCCATTGCGGTCATCCTTGAACCTTGTTCGCTTGCCGAATTTTCTAAAAAAGCTTTATGAATCTGAGTAGAAATATTTTTTGGTAGCAAATCATCTAAAATTTCGTCTTCCTCTGGTTCAAACTCATAGGATGTTGGTAAATCTTTGCTCGAAAGATCATTTTTCATAGCCGGAATTACCTGTTGTTTCTGTGGTATTTGAGAAATAACATTTTTAAACTTATTGAAAAATATCACACATTTATCAAATTCCTTATTTTTGAATAGTTTTACTATTTCTTGTCCGATTGCCTCTGCATCTCGAAAAGATAATTTTTTTTTATCTTTAAAATTAATTTTTTTTATAATGTAGCGACCATAATTTCTTTTAAGCTGATCAAAACCTTTTGTACCAACTGTAATGATTTTTAAATTTTTAGATTTTTTAATAATTTCATTAAAATAGTTTTTGGCCAATTTACATATATTCGTATTAAAGCTCCCGCAAAGGCCTCTGTCAGCTGTCATTACAACGCATAAGTGAGTCTTATCTTCTCCGGTTCCCGCCAAAAGTTTTGAAACATTTGAGGGATCACTAATTGCTTTGCTTAAATTCTGGATAATAACATCCATTTTATCACTGTAGGACCTGCCTTGTTCAGCCATTTTTTGAGCTCTACGAAGTTTAGCTGCAGCTACCATTTTCATAGCTTTAGTAATTTTTTGGGTGGATTTTACACTAGAGATTCTTCTTCTTAGATCATCAAGACTAGGCATTATTTTTTTTCAGAAAAATTTTTTTTATAATTTGTTATAATCTCAGACAAAGTTTTATCAGTATCTTCTTCTATTTTTCCACTTTTTTGAATCGATTCTAATATTTCTGGTTTTTCATTTTTTATTAGTTCTAGAAGACCTTTTTCAAAAGAACGAATTTGATTGATATCAATATTATCCAAGTATCCTTTGACTCCTGTATAAACCGATACAACTTGTTCAGCTACTGTCATAGGACTATACTGATCTTGTTTCAGAAGTTCGGTAAGTTTTGATCCTCTATTTAAAAGTTTTTGCGTCGATACATCTAAGTCTGATCCAAATTGAGCGAAAGCAGCCATTTCACGGTATTGGGCCAACTCAAGTTTAATTGAACCAGCTACTTTTTTCATTGCTTTAATCTGTGCGGCTGAGCCAACTCTAGAAACTGAAAGTCCAACGTTTACCGCTGGCCTTATTCCTTGGTTAAAAAGTTCTGTTTCTAAAAAAATTTGACCGTCTGTAATTGAGATCACATTTGTTGGTATATACGCTGATACATCGCCAGCTTGCGTTTCTATAATCGGTAGGGCCGTAAGAGAGCCTCCTCCATTGTCTTCATTAAGCTTAGCTGCACGTTCAAGTAATCTACTATGCAAATAAAAAACGTCACCAGGATATGCTTCTCTTCCTGGAGGTCTTCTTAATAAAAGTGACATTTGTCTGTAAGCGACTGCCTGTTTTGATAAATCGTCATAAATTATTAAAGCATGCATGCCATTATCTCTGAAGAACTCACCGAAAGTACAGCCCGTATAAGGTGCTAAAAATTGCAAAGGTGCTGGATCGGAAGCAGTTGCTGCTACAACTATAGTATAATCCATAGCCCCAGCATCTTGTAGAGTTTTAACAATTTGAGCAACTGTTGATCTTTTTTGACCTATAGCAACATAAATACAATACAATTTCTTTTTTTCATCATCAGATTCATTTATTTTTTTTTGATTTATTATTGTGTCAATAGCCACCGCTGTCTTTCCTGTTTGTCTATCGCCAATTATTAATTCTCGTTGACCCCTCCCAATAGGAATTAAGCTGTCAATGGCTTTAAGTCCGGTCTGCATAGGTTCGTTTACTGATTTTCTTGGAATTATTCCTGGAGCCTTGACTTCAACTCTTTTTCTTTTGATACCTTTTTTAAGATTTTCTTTACCATCTATAGGATTACCTAGAGCATCAACCACTCTACCCAGTAATTCTTTGCCAACAGGAACATCTACAATTGAACCGGTACGTTTTACAGTATCACCTTCTTTAATTGCTCTATCATCACCAAAAATTACAATTCCAACATTGTCGCTTTCCAAATTCAATGCCATGCCTTTTGAACCATCTTTAAATTCAACCATTTCCCCGGCTTGTACGTTGTCCAAACCGTGTACTCTAGCAATACCATCGCCGACAGATAGAACCTTGCCAATTTCAGAAACCTCCGTTTTTTCTCCG
>FUWD012856704.1_pt1 | contig 10069 bp, 14 predicted proteins | sample 1063281 | NCBI WGS metagenome assembly FUWD01 (sample SAMEA79048168, study PRJEB19326) | metagenome | biome: marine
CGCGTTGCTGGATAGCGGAGGAACGCCAACAACAGCAGCTGGCATCACAATGGTGAAAACGCCGGGCATGTCAGATGATAATGTTTTTTCAATTTCTCCATTTGCTTCAGGCTTTGCTCCGCTCGGATTTAAGCAGAACGCGACGAACCAACAGGCTACGCAGGCGATTCAGCCATTACGCGATCTGGACGCAACTCTGACGGCTTTGACTGAAGAAGCGGGTTATACAGTAAATTTGAGCGGCCACACATTCAGCGGGCTTGGCGTAGAAGGAAGCGGCCCCGGAACTTTGCTGGGAACTTTTATTGAAGAGGGCAAAGTCAAAGGGAAGTCAATGGAAGCCCAAATGGGCCAATATGCGAAAGAATGGGTTCAGGCGGTTGGAGTACGAAACAATATCGAGCAATCTGAACTTAACAGAATCATTGGTGACGGAACTGCGTCTGGCATACTCGAAAGAGCAGCGCTTGAAATGGAAGCTATCAAGCTGGCCAATTTGCCATCGCACGAAAGCGGGTTGGCCGAAGTGCCATATGACGGATATGTCGCCGAATTGCATGCTGGAGAGCGTGTACTGACGGCCCAGCAAGCAGATGCTGCTGACACTATGGCCACAGATTTTGCGGCGCTGCGGGGATCGATTGAAGAGATCATGATCGCGGTCGCCAGAAACACTGCGAAATCTTATCGACTTTATGATCGCTGGGATAAGAATGGCTTACCGCCAGAGCGAGCAGCTTAATGAAGATTATACGACCGGAAACAGTCACAGACAGCATTCTGCAATCTTCAACAGTTGCAGAAACTGATCAAGCAGAATGGGCGTCTGGCACAACTTATGCCGATGGCGATTTGGTCATGGTTACCAGCACAGCTGGGGGCGCTGCGACTGCGACTCATAAGATTTATGAATCACAGGCTGGAAGTAATACCGGGAACGATCCCACAACCGACGATGGTACAAATTGGACGGAAGTCTCCAGCACGAATCGGTTCAAGATGTTTGATTCCATCGTACAGGATCAGACCACGAAAGCTGGCGGCTTCAATGTCGTTTTGCAGTCTCCGAATGTAATCAATGCCATCGGGCTGATCAATGTTGATACCGCATCAATCACAATCGAGGTGGTTGATAGTGTGGAGGGTACTGTCTATGACGAAACATTCAACATGGTATCCGATTCAGGGATCACTGATTGGTATGCGTATTTCTTTGAGCCAATCGTTCGAGATGATCGCTTGGCTGTTATAGGATTGCCGCCGTATGCTGGCGCAGATATCACTGTGACATTCACTGATACCGGAACAGCCAAGTGCGGCGCATGCGTGATCGGACAATTTTCAGATTTGGGACTTTCCCAACATGGCATGAATCTGTCGATCATCGATTATTCGACCAAAACGACAGACACGAGCGGAAGGGTAACAATCACTCCGGGGGCATTTTCCGACAAAATGGAGGTTGATGTCGTTTTGGATACATCAACATTCAAACAAGTCAAAGACGTTTTGACGGATGTTAGAACTACGCCATGCGTCTGGGTTGCCGAGGATGGCAATCGAGGCTCCATCATTTATGGATACTATAGAGAATTTGATATCATTTTATCGAACCCAACACTCAGCAGATGCGCGTTGGAAATTGAAGGGCTAATCTAATGACAATTGACACGATAAGCACACTGCCAACAGCGCCATCGAGAGATGACGCCCCGGCCACGTTTATTTCAAGAGCCAATGCTTTCTTGGCTGCATTGGTAACGATGCAGGGCGAACTGAACACCAGTATCGGCCAGATGAACACTGATATCGCAAGCACAAACACAAATGTGACGCTTGCAAGTGAGTGGGCAATCAAAAACGATGCCGCCGTATCTGGCAGCAATTGGTCTGCATTTGCGAACGCATCTGGCGCATCTCCGACCGGCTCGGCAAAAGCGTGGGCAACAACCGCAGAGGATACAATCGTTGCAGACGGGGAATACTCTGGAAAGCACTACTCTGCGAAATCGGCTGACAGTGCTACAGCAGCCGCGTCTAGTGCTGCCACAGCCGCTCTGACTGCTAATGCCGCTCTCTGGGTAAGCGGTGCGTCATACGCTGCCGGCGCTAACGCTATCTCTGGAGTTGATTTCAAAACTTATCGAGCTAATACCGCAACCAGTGGAACTACTGATCCATCTTCATCGTCAGATTGGGATGCTTTGGTCATGGTGAACGGAACGCTATCCAGACAAAACTATACTGCGACAGGCGGCCAAACGACTTTCAATATTAATTACGATGTTGGTTTTGTTGATGTCTATCTAAACGGCGTCAAGTTGGTAGTCAGTACAGATTTCACCGCAACGTCAGGCACGAATATTGTATTGGCGAGCGGAGCAACTGCCGGTGACAAAGTAGATATTCTGGCATTTGGTTCATTTGCCGTTGCCGATGCGATGTCGGTTGCTGATGCTGATGCAAAGTATTTGCAAAAAACGAATAATTTATCGGATCTAAATAACGCAGCAACAGCCATCACAAATCTTGGCATCACATCATCTGCCGCCGAGTTAAACCTGCTCGATGATTTAAGCAGAGGCTCACTAATCTATGGCAATGCTTCTGGTGCAACCGCCGAACTGACCAAAGGCACAGCCGCTCAAGTTTTAACATCAGACGGCACTGATATATCTTGGCAGGATGCTGCTGGCGGCGGTGCTACTGCTCAGGTCGTTTATGCAGAAACAACGGCATTAGCATCTGGATCAACAACAATTCCCGGCGATGACACAATTCCGCAAAACACAGAAGGCACTCAGTTTTTAACTGCAACGATTACACCAACTGACGCGGCGAATGATCTTATAATCGAAGCGTCATTTCAGGTGCATCAATTAACTGGTGGAGAGCGTTTGGCGATGGCTTTGTTTGTTGATTCTACAGCAGACGCAATCGCGACAGTTTTTAGTCGGAGTACAAATGCTTATTATCCAAACGGGCCAATGGTTCTGCGAAAAAAAATTGCAGCAGGATCGACAAGTGCCAGAACATATAAAATCCGTATTGGAGCAACGTCAGGGTCAATTGAAGTAAATCAATGGAACGGCACTCAAAATTATGGCGGGACTGAAGTTTCCAGCATAACAATCAGCGAGGTGACTCCGTGAGCTATAAAGTAGTACGAAATTCAGATGGTCTGGTAGTCGCTTTCGGCCCAAACAATGAGCATTATGAGCCAACAGTACAGGCAGGTGAGACATTAGCAATAGAACAGGATCAGCCTACTAGATCGCGTTCTGCGTCAGAAGTGCGCCAAGATCGCAACAACAGGCTGGCGGCTAGTGATTGGACGCAAATGCCAGACTACTCTGGAGCAACCAAAGCTGATTGGGCAACTTATCGGCAAGCCCTGAGAGACATTACAACGCATTCAAATTTCCCTGATCTACAGGACTCAGATTGGCCTGTGGAGCCGTAGGAGTAAAGCATGAGTACAGCACGAGACATAGCTGACAGCGCAGCGACTATCAATTACATCGACAACGTAACGTCTGATGTTCAGGCGCAGATAGATAATATTTCCCCATCGCCAACAATCGATGCAACTGCGTCTGGCGCATTGGCAAACGGTGACACTGTAATTGTAAACAGTAATGGGACTGTATCTGCTGTTTCTGGTAGTGGTGCGAGTGAAAATCTTGGCAGTAATCAAATTCTTGATTCAAATACACGATTTAATGGGCAATGTATATATGACACGCAAAACGACAAACTAATTATTTTTTACAGAAACTCTACGACAGGTGATTTGGTAGGCAGAGTTTGTACTGTATCGGGAGACACTATAACCGCCGGAGCGGAGCAAACGGTTTATGCAAACAACGGCACTGTTAACTACATGAGCTTTGCATACGTTGGTTCTGGTAAGTTTGTGTTTATGTCGAATGACGGCAACGTAAATGGCGGGGTTTCAGCAGTTGGCTCAGTTAGCGGCACAACTATTACAATGGGAAGCACTGTTCAGTTTGGTGACAACGCAAACGATGTTAGAAGTATCAGCATTGTTTATGATGAAAATGCAGGGAAAGTAGTTGCTTTCTGGAATCAAAATGTAAGTCCATATTATAGCTATGCTGCGGTCGGCACTATAAGCGGAACAACCCTGTCATACGGAACTCCAGTTCAAGTAAGTACACAAAGAGGATGGTTTTATCCAGATTCAGTTGTTTATGATTCAACAGCACAAAAAGTTATTTGCTGCTATATGACTGCTGGTGCTAGCGAATATGGCCGCGCTAGGGTTGGAACTGTGTCTGGAACTTCTATTTCTTTTGGCACGGAAGTTACTTTTCGGTCATCTATTGTCGATAATATAAGCGCAACGTATGACCCTGATGAAGATAAAACACTGGTATTTTGGCGTGATACTTCAGGTGGTTACGATTTACACACATCTGTTTTGACTGTATCTGGTACAAGTTTAACAGCGTCAACATATACAAAGATTAAAGAATTGCAATGCCGAGATATTGCAAGTGTGTATGATACCACTGCAAATAAAACTGTTGTGCAATATAGAGATGTTGAATCATCTCAATTGACTCGAATATTAATTTTAAGTCTCTCCGGCACAACCGTAACAATTGAATCTGATCTTACTACGACTGTTAATTTTGATAATAGTCAACCACAAATAGCTTTTGACCCAGATCAAGGAAGAGTAATTCTTTTTGGAAATGATACAGACAACTCTTACTATGCAACCGCAATACCATTAACAGTGGCGTTTTCTAACTCAAATATGACGGCAGAAAACTTTATAGGATTTAGCAACGCTGCATACTCTGATGGAGATACGGCAACTATTCAAGTTGTTGGGTCTATAGATGACGCTCAGTCTGGTCTTACAGCAGGTCAAACATATTATGTAAGTTTTGATGGTTCGTTGGTTCTGACTCCAGTAGACCCAAGCGTTACTGCTGGAACTGCTGTTTCTGCTACAGAAATTATTGTTAAAGGTTAAATTATGAAGACTATTATTGATAACAATAATGTTTCTAAATATTTATTTGCTGACGATGTAACGATTTCGGTGTCAACAGATTGTATTGATGTATCTGGCGGTGAAACGATTCGCATTGCGGATATGAACTCAAGTAACGCATCTGCGATTGAAAGCGTAAATGCGCCAGATGATTGGTACGCAGGCAAATATACTTGCTCCGCAGATGGCACTTGGACTGCCGTTCCCGACTGGGTTGATCCGCGGGATGCGTAATGATCCACGTTTTCGTCTTGGTTGTAGTCATTGGCGGGCTAGAGTCTACTGATTCATGCACGAATGGCGCAATGTGTTTTTACGATGTAAATCGTTGCAACTATTTCGCGTCAAGATTAAGAAGAAATAACTCTTCACCATCGACAAGTGATTCGGTTATTGCTTACTGCAAGCCGACTTTCGTCGATCCAACAACTGATGGTCTGCGAGTGTACTGATGGCGATTGCAGAAATCAGCATGGCCATTGCCGGAGCCAGAAAAGCGGTTCAGTTTGTCAAAGCTGTTGCCGAGGCAAAGGGCGACTTTGATCAGTGCATTGGCAAGATTCACAATTTCTATAATTTCTATGACTCCGTGCGCGAGGCAGAAGTCAAAGCGCAGAATGGTGACTATTTCCAGAGAAATAGCCCGGAGGCACAGGCGTTAGAGGAGATTCAAGCCGCATACCAGATGGAGCAGATGGAAGAGCAGATGCGCTTTCTGATCCATTACAATATGTCGCCAGAGCATTTCAAGCGGATGATGCGGCGCAGAAAAGAAATCCGCGCTCAAAGATTACAAAAAGCAAAAGCAAAAGCAGAAAGGCGCAGGCTGTTAATTGATGGCCTGTTCATTTTTGCTTGCGTTGTCGCTGCGTTCAGTTTGATTGGATACGCGGCAAATTTAATTATAGGGGCAAGAGGATGATTCTGAATTTGGTTCAAAGTTTGGCAGAGCCGGTCACAAAGGTTCTGGATAAAGTAATCGAGGATAAAGATCAAAAGGCTGCTTTGGCCCATGAGATTGCAACGCTTGCCGACAAGCAGGCGCAAGAGCAAGTCATGGGGCAAATGGAGATAAACAAAACCGAGGCGCAGCATGCTTCACTGTTCGTTGCTGGGTGGCGACCAGCTGTCGGCTGGGTTTGCGCTCTGGCGATGCTTTTCAATTTTCTGCTGATTCCATTCATCAATCTCGGCTTAGATGTCGGCGGCTTAGATATTCAACTCGATTTGATTGATATGGAGACAATGATGCCGGTTCTGTTTGGCATGCTTGGCTTGGGCGGCATGAGAACTGCCGAAAAAATCAAGAAGGTAGAGCGGAACAAATAATGGGCAAGCATTGGGACAATAAATCATCCCGAAGAACGCCAAGTTCGGAACTGCTGAAATTCTGCAAAACAGATCGCCAGCTAGAAACTCTCTCTGCTTACATTAAGTATGAGACATCCGCAGCAGCTGCCGAGGTTCTCGGGGTTACAGAAAGAACTGTTCGCGATGCTGTGGCGGCTGTTAAGAGAAACGCCGCAAAAGAGGGCTGGACAGAATCGTTCGACGCGACCAGATTTGTTGATCCCGGCCAAGTAGTAATTGGCAAATCTACGCTCACAAAGGATGATGAAGGAAATACTGTCTGGATCAAGACAAAGGCGCAGCAGGAATCACAGCGTAAAGCATTCTTTGAATTTGTCGAGGGGCTGAACTCCCAGATCAAGCCGGTAAAGCCAAAGAAACGGCCAAGCAAAAAGAAACTCAGCGAAGAGATCATGCCCGCCATATTCATTGGCGATGCTCACATTGGCATGCGGGGCAATGGTCAAGAAACAAAAGCCAGATCATTTGACTCTGAAACGGCCAAAAACGAAATCTGCAATGCGATTGACGATCTGATTTGTGTCGCCCCAGAGGCTGATACAGGGCTTCTGGTCAATGTCGGTGACTTTGTTCATGCCAACAATTCAAATGGCACAACGGGCAAGGGAACGCCGCTGGAAGTGGATTCTCCGTATGAGAACTTCATGCGCACGGCTGCGGAGACTCTGCGGTACTCAATTGACGCAATGCTGGCCAAGTTCAAGCGAGTGGAAGTGGTGATCGCCCGAGGGAATCACGATCCAGATGCCGCTGTGGCTTTGCAGATGATTCTGGAGTTCTATTATTCCAGAGAAAGCCGGGTGAATGTTCTGAAAAGTCGAGGCTTCTTTCATTATCTGAAATATGGGAACTGGCTGATCGGCGTTCATCATGGTGACAAGGTAAAGGCAGAGAAGCTGGCCAATATCATGCCCAGAGATATGCCCGATGCTTGGTCGGATACAACTCACAGAATGTGGGCTGTGGGCCATTTTCACCATTCTCACGAGATCGAGTGCGACAATTCGGTGGTGGTGAAGAAGTTTGGAACTCTCGCGCCGCCAGATGCTTGGCATGCGGGGCAGGGGTATGGCTCAAGTCATGTGATGGAAATGATCGTTTTCAAGCGCAACGGCGGCAAAATGCTGTCGTATACTTACGAAATTCCCAGTGAAAACAGGCAGCTGGACGCCGATATTTTTTAGCGAAATAAACGTGATAAAATTACCGATATGGCTTATACAAAACCACAACTCCGCGAACGTCTGAAAGACAAAATCATGCGCGGCGGCAAGGGCGGCAAGCCGGGACAATGGTCGGCTCGCAAGGCTCAATTACTGAGCGCCGAATATCGCAAAGCTGGTGGTGGATATACCGGCGGCAAGACAAAGACCCAGAAGTCGCTTTCCAAGTGGACGAAGCAGGATTGGGGAACCAAGTCTGGCAAGCCGTCCGTTTTGGGCAAGAAGGCAACCGGGGAACGATATCTGCCCAAAGCTGCTCGCGATGCGTTAAGCCCGCAGGAATACGGCGCAACGACTCGCAAAAAGCGGGCTGATCTGAAAAAGGGCAAATCAGTATCCCGGCAACCGAAAAAGATTGCCAAAAAGACTTCACGCAAAAGGTGAAATCATGGCCAAAGATCCAAGACTTACAAGATTGGGGCTTGAAGGATACAACAAGCCAAAGCGCACACCGGGCCATCCGACGAAATCACATGTCGTGGTTGCGAAACAGGGCGATCAGATCAAGACAATTCGATTCGGGCAGCAGGGCGTCAAGGGATCTCCCTATCGAGAGGGTGAATCCAAAGCCAACAGATCGCGGAGATTAGCGTGGAAAGCCAGACACGCAGAGAACATCAAGAAGGGCAAAATGTCAGCCGCTTACTGGTCTAACAAGGTGAAATGGTGATTATTATGTGGACTAAACCTACTTATCAAAAAGTTCGACTTGGTTTTGAAGTAACGATGTATTTCAAGAGCGTTTAATCTACTGAGAAAAGAGGAAATCAAGATGCCGGGGCATTACGGGAAAGGCAAAAAGAAAAAGCCAAAGGGCAAGTAAGTTGGAAAAGTATGATCCTGTTGAATTGATACTGTCGATCATTTATCACGGGCAGGGCCAATACACGCCGGACGAAATACAAGAAATCATCGAATTGATGTATCTGTATCACGGCGAGCAAGAATCGAATTTTGAAAAGAAGGGCAAAAAGGATTTCAAGGTTGTATCAATCAATACTTTTGACGATGAATCATGACCGATGCCGAACTAGAAATATTGCTTGATAAAGCTGCGAAAAAGGGCGCTGAAGAGGCTCTGCGGGCCATTGGCTTGCATGACGAAGAAGCATACGACGATATGAAGGAACTGCGCTCTCTGCTCGATGTCTGGCGTGATACTAGGCACACAGTCGGCCAGACCATCGCCAGAGTGATCACAATGGGGATTCTGGGTCTGATTGCGGTTGGTGTATACTTTGAATTTGGTGGGAAATCTTAAAAAAGAGAGGAAACAACGTGGGAAAATTAAAACTTGCATTTGAAATCGGTAGATTTGTCGTTTTTATCGTCACTTCACTTAAAACTCTGGTTCTGAACGCTGAAGAGCAGCTGCCAGAGGGCGGTCATGGCAAAGAGAAGTTCGAGGCCGTGAAGACCGCAATCATCATGGCTGCGAAATATGCCGAGATCGCTGACGAAGCAATCGAAACTGTCGATGGCTTCATTGATGAGCAGATCGAAAGCACTGTTGCGAAGTTCGTCAACAAGCCTGAATGAAATACTTCAATCTGCGGGAATTCGCTTGCCAGTGCGGGGAATGTGATTCAGACGGCAGTGAAATGTCTGAAAACTTTCTTCACGCACTGGAAGCCCTGCGCTATATCTGCGGATTTCCGTTCGTCATCACTTCTGGCTATCGCTGCGATTTGCATCCCATAGAACGCCGCAAGAAGGTCATGGGGACGCATAACGGCGGCGTTGCTGCCGACATATCAGTCAGCGGATATAAAGCCCTAGAACTGCTCAGAAACGCTCAGAACATGGGCGTGTTCACCGGGATCGGCGTCAGTCAGAAGGGCAACGGCCGATTCATCCATCTTGATATCGCCGGGGATTTTGAGTTCGGCGGGCCGCGACCGCATATCTGGTCATATTAATACCATTTTTTGTTGGCTTTTATGAACTGAACGGGGTATTCTCTGTTCTGCGGTAATTTTGCCGCATTCATAAAGGTAGCAAAATATGAGTGAACCAAAACCTATTGATCCATTTTCAATGGAAGCAATCACCAAGCGATATCAGCTTGATGTTCCAGTTGATGACGTATCCGAACCATCGCTGACAGCTGGCAATATCTGGCAAACGCTTTCCCGAATTAACTGCTCCGAGCATATCGAAAAGAAAGGCAACTTGACGTATCTGTCTTGGGCTTGGGCATACGGCATCATGATGGAGAACTATCCAGAAATGCAGTTCTATATTGCTGATGATGAAGTTCAGCAGGATGGCACGATTCTGGTGAATGTGATCGTCACAATTGGCGATATGACTCGCAAAATGTGGCTTCCGGTGATGGATCACAGAAACAAGCCGGTCGCTAATCCGAATGCTTTCCAGATCAATACGACAAGAATGCGCTGCTTGACCAAATGCTTTGCGCTGTTTGGTCTGGGTCACTATATTT
>FUWD013189230.1_pt1 | contig 10066 bp, 10 predicted proteins | sample 1063281 | NCBI WGS metagenome assembly FUWD01 (sample SAMEA79048168, study PRJEB19326) | metagenome | biome: marine
TTGGAGCAACGGTTCAAATGTATCATGGTGTCAGATGGAATGATTTTAAAAATCTTATTGAAAAATCACATTCTGTAGAATTTTTGTTAGATAATTATAATAAATCAATTTGTGAAATAAATCCAAAATCAAAATTATTAATACTTTGGGGCATAATTGAGGATGTTTTTTTTGAAGGTGATTTCATTTCGAATAATGAATTCACAAAATCTCAATGCTTATTAGATGATGAAGAAAAATCAAAATTTCAAAAATTACTAAATGATTCCAACTTATCTTGTAATAAGCAAAAAATTATATATGATCGGATATGTGAATTGAAAGAATGTAACAGAAACAGTATAATTGCAAAAAATATTTCTCACTTCCTAAATATAGATTGTAGCCTTGTTGATAAAAAGATAAAGAAAATATCGAAAATTAGAGGAATACAAGCTCACACAACAAAAAAATATTCAGTTGATTTGATAAAGAGCAATGAGTATTTATTAGACATATTAGAAAGAACAATTGATAAAATATTTATTAAGCCAGTTTGATAATATCATTTTATATTCCATAAAAAATTATTCTTCTCTCTCTTACTTTTCAAAATAAATATCTTCTTTTCAGAATTCTTCAGCAATCGTGTGTAGGTTTTCTTATAGTCCCAATGAGAGACACAAATCCAGTATAAAATAGAATTCTTAGAAAAGAAAGTCTGTCTGAACGTTTCGACATTATCCCCGAATAATTTCTCCTTGGTTACAATCCTCTTTATTGAACGAGTAAGTGCCTGCAGAAAAATCACAACAAAGGGATAATCCAGCCAAATGATCGTGTCTGCACGAGCCCAGACGAGATCGCGCCACAATACTGAAATTTCCATCTATCACCCAGTTGCCCTGCTCTACTACTCGGGCAACACTTTTTCTGAACTGCTCTCTATCAGCGATCTGCCAGTTTTTTTTCCAGAAAATAGTGTCCAGTTCGATATGGGGAATGTGAAGGAGTTTGGAAAGCTGTCGAGCTAAGGTTGTTTTACCGGAGCAGCTTGTGCCAATGATTGCAATTCGCTTCATTGGTGGAATTTAATCCCATACTCGGATAAACCGAACCAAAAAAAGAATGCACCACAGAGAACACAGAGAGCACCGAGAAAGATCAAAAAAGAAAATATATCAGAAAAGGTAGAAAAAAAGTTAAATGGTATAAATGCACAATAATAAACGATTTCAGATAATAAGAAAATCAGAGAACCTGTCAAAATCATAATGTTTCTAATTAATCTACAGAATATATTATATGATGATCAGTGTACGTTTTTCTGTTTAATTACATCTGCAACAGTACGCAGCATGATCTTGAGGTCAAACATCAACGACCAGTTCTCAATGTAGTAAAGATCGTAAGCGAGTTTTTCAAGGGGTTCTGTAGTAAGTTCAGCCCTTCCATTGATCTGAGCCCATCCTGTTATGCCGCCGCGTACGATGAGTCGGTCATCCCAATTCTGGATTTCTTTAGATAGCTCATCATGAAAGAAGGGGCGCTCCGGGCGGGGTCCCACCAATGACATATCCCCTCTTACCACATTGAAAAATTGAGGGAGTTCATCCAATGAAGATTTTCGTAGGAAATTGCCAATTTTGGTAGTCCTTTCTTGCTGGTCGGAAGTGGAATAAGTAGGACCGGTCTCATCTTCAGCATCGACATACATGGATCTGAATTTAATGAACCAGAATTCTTTGCCGTGCAGTGTGACTCTTTTTTGTTTATAAAGGATATGTCCTTTGGAGCTTAATTTTACAAGAAGCAACAGAGCGAGCATAATAGGGGATGTGATGATAATAAGTGGAATGGTAATTAAAAGATCAAAACATCTTTTCACAAAACATTGCCATTTAGTGAAGCAGATGTAAGTCACACCGATCAGGGGTATGCCGTCCATGTCATCAAAATCTGTTGAGCCGGTTTTAAATTGATAGCGAGTTGGAGTAAATCTCAGGAAAATGTCATTATCTTTGCAATAGAGAATAATATTATTGAGCGTTTTTTGGTCAATGTTGTCAACAGCAATGAAAAAGCGCTTCAGCATTGACCGATTTTACGATCTTTTTAAATTCTCTAATAATTCCTAAGTGAACATAGTGGTTTTTCAGATGATAGCGAAGTTTGTCCGGAGTAACGTTTGATATGCTTCCAATATAATTAAATCCAAGATCAGGATAGAGGAGCATTTTTTCTGCAATCTCCTGCCCCATTGAATTTACTCCAATAATGACCGCTTTCTTATTGCCAATATTATGACTGAGGACGATTTTTTTATTTTATTAATAAACCAATGAGAGATGACCAATATCAAAAATGCTACAGGCAGTGAATAGATTATCACGTAGCGAGATTGCGGCAAACCTTGAAAAGCGTAGGTGAACGCAAATGTAAGCATTGTCGCAAATATTGCACCTTTGCCAATGGCTGTTATCTCATTCATCCACTGAAGAGGTCCACCGTATTGTTTGTATAAACCGGAAACAATAAACGAAAAAATCCAGATGAATACGAGCAGCCACAATATCTTAAGATACATATCAATGTACACATCGGGATAAGCACTTATATCGCTGACATGAAGCATCCAGCGAAATTTCATCCTATAAGCCAAATAGAAACTCAATGCAACTGCGAAAATATCATTCGTAATTTTGAGTGCGGTAAAAAAGAGATTAATTTTTTTCTTCGTCATGGGCATTACTTAAGTGGAAATTTTTAAATATTTCTATGAAATAAAAAAGGATAATGCACATTCCCTTGTCAATTTTCTTGAAATTATGCTGCATACAAGATTGAAAAAATTGACGTGTTGTACGCGTTAAAAATTTTCGTAAATGAAATAAAAAAGAATTAATAGAAAGAGTTATTAATATGGATAATAAGCATTTTGAAGCTGTAGACAAGAAAGTTTTGGAGAATACTGTACAACGTTGCCGGGAGAGGAATGTCATTATTCCTACTTATGAAGAGATGATCCATCCAGGAAAAGTGCCCGGAAAAATAAAACACGAACTCTCCAATATAGGATTATGGGATTTGCATCCAAGAAATTTATTTAGAATTACCTGGAAGAATGAACCAAAAGAAAAGGGTGGCGGTTATGATGGCGTGAATTTCATGGAAGTACCATCAGAACTGACTGGTGTGAAGGCACGTATATTTATCTTAATTGGAAAGTATTTCCCGACCGGTTCACATAAAGTTGGTGCGACCTTTGGACCGCTTGTCGAGAAATTGATTCGTGGTGTCTTTGACCCCACAAAGCAGAAAGCCCTCTGGCCCTCAACCGGTAATTATTGCAGAGGCGGAGCGTATGATTCATATCTGCTTGCATGCCCCTCGATCGCAGTATTGCCGGAAGGAATGTCTCGTGAACGTTTTGAATGGCTCGAAAAAGTAGGAGCTGAGATCTATGCAACACCCGGATGCGAGAGCAATGTGAAAGAAGTGTATGATAAAACCAAGGAACTGAAAGAAGCCCGTGGAGATGAGATCGTAGTGCTTAATCAGTTCAGCGAATTTGGTAATGCTGTCTGGCATTATGCGGTGACAGGTCGTGCGATGCAGGAAGTGTTTGAAAATAATAAACTTTCAGGCCAGCGAATGAGCGGATTATTCCTTACGCAAGGATCTGCAGGAACACTCGGAAGCGGAGAATATCTTAGAGAAAAATACCCGACTATAAAAGTCTGTGCCGGCGAAGCTTTGCAGTGCCCGACACTTCTGTTCAATGGCTATGGTGGACATCGTATTGAAGGAATTGGTGATAAGCATGTGCCATGGATACACAATATGAGAAATATGGATATGGTGGCTGATATTGATGATGATGCGTGCATGAATCTGGTGAGGTTGTTCAACGAACCAGCAGGAAAGGAATATTTGATTTCCCTCGGAATTGCCCGAGAATTTGTTGATGAACTCCACCTGCTTGGCATTTCATCTATTGCGAATCTTCTTGGGACCATTAAGATGGCAAAATATTATGAAATGGACGAAAATGATGTATTATTCACAGTAGCAACCGATTCGATGGAACTCTATCAATCAAGAATGAAGGAGCTGCATGAGCAGTTCGGTGAATATACACCTTGCAATGCTGTTGGAGATTTCGAGCGCTACATTATGGGAACGACTATTGATTATATGCTTGAGCTTTCATACTGGGACAAGAAGCGCATGCATAACCTTAAATATTTCACATGGATCGAGCAGCAGGGCAAAACTTTGGAAGAACTCAATGCTCAATGGTATGATGAAAATTACTGGAAAGAAAAAATGCATTCATATGAGCGGTGGGATGATTTAATAAGAGAATTCAACGATAGAACTGGATTGCTGAAACAATAAATATAAAAAATGTCTCGAAAGATCATCAATGCAATTCTCTCTCGTAGTAACAGGACTATTCTTTGCGATATTCTTTACAACTCTCAGATTACTGATGTAATAGAGAAAGAAGAAGTTCCCGACAAACCTGCTGGATTAGCTGATTACATTTGTTCAAAAAGAAAAACACCGATCGGTTTAACTAATTCTATAAATGCGAATTATTGTGTTGTGTTACCCGGATCTGTAGATCCACATGTGCACTATGATGATCCTGGTTTTGAGTGGCGGGAGGATTTTTATACAGGCACTCTTGCAGCAGCATTTGGCGGGGTTAGCACGGTTGCAGACATGCCCTGCACATCAATCCCTGCTGTCATTAATGCAGCAAATTTGCAGCATAAACTGAAGGTAATCAGCAAAAAGGCAGTTGTTGATTTCGCATTGTGGGGAGGGGTTTCCGGAACAGAATTTAAGGATGACACAGTAAGAAATAATATGCTTGAACTCAAAGATCAGGGAGTGATCGGATTTAAAACTTACCTGATCTCCGGAATGAAAGATTTTACCTCATTAACTCCTTCACAGCTTGCAGAAGTGGCTCTTATTGCAAAAGAATTAGATATGCCAGTTGCAGTTCATGCTGAGGATAAAGTATTTGTTGAGAGCACGCGAGCAAAATTTCAAAAAGAAAATAAAAATGAGATACATCACTATTGCCAGACTCGAGGGGTCGAAGCAGAGGTCCTGGCAATCAAAAAAGTGATTGGAATAGCTCAAAGAACAGGTGCTCACTTTCACATTGTGCACCTGAGCAGTAAAAGGGGATTGGTGCTCATCGAAGAAGCGCAAGCCCGCGGAGTTCAAATTACGACCGAGACCTGCCCTCATTTTCTGGCTTTTACACATGAGGATTTTGTAAAAAAGGGAGGCATCCTGAAAACGGCACCAGCGGTAAAATTTCAAGAAGATAAAAAAGCACTCTGGGAGGGTTTAAAGAGCGGAGCGATCAGCTTTGTTGCCACAGACCATGCGAGCTGCGACTATCCGCGGGAGAAAAACACGAGCAATATTTGGACTGATTATGCCGGTGTACCCGGAAGTGAACTTATGGTTCCCTATATTTTTTCTGATGGATTTATGAGCGGTAAGCTCAGTCTTCAAACTATTCAAAAAATTCTTTCTGAAAATGCCGCAAAGAACTATAAATTAGATTCTTATAAAGGAAGTATCAGTATCGGCAAAGATGCAGATTTTGTACTGATCGATCCACTTGAAAAGACGAAGGTTGATCAGAAAAAATTGCACTCAAAAGGAAAATATTCTCCTTTTCATGATCGAATTTTTAAATGCAGGGTTGAGAAAACAATTATACGGGGAAATATCATTATCGACCATGCCACGCTTTTCGTTGATCCTGGATTTGGCTCCTATTACAAAAGCAATATCAAGACAAAATGAACAAATGATATTAAACTTTTATCTTCTCTAATCATCCTATGAGTAAAGTTTGAATAGAAAGAATTGACTTGTTGATTTATATAAATAAAAAATCCTCATCGGGATGTTTACTATTATTCAATACTATCTCCAGAAATATCCTATGCTAACACCGCATATCTTAAAAATATAACTTTCATAATAATGAATTCAAAACGTATACTCTGGCTTGCCCTTATTCTGTCCGTTGTATTGCATATACTAGTTTTGTTTATTCTTCCCCATCTTTCCGATATTAGGTTGATAGATCTTAAACCAGACCAACAAGATATCGAAGAAAAGCGTATCGTTTTTGAATTTATTGAGACGCCGGATGTTCCTGAAGATAATAATGTTGAAAAGCAAAATCTTGTGTCTGATAAAAATATAACTGCTGCTGATGAGTTGGACGGCGAACTTCCGCTCGATGCGAATCCTTTTAGTGAAGGTGATATGGAGATCAAGGAATTTCCCGAAACAGAGTCAGTGGAGATACAACCGGAAAACAAGCCGACGGGTACAGTTCAAGAAACAGCAATAGAAGAATCTTCGGAACAATCTGATGAAATAGTAATTAAGGGAGATAAGGAAAAACAAATATCTCATGTGCAACCTGAAGGCGTTTACCTTCCGCCGCAGCCGGATTATAATAATGTGATTTCAGAAGTTGAGAAAGCCGGAGGAGTGAGTTTCAATACCTACAAGTGGAATTTTGCCCCATATATGTTGTATTTGAAGAAGAAGATTCAAGGAAATTTGAATCCTCCACCCGGATTTACGTATCTTGGTCTTATACACGGAGATGTACTTGTCAGGTTCATTATTTTGCCAAACGGCACGTTAAAAGATGTGAAGGTTCTGCATTCAGAAGCTCATAATTCTCTTGTACAGACAAGCACAGGATCGATCACAATTTCTGCTCCATTCCTGCCCTTACCAAAAGATTTCCCGGAGGATTATCTGGTGGTTACATCATTGTTCTCATATATAGTAGAAAAAAATATAAATAAATTTAATAGAGGAGTTCTATGTTTTCTGATATTTTAGTGTTCTTATCTAAAGGTGGTGTCTTAATGATACCTCTGTTTATTTGCAGCATTTTGTCGCTTGCAGTTATAATAGAAAAACTCATTACACTCCGCTCAAGAAAAGTGCTTCCGCCTGAAATTGAAAAAGTCGTACAGAACTATAGTTCCGAGGATGATATAAGTTTGGTGACTTCGGTTTGCACGCAGAATAAAAGTCTGTTGGCGCGTATCACTCTCATCGTGCTTAATCACAGGAATTTGCCTTATTTCCGCATGAAGGAAGAGATCGTGAACAATGTCCGGCAGGAACTGCGCTCTCTCGAAAAAAGACTCGGCGTACTCGAAACCATTGCCTCTGTTTCTCCAATACTTGGACTGCTCGGTACTGTTGTGGGCATGATCAAAGTCTTTAGTGTGATCACTTCTCAAGGTGTGGGGAATGCCTCAGCACTTTCGGGGGGAATTTCAGAAGCACTTCTCACAACTGCTTTTGGACTAACTGTGGCGATCCCTGCTCTGATCTGCTATAATTATTTCACCAGGAAATCCGAGGATCTGATCCTTGATATTGAGAATATTACAAACAATCTTGTAAAGAATATCAATCATACAAAGAAGGAAGACGACTATGCAGTTCCTGAATAAGAAAAGGCGTCGGGTCACAATCAACATTACCTCACTCATCGATGTGGTGCTGCTCCTTCTGATCTTTTTCATGGTATCGACAAATTTTATTGAGCAGCCAGGCATGAAACTCGAACTCCCTGATTCAGAGACGGCATCATCATCAACCAGAAACGAGCTGGAAGTCATCATACAATCTGACGGCAGCATATTTCTCAATGGCGAAGCGATCAGTATTGATAAGCTCCGAATCCAATTTGAAGAGTACGTGGCAGAATCTTCTGATCGTAGTTTGTTCTTGAAGGCGGATAAGAACGTTACTCACGGCGTAGTTGTGGAGGTTATGGACATTGCTCGGCTAAATGGAATTCAAAAAATTATTATCGCATCAACAAAAAAAGCTGAATAATTGTTTGATGTTTATTCAATAAATTTGACACAAATATCAACTCATTCTTTATAGAAAAGAAGTTAGGAAATAAATATGAATAATAATATACTTATCAAAAATGCATTTATATGCCAGTTTGTTGATGGTGCTTTTATTCCTATATTCGGCGATATTATTATCGAAGATGAACTTATTCGTGAGATCAAGGAGACTTCCTATTCTGATTTTTTAAAGAAGCCGGTTAAGCGGAAAGTGCCTGCAAGCGACTATGATGCGATGGAGTATGACGCTCAAGGGCGGATGGTTTTACCACCTTTGACGAATTTCCATGAACATATCTATTCACGACTAAGTAAGGGATTGCCGGTCACTGGAAGAATGGATAATTTTGTAGAGATCCTGGAAAATCTCTGGTGGAAACTCGATAGAGCGCTGAATGAAAAAGCTGTTGAAGTAAGTGCAGAACTCACAGCAATAGAAGCGATCAAAAATGGTGTGCTTACATTATTTGATCATCACTCATCCCCCGATTTCATTTACGATAGCGAAAATATTATAAAGAAGGTTTTAAAAAATCGCGAACTGAATGCAGCTCTTTCCTACGAGGTGTCTGACAGGAATGGTGAAGAGAATATGAAACATGCTGTAGGGGAGAATCTCTCTTTCATCAAATATCGTACTACTGCGGACTTTAAAGGACAATTCGGACTGCATGCGTTATTTACTCTTTCTGATGAAACACTGAAATATATACAGGGAAAAACTCAAGATCTAGGATGCGGTTATCATATCCATGCTGCTGAAGATATTTTTGATGCTCGGTTCTCGGAAGAGAAGTATGGACTCACTATTTGTGAAAGATTAGAGAAATTCAACATGCTGAATGAACTTACCTTTCTCGCTCATGGAAATCATTTAGTGGACAAAGATTTTGAAATAATTTCAAAATATAATGCATCGCTTATTCATAACCCGGATTCAAACTTCAACAATGCAGTCGGAACATTAAATCTTGCAAACGTGCCCGAGGAAATTCCATTATTGCTTGGCACAGATGGTATGCATTGTAATATGCTCAAAACAATAAAAATGGCATTTCTCACCTGTCGCCATATTAATAAAAGTTCAGTGATCGGATTTGATATTGTGGCGCGTATTTTGAAAAACAGTTTTGAAATTCATGACAGATTTTTTGGAAATACTCCAAAGCTTCGAAAAGGCGATCCGGCAGATTTTATTGTACTCGATTATTGTCCATATACACCCATTGATAAAGACAATTTCCTTGGTCATTTTCTTTATGGGGCATGTGAGACTCAAGTTAAAACCGTCTTCAAAAAAGGGCACTATCTCATGAAGGATTTTGTTGTTGATCCGGAAGAAGAAGTTTATAAGAAAGCTTATAGCATATCCAAAGAAATTCGTGAGAAATTTCAGTTTTTACAAGATGAAGAACGATAAATTTAATATAATCGGCAGGGAGCTGCCTCGTATTGATGCTTATGAGAAAGTTACAGGCAGAGCTCAATATGCAGCAGATGTTTCTTTTCCCGATCTGTGCTTTACTGCTCAGAAATATACCTCTATTTCTCATGGAATAATTAAAAAAGTTGAGATTTCAGAAGCTGAAAAAGTTCCTGGTATTGAAGCTATTATTACTTTCAAGGACATACCCGGACCCAATCTGTCGGGTGTAATACATTTTGATCAGCCGATATTTTCGTTCGACAAAATTTACTGTCCCGCTGATGTAGTTGCTCTTGTAGTGGGTATGAATAACGACGCAGTTCAGGAAGCTCTCTCGCTCATTAAAATCAAAACTGAGGGGCTTCCAATATTAACAGATTATACAAAAGCATTGGACAAAGATGCTCCTCTAATACATCCCGAAAACAAAACGAATCTTATAAATCATTACCCACTTCGCAAGGGTGATATTGAAAAGGGTTTCAGAGAATCTGATATCATTTTTGAAAGGATATATACTACTCCTGCAATCGAACATGCATATATAGAACCAGAGTGCATAACTGCGGTTCCCGATTTTCGCAGAGATGTGTACAAAATATATGGGTCTGTACAGAATCCATTTACCTGCAGAAGGCTTGTCGCCAGAGTAATGGGTGTGCCCTTAACCAATATTCATATAATTCAAAATGAGCTTGGAGGTTCATTTGGCGTAAAG
>FUWD013231012.1_pt1 | contig 10058 bp, 18 predicted proteins | sample 1063281 | NCBI WGS metagenome assembly FUWD01 (sample SAMEA79048168, study PRJEB19326) | metagenome | biome: marine
ACGTCAAAGACATGTCAAAAATATCCATTATATTGAAAATAGCTTCACTCTGCAATGACACAGTATTGGACTGTGCTGTGTAATTGTTCTGAACTGTCAATGTAACCTTGAATTGTGAAACGTCAAAAACTTTTCTACAAATCGGGCACGTGTTCTTACCTTTATCTTTCCACTCCTGTATACAGTGGGAATGAAACATATGTCCACAGCGGATGGGTGGGTTGGCCCTTGTTGACCTTACCTCGCCGAGACATATTGCACATTGTGGCATTCTACAGTATAGTTTTAAAGTTTTTATTACAATTTATCACACCTAGTACGTTTTAGACATGTTAGTGTACGTGTTGCATGGGTCACACTTCCCACGAGAGTCCTCTTGAAGTTTGTTCAGGAACTCGGGACCCTGCTTTTGGAGCGCTTGACGGAAAGAGTAATTGTCCTCTAACTTGATACCATTTTGTTCCATGAGGTAGTTGTTCGTAAGCTGGGCTGAAGAGTGGATGGTGAAGCACCGTCCATCGGCCATTCCAAGTCGTTGAGACATATTGTTAATATTACATTAGAAATTAAATCTCATAAAGCGAACCACGATGATGACCACCCATATTAAGACCTTCTGTTGTCACATAACTTCCCCCTCCTGCGTCGCATCCACCATTCTGGCCATTGTTTATGGAGGTATCACTGGTAGTACCCATACATTCAGCATCAGCTAATACAGGCATATCACTGATATCATCGGCACACCACACTTCATAACCATCTGTTTTGGGGCACTCGAGAGACATATACTTCTTACCCGCACATAAGGCACGAGCCTCAGCTTCGGTGTGTGCGGCTCGTGGGTGGTTTGTCCACCCCTTCTCCCCACGCTTTCGTGTGTCGAGGCATTTGAGCATAGTGGGTCCTGGTGCGGGTCCTGGTGCGGGTCCTGGTGTGGGTCCTGGTGTGGGTCCTGGTGTGGGTCCTGGTGTGGGTCCCAGGGTAGGCTTTGACGGTATCAAAAAGAATGCTCCCACTGCTGATGAACACACCATCATTAAAACAGCTACACCAATTATGGCAGTCTGCGACATTTATATTATTACAAGATTAAAAATTGAGTTGTCTATTTGTGATAGTCTGGATCCAAGACTGGAACCCCTTACCCCTGAGATGTTCAATCATCGGTTCACATTTGTGTCCCAGGAACACATCAAATACATCCTTCTCTTCCGTGGGAGATACCCTAATTTGGGGCTCCTCGTTGATATGCTGATTGATGATGTTGTATCCAAAAGCAATTTCCTTTAGGGTCTCAGCTCCGGTGATGATGATCTTGCCAGTAGAGAAGATACTCGTGGTAATCTCTTTCATATCCTGTGCCGGTTGAAACTTAATCTTAACAGCACTGTACCTGTCAGGTTCGAAGGAAACCTTAAAGATGTCTGGGTGATTCTCAAAGTGTTGAGCCACCTTCATGAGATTGATGTTGTAGTTGAGGCTGAAATTAGAGTTGATCATGACAACTCGGAAAGAATCAACGGGGACTTGGTTTTCCATTTTCAAAAAGTCTTGAAGATGTAGATAAGTTGTGTGATGATTCTCTTGCAATCAAAGAGATCGCAGCACCCAGCACTTGATAGAGCCATTTGGGAGACCTTTACAGATTTTGTACTGTACGTATCATGGTATGTGAGTGTCACCTGATTGTAGAAAGTAGTGGGCTTCAATTTCCACTCGAAGCCACCGTCACCCTTGGAACCAGAACGTTTCAATTTGAAAGTTTCTAAAGTCTCAAAAACTGAACGAAGCCTTTTAATATCAATTTGTTGAATAAACTTTGAAACCATCGTGATCGTTGTAATCTTTATCCAGGAAGGTCTTGTCTCATCAGGAAAACCCTTCCTAAACTCATCAAGAGTCAGAAGGTATGAAAAGCTGTTGTTGGCGATTGCCGAATACATTGTTTTACTCTTTTATCCAGAGCCTCTCGTCTTTATTTGATTTTATACTTAAAAGAGAGTGACTTAGGTTATCTACATGACTTCCTTTCTCAAAACCGCGAAACACGTCTACGATGTTGAATCTGAACTGGACTACGTAGCCATAACTTATGAACGTTTTGTTAGAGGTAAGGGGTATGAGACTTATGTAGACTATATCCACACAAAGCCTCTCGCGAGTTGGACCATTCTCAAGTCCAAGAGTCAATCTATCCCTTATGAAAAGTTCTTGGATACGATGTGTGAAAAGACCTTGGAGGTTCTTCAGAAAATGTCCGAACTCGCACTTGAGAATATCGTGGCGGATAAACAGAGTATTCACACATACATTCGCACAGCTCACGCGTCTAAGATTCTGGACCCCACCTTTCAACCACCTTGGATTAATCGTAAGAGTGCTTGGCAGAGGGAATTTATTAAAAAGTTTTGTATGGATACACTCGCTGATCTTATTCAACGATGTGAAGATGAATCTAGACTGGAGTATTTCTTCAACGTCTTGCGTAATATACAGTCAGGGCAATAGCTAGGACACATATAGAACCACCAATAAGAGAAAACTCTGGATGATTGGAAACACCGATAGTCACCTTTTCATATACAGTCTTTTTCCTTGGTTTAGTAAAGCCAGTATCAATGTTCCTACGTGGAATAAGTGCTCTATCTAAAGAACAGTCAGATGTAGATTCCGCACACAATCCATACTCGCAATAGACACTTCTCTTAGGTTTTTGGATACCTGGTTCAGACCTAATTTCAGTAAAATCATCATACCCACCACTTTGTCTCACACTCCCTGGAAGGGAAAAATCGTGGGTGACAAATGGATTGACCTTATCAATTGCTTCTTCGTCTGTGAGCATCATAATTACTTTTACTTCAGATTATATTTTTTGGTCTTCATTTTGGTTTTGTGTTCTTCCCACATCATATCTAGATCTACGTTTAACATATGTGCCAACTGGAAAAGGTAACTAAACACATCACCCATCTCCATCATGACATCCGTACCCCTTTCCTTCTTGAGACCTATCTTCTTATAGGTCTTCTTGTACTGACGAATGGCCGACGCGAGTTCACCAAATTCTTCTGTCAGCAGGAGCCATACTGTATCAACTGCGGCGCGGTCCCAACCCTTTGATTTACACACTTTTTCAGTTTCTTGTTTGTAGAAGTTCAAACTCATCTTACCAGTATATGAAATCAAAGCTTTAATTGATACCAATCTTCATATTCTTGGGAAGCTTTTTACCATATGTACTTGTGTTAATGGGTTGTGCGAGAGGGACTGCGATTGTATCAATATCTTGGACGTAGGACATGTACTGAGAGACTCCAGTCTGTATCTGAGAGACCGCGGTATCGATAACACGGGAATTCATAAACCGGACTTGCTCGTTGATACGTGTGTGGTGATCACCAGAGTTGTTGATGAAGACGACCCGCATGATACTATACAGGTCATCGGCGTTTTGCCGATCGATGGCGATACCAGTTTTGTTCTTGAACGTTTGACGGATCCCACGCTGGAGAAGATTTTGGTTGAACTCAGAAAAGAACAGGGTATTGAGTGGAGTCTCACACTGTTTGAGGGAATCAAGGTGAAGGTTGTCACACATTTAATATACCCTCGGAAAAAAAACTTGGTACATATTAAATGTTGAACATAGCTGATTTTGATGAGGCCTATGCCAACAAGCCCACAAACGTTGAACAAATCCCGTGCAAACCCCCAACCTGCTTCGTGGGATCTTATGCCCCCGTGGCGCGTCCAGGTGAGACTGGTCCCTTCTTTGTGAACAGTTACCTTCTTCAGCCTGATCGTAAGTTTGAGACCGTCGGGACCGTTAAGGTTACCAGTGGTGATCTCGAGAAGTGCAGGAAGTAAGTTAAAAATAAAAGACGTAGATTAATTAGTAATGAAGGTCATTAAACGCTCAGGTCGTATTGAGGATATGAAATTTGATAACATCACCAATAGGATTAAGAATTTAACATATGGTCTCTCGGAAAATTGTGACTCTTCCAAAGTCGCACAACAGGTAGCTTCATCCCTCTATGATAGTATCACGGTTCAGGAAATTGACACACTCTCTGCGGAAGTGTGTGTCGGGATGATCACATCCGACCCTGACTATGAAGTCCTCGCGACTCGTCTCATCGCCAGTAACATCCAGAAGGTGTGCCCCAATAACTTCCACATCGCCATGAAGAAACTTGCCAAGGTTGATATCGTCACCGATGAAGTCGCACACATTGCCGGTCTCGTCAGAAATGATATCATCGCGAAGAGGGACTTTGACTTTGGGTACTTTGGACTCAAGACCCTAGAGAAGAGCTACCTCCAACGTCTAGATGGTGTGCTGATGGAAACACCCCAATACATGTTTATGAGGGTATCCATCGGTATCCATGGTGATGATATCCCCGCCGTTCTGGAAACGTATGATAAGATGTCCCAAGGTCTTTTCATTCACGCGACACCCACGTTATTCAATGCCGGTACACTAGGCCACAGATGTCCAGTTGTTTCCTAATTGCCAACAAGGAAGACTCCATCAATGGTATTTATGGCACCCTAACCGAGTGCGCCCAAATCTCAAAGTGGGCTGGTGGTATCGGTATGCATATCCATGACATTAGAGGTAATAAGTCTCGCATTAGAGGTACAAATGGACAATCCGATGGTATCATTCCAATGCTTAGGGTTTTCAATGCCACAGCGCGATACGTGAACCAAGCTGGTAGACGTAAGGGGTCAATCGCCGTCTACATTGAACCATGGCACATGGATATCATGGATTTCTTGGAACTCCGTCTCAATCAAGGTGACGAAGAGGCGCGTTGCCGTGATCTATTCTCAGCCCTCTGGATCCCAGACCTCTTCATGAAGAGGGTGGAGCAGGGTGGTCAGTGGTCCCTCTTCTGTCCAGACAAGGCTCCGGGTCTCTCCGATGCAGTGGGTGACGAGTTTGAAGCTCTCTACACAAAGTATGAGGAGGAGGGTCGCGCTAACACCACTGTGCCAGCCGCAGATATTTGGAAGGCTATCCTAAAGTCACAAACGGAGACTGGTACCCCATACATGCTTTACAAGGATGCATGCAACAAGAAGTCTAACCAAAAGAACTTGGGAACAATTAAGAGTTCCAATTTATGCACAGAGATTATAGAGTATACTGACAAAGATGAGACTGCTGTGTGTAACCTGGCCTCAATTGCCCTCCCCAAGTATGTGGACGTAGAGAATAAGACATTTGATTATGAGAAGCTCCATGAAGTCACCAAGACTGTGACTAAGAACCTGAACAGAGTCATTGACAGGAACTTCTACCCAGTTGAGACTGCCCGAAAGTCTAATATGAGGCATCGTCCAATTGGTCTCGGTGTCCAAGGTCTCGCGGATGTATTTATCCTCTGTCGCCACGCGTTTGATTCAGACGAGGCTAAGGAAATTAACGCTCGTATCTTTGAGACTATGTACCACGCCGCCCTTGAAGCCAGTTCAGAGCTTGCAGAGGTTCAGGGTTCCTACGAGACATTCGAAGGATCCCCAGCCTCCCAAGGTGTGCTCCAATTTGATATGTGGGAGGGTGATACCAAACTTCACTACGACTGGGACGCTATGAAGGAACGTGTGAAAACGAAGGGACTTAGGAACAGCCTCCTCATGGCTCCAATGCCCACAGCCTCCACAGCTCAGATTTTGGGCAACAACGAGTGCTTTGAGCCTTATACAACTAATATCTACTTGCGTCGTACCCTAGCTGGTGAGTTTGTAGTTGTCAATAAGCACCTCGTTAATGATCTCAAGAAGATTGGTCTATGGTCCAAGGAAATGAAAGATCTTATGGTGAAGGCTGGTGGGTCTATCCAAACTATCGTTGACATCCCCGAGGATATCAAGAAGTTGTACCGTACTGTATGGGAAATCAAGATGAAGGATGTCATCGATATGGCGGCGGATCGTGGGCGGTTCATTGACCAATCCCAATCTATGAATCTTTTCATGGAAAGCCCTACGATGTCAAAACTCTCCTCAATGCATATGTATGCCTGGAAACAGGGTCTCAAGACAGGTATGTACTATCTGAGATCTAAGGCAAAGGCTCGTCCAATCCAATTCAGTCTTGAACCCGATTGTGTGGCGTGTTCAGCTTAAAGTTTTAACCGTATATTCATTCAGTACAATGTCTAAAATTACCGACGCTATTGAAAATTTGGAAATTGCCGAGTTTAACAACCGAAAGATCGTACTCTCCACAAAGGAGGGTACTCCAATGAGGATCCACTTTCCTCGTCTGTACATGCCTTTCGGTGTCTCTGGTTTTACCCCCGAAGTCGGACCAACTAAATATAATGTGGATTTGGCCCTAAAGGGACATGACGAGGAGGGTAGTTACATTAATAAGTTTTACACATCTATCCGAGCTATCGAGGATAAGATCATTGACAATGTAGTTGAACAGAGTGAAAAGATATTTGGGAAGAAGATGACGAAGGAGGAACTCGTACCAATGTTCAACTCCAATGTAAAGGAAAGCCCCGGTCGCGAACCAAAGTTCCGCGTAAAGGTTGACACGGATCACAATGGTCTCATCAAGGCTGCCGTCTATGACACTGACAAGAATCCAATCAAGACTGAAGTTTCTAACGGTCTCTATGCAAGAAATAGTGGTCACGCTATTGTTGAAATCAATAGTGTGTATTTCTTGAACAGAATGTTCGGGTGTACCTGAAACTTAACCAACTTGTAGTGTATGACCCAGAATCTCAAGGGTTCCAGTTTCAGATTTAGTAGAGACGTTTAGTTACACTGTCCTGGAACATTTTTGTACTTTGGGATTGGACTATAGTTCTGTATCCACCAGGCATCTCGTAAACATCGCACCCCTACTAGTCGCATAAATGCGACGCTTCTTGTTATCAAGGAAGTTCGTATTCATCGCAGCCTTTCTAGCACGCTCTAACACGTTCATATTACTTATTACCGTTATTTTTATTCAAAAGAAGAATAGAATATATAATTTGCGCCTCCTTAAGGAGTTTACCCTGAATCTTGGTGAACCTCTTAGGGTCCTTTCCCAATTTAATCTTAGCTATACGCACAGACTCGTTCCACTTAGCAAGTGTCATTCTTATAGTATTACATCATTTTTTTCACCTTCGTCTTGTACGCCTTGGTACCCTCCTTGGGTTGAAGCTTGAAACCATTTTTGTTGGGCTTGAAAACCTTGACAAGATGCTTCTTACCCTCCTTCTTCATACGAGCGAGCGCAGCCTCCTGAGCAGCCTTGCTCTTAATCTGACCATCATCGAGGATGAGATCCTTCTTCTTGAGACCACCCGCAGTTTGGTCAGCAGTTCCGTGGAATACTTGAGCGCGAGAACCAATCATTTTGTTTATATATTAGGTTTTGAAAATTTTCTTGATGTCCAAAATGGAAATCTTTTCAGCTGTTCTCTTTACTGGAATTTGTCTTTCAACCCTCTCATCGTTGAGAACTTTTGAACACACGATAGATTTATGACCTTGAAGAGCGAGGATCTCCTCCTCCACTGAAACAAATGTATCCATCTCTTTGTAAATTAATTTCTTAACAAACACTTCTTTAGTCTGACCCATGCGGTGTGCTCTACCAATCGCTGAAGTTCCGTCGCAGGGTTCCAAGACGGACCCGTGATGTATACACGAGTAGCTTCTTGAAGGTTGAGACCCTGACCCCCTGAGCGAATTTGTATAATGAAAACAGCCCCTGTTGGTGCTTTTTTGAACGCGGTCACCTGGTTGTCCCTATCCTCCTTTGCCACTGAACCATCAATGCGGAACGTTGGTCTCTCCATATTCTTCTGGATGTAGTTCATTTCACCCCTAAATTGACAGAAGATGAGGGTCTTCTCATCTGGGTGAGACTTAATCATACGAAAGAGGGTCTCCATCTTATTGGACCTCCCAACCCACTCTTCTGCTTGCGTTCCAGTCTTCTTTGCAATACCCTCAAGATACATAGCTGGCCAAATCATGACCTGTCGTGCTCTCAATAAACACTCCAAAATGACCATATTCTTGGAGTTGAGACTGATGGCATTCCTAAACGCCTCTCGGATCGTGTCTTGGGCATCTTGAAAGACAAACTCATAAAGTTGCCTCTCATCCGGGAACATGTCAAGTTCAACATTCTCAAAGTAACAGTTTGGTAACCTCAAACGCTCATTGATCTTAGCCAGGTCATCCTTGGTTCTCCGAAGGATGTATATATCTTTGATCTTGTTCGTCATACCTTGAACAAGGGCTTTGTCAATACCAAGGAAGGCACACAGTGATACAAAGTCATTCATAGAATTGAAGACGGGTGTACCTGTAACAATCCATTTGATCTCAGCTTTGATACGGTTCACACTCTTGAACAACTTTGAAGATTTGTTACGAATCTCATGGGCTTCATCAAGAATGATTCTGTCCCAAGATTTCTTGTGGATGGGTGTGTCTTCGTGGGTAGATAGTAGGGAATACGGCATGATTATAACATCAGCCTCTTTGAGGGTACGGTTTGGACCCTCAAAGACGTGGACGGAAAGTTGTGGAGCAAACTTATTGATCTCCCCAACCCATTGTGTAATGATACTCTTCGGTACGACGATCAGTGTACTTTTTTGGGGGTTTCCGAGTATAGTAGCAATCAATTGAGCACTTTTTCCAATTCCCATTTCGTCGCATAAGAATCCACCCTTAACAGGTCCCATCTCATTATTCTCCATTGAAAGTAACCAGAGAACACCTTCGCGTTGATAGGGCGCAAGTAGCCTACCATTGAAGTTGTCCTTTGCGCGGTTATATTGATCGGCGACCTTCATGATTTCAATTTGGTTTTTACAAAGGTGGTGGTACACTTAGGTGATCCAAAAATATGTACCATCTTCCGGTTTTTCTAAAATTTATTACTAATAAAGAATTTTATAGTTAATGTATACTTCTAAAGTTTTGTCTATAGAAAAAAGTAAAATATTTTCAACAATCCGGAAAACGGTACAGATTTTATTCATTTTCCTTTTTATTCTTTTTTACTCTCCTTTTTTCGTTAATTTTTTGTCTGTTTTTTTCATAGTACTTTTTACATGCCAATTGCCTTGCTGTCAACTCTGATGGATCTTTGTCACTGAGAGGAGCCTTCTTCATCAACCTGTACTCATAGCCTTCTGGGGCTTTGGGAAGTGTCTCAGTATCTTCTTCCATTTACATATACTGTGATTTTTTCTTTAAAGTGATTAGTCAAAAAAGTTTTGTCATTTGAAGACACGAGTAGAAAATTATTACTAATAAAAAAAATTATAGTTGATGTATACTTCTAAAGTTTTGTCTATAGAAAAAAGTAAAATATTTTCAACAATCCGGAAAACGACTAAACTTTTTCTTCGTTTTTATTTTTTACTCTCCTTTTTTCGTTAATTTTTTCCCTGTTTTTTTCACGGTACTTTTTACTTGCTAATTGTCGTGTAGTCAGTGTTGAAGTATCTTTGTCACTGAGAGGAGATTTCTTTCTTAAGATATACTCATAGCCTTCTGGGGCTTTGGGGAGTGTCACGGTTTCTTCTTCCATCTTACATATACTGTTATTTTTTCTTTAAAGTGATTAGTCAAAAAAGTTTTGTCATTTGAAGACACGAGTAGAAAATTATTACTAATAAAAAAAATTATAGTTGATGTATACTTTAGAAGTTTATCTTTATAGAAAAAGTAAATTCTATCCCGTGTCCTAAAACTACTAAACTTTTTTTTGGAACATGAAAAACTCCAGGACAGTGACGCATATGAGTGATAATTATTTTCTCGTGTATAAGTATGGACTTCCACCCAACTTCATTCTTCATTCTCGAGAATGTACAACTTGGTACATTTTGGGTAGGACAAGCCAAAATGGTACTTGATGAGTGTGGCTTCTCGCTCTTACCTGCTGTGACAAGAGGTGAATTAGTACAAAAATTGGAGACTATTTGCATAGACTATACATTCCCATCTCTTGATCTTGTGTCTATCAATAAGAATGGATCTCTCCCCTTCTATGGTGTGAGAGG
>FUWD012818314.1_pt1 | contig 10042 bp, 7 predicted proteins | sample 1063281 | NCBI WGS metagenome assembly FUWD01 (sample SAMEA79048168, study PRJEB19326) | metagenome | biome: marine
AGGTGGACTTGTTGAGCCCGGCTCTGGAGGCTATTTCTGCATCTGGCGGATGCGGCTGAAGAGGCTCGTGTGGGGGTGTTTCAGGAGGTCGTCCTGGTGCTCGGGGAGGGTGACGTGCCTTGCTACCGTTTCAAGCATCCTGTCGTCGAGGTGCTCGGCGATCTGGAGCATGCGGGCGAGGTGGTGGCGGAGTTCCGAGATGATGAACTTCTCGGCGTGGTGCTTTTTCATCCTGCCGAGGATTTCGGCCAGGATGGGCGGGTCGATATGGCGCGAAACCTCGGTGAAGTACTCCGGGGGGAGGTCGTTGGCATAGCCGGTTGCCTGCTCCACGCCCATCTTGAGGCATACCCCGGCAGCTATCTTCGGCCGTATGTGCTCGACCATCAGCGGGATGACGACGAAGTGCGGTATGTACTTTACGATCATGCTGATGGCCTGGTACAGCTCATCGAACCCTTCCGTTTTGGCATCAACCACTGAGCGTGTCCAGAGGGCGACAGCTTCCTGCTGGTGCTGTTCCATACGGCGGATGGTTTCTGGTACGGGGATCTCGGCCCAGGCGAGGGAGTCGTCGATGGCGGCCATTTGAAGGGGTCGGGTTCGGATATGATTGAACGGGGGTTTGCAGCCCCTTTTTTTATTGTAAGCAAAAAAATTCGATCCCGAAACCCTCCGCACCCTGCTCCCGCTTCCTTAGTCATTGCAGAGGGTGCAAAACCCGATCCTTTGTCTATATTGGGGCGATATATCGGGACGCCGCCGGGCGAGACATCCGCGCCCGCCGAGCTCTCCATGCATGCGGCATTCGATTCACTTACAGGGAAGAGAAGGTACATATGGTTTTACTGACGGTTGAGGGGCTCAAAAAGCAGTACGGGCTGAAGCATCTGTTTTCGGACGTGTCGTTCGGCATCGACGATGGCGACAAGGTCGGCATCATCGGGGCAAACGGGAGCGGCAAGAGCACGCTGCTGCGGATTCTTGCCGGGGTTGAGCAGCCCGACAAGGGGCGGCTTATGGTGGCCAACAAAAAGAAAATCTCTTTCCTCCCGCAGGACTCGCCCTTCGATCCGCAGGACACGGTGCTCGAGGCGGTGCTGCGCTCCAGCGACCGGGTGATGGACCTCATTCTCCAGTACGAACTTGTCTGTGAAAAGCTCGAGCATCTCCACAGCGAGGACCCGTCGCTCATCGACACCATGAGCGAACTGGCCCATGAGATCGACGTCGCCGGCGGCTGGGAGCTCGAGTCGAACGCCAAGGCGGTATTGGGGCGTCTCGGTCTGTATGACCTTACGGCCAGAATGGGCACCCTGTCGGGCGGCCAGCGCAAGCGAGTTGCCCTCGCCCATGCGCTTGTCGTGCCGAGCGACGCCCTCATCCTCGATGAACCGACCAACCATCTCGACGCTGACAGCGTCGAATGGCTCGAGCAGTACATCAAGCGCTACCAGGGCGCGGTGATCCTCATCACCCACGACCGGTACTTCCTGGACCGTGTGGCGATGCGCATGATTGAAGTCGACAAAGGAACGGTTTCCACTTATACGGGCGGGTATTCAAGCTATCTGCAGCAGAAGGCAGTGGAGGAGGAGCAGGCCGTGCGCGATGAGCGCAAGCGCCAGGCGCTCGTGAAGCAGGAGCTGGAATGGATGCGCGGAGGCTGCAAGGCCCGCACCACGAAACAGAAAGCCCGCATGCAGCGGGCCGAAGGGCTGGTCTATGCTCCCCCCAAGGAGAAGGACCAGGCGCTCTCGATCGACTTCGGTTCCGACCGTCTCGGCGACAAGACCGTCGAGTTCCACGACGTCTCGAAAGCATACGGAGAGAAAACCCTTCTGCGTGACTTCGAGTACCGCATCCGCAAGGGTGACCGTATCGGCATCATCGGCCCGAACGGATCGGGCAAAACCACCCTCTTTGAAATGATCGCCGGCCGCATCCAGCCCGACAGCGGTCATATCGACATCGGCAAGACGGTCCGTATAGGCTACTATGACCAGGAGAGCCGCAACCTCGACGAATCGAAACGCGTGATCGACTTCATCCGCGAGGACGCCGAGCAGATAAAGACCAAAGACGGCACGGTGGTCTCTGCAGCCAAAATGCTCGAGCGCTTCCTGTTCTCCGGATCCCAGCAGTACAACACGATCGGGACCCTCTCGGGCGGCGAACGCCGCCGCCTCTACCTGCTGCATCTCCTGATGGAGACTCCGAACGTGCTGCTGCTTGATGAGCCGACCAACGATCTCGACATCCCTACCCTCCGGGTGCTCGAAGACTACCTCGACACCTACGAGGGGTGCCTTGTCGTGGTAAGCCACGACCGCTACTTCCTCGACCGGACGGTGGAAGACATCTTCGCCTGGGAGGAAGGCGGCACCATCCGCCGCTACCCCGGCAACTACACCGTCTACCTGGAAATGAAGGCGGGGGAGAGGGCCTCCCGTGAGAAGCCCCCACTGAAAAAAGAGCCGGTTCGCCAGAACGCCGCCCCTGTGCAGGCGCCGACCCGGCGCAAGCTGAGCGGGAAGGAGAAAAAGGAGCTCGAGCGGCTTGAACAGGCAATCGCGGCAGCTGAAGAGCGCCAGCAGGCGATTGCCCTTGAGCTCGCAGCCGCCGGCAGCGACTTTGCCATCGTGCAGCGGCTCAGCGGGGAGCTCGAGCTGCTGCAGAAACAGCTGGAGCTGGACATGGCCCGCTGGACCGAACTTGCCGAGTTTGCCTGAAAAGCGCTGTCCTCAGGGTTTCGGCTGAAAGTCGCCCGCTCCTGTCTGCCAGAGCCCGAATGAGAGAACGTCGGCAAGCGACTCGAATGTTTTTGATTTGGTGTTGCCCATCCCGTGGCCTGCTTTCCTGTCAGCGAAAAAGAGCACCGGTTTTGCTGACGTCGTCGCCTGCTGGAGCCGTGCCGCGAACTTCGCCGGCTGCCAGGCGCTGACCCTCGGGTCGTTCAGGCCGGTGGTCACGAGTGCAGCAGGGTAGGCGGTGCCATCCTGTATGTTCAGGTAGGGGTCCATGGCGATGAGGGCGCGGCGTTCATCCTCCTTTTCGACGGTCCCGAACTCCGGCACGTTCACCGGTCCGTTCGGGGTCTTTTCCCCGCGCAGCGGGTTCATGGCCCCGACCTGGGGAATGACTGCCCCGAACAGCTCCGGCCGCTCCACCATCGCCATCCCCACCATGATTCCCCCCGCACTCGCACCGTTGAGGACGATTTTTCCCGGTTTCGTGTACCCGTTCTTTACGAGGTACTCCGCCGAGGCGATGGCGTCTTTCCAGGTGTTGGGTTTCTTTTCCTTCATGCCCTCCACATGCCACCGGTCACCAAGCTCCCCGCCGCCGCGCACATGGGCCACGGCGAAGATGCCGCCCCGCGTCGTCCAGAGCAGCATCGAGGGGCTGAAGAACGGCGAGATCGATTTGCCGTAGGCACCGTATCCGTAGAGCAGCACGGGGTTTTCTCCATTTCGTTTCAGTCCTTTCTGGTAGACGAGGGAGAGGGGAACCATGGTGCCGTCGTGTGAGGGCGCCATGACCTCTTCGACCACCAGGTTGCGGTATTCGGGGTACTCTGCACCTGAAGAGATGGTTTCTTTGCGGTATGTTCCGGTTTCGGGCAGGTAGCGGTAGCGGCGGTAGTCGCTGCTCCAGCCTGCTATGGTGACCCAGATGTCCCTGAACCTCGGGCCTTTCGAGGAGATGTAGGCCGAGCCGGCCCTGAAGGGGATTGTGAGCGGGGAAATTCTGCCGGTTGCTTGCTCCAGCCGGTACAGTTTCGCTTCGACACCGTGGCGGGAGCGGGTGAAGTAGAGGGCGTCACGGGTAAGGCTGAAGGAGGTGAGGAGCGCTTCGGGGTCTTCCCCGACGACGGTTTCAGCGGTGCTGAAGTCCGGCCGCTCGAGCGGGGTTTTCAGGATCCTGAAACGGGGAGCGTTTTTTGGAGTGAACACATACAGTTCTGCCGCTGTGGCTGCAAAATCATGGATGTCGTCTTCGGGGCGGATCAGCGGCTTCCAGTCGATCTTCGGGGCCAGAAGTCCGGTCGAAGGGGCGGTATAGACCCGGAGACGCCGCTCGACGCTGGAGACGAAGGCGAAGAGTCGCCCGCTTTCCCGGTCATAGGTGACGCCGGGGATCTCGGAACCTGCAATCTGCAGTTCGGGGTACTTTTCGGCTGAAAAGATCTCGATATCCTCTTTCGGATCGGTACCGGCCCGGTGCAGGAATACCTGACTGTCGTATTGCGGGTTCTGGCCCGGGCGGGTAAGGGGCCGCAGCCTGTTGTATATGAATGCGGTGCCGTCCTCTGTCCATGAGGGAGAGGCGAACCGGCAGCGGTCGATGATTTCAGGGTAGAGCTGTTTACGGTCGACGTCCATGATGAGGATGCGGTCATCCTCCGAGCCGTCGGCCGACACCGATATCGCTACCCTCAACCCGTCATCTGAAGGGGAGGTGCGGCTGATGACATGGCGTGCGCCCTCTTCCCTGTCGAGGGTTCCGGGGTCGAAGAGCAGGGTTTCTTTTCCCTTGAAGCCCTTGCGCATGTAAAGTTTGCCGGTTTCATCGCCGGGCGTTTCCTTGAGGTAGAAGTAGCGGTCGTTGTCGGTGATGGAGAGGCTGTAGGCCTTCGATTTTCTTCTCAGGTCGAACTCCTCCATTTTCCGGAGCAGTTTGCTTCGGCCGGGGATGCTTTCGAGTACTGCGCGGGCATACTCCGACTGCTCCTGGACCCAGGCTGTGACGGCGGGAACACTGAAATCCTCCAGCGGGCGGAACGGGTCGGAGACCTCCACCCCGGAGAGTGTTTCGGTGTGCGGCCGGTGTGGCGGACCAAGCGTCGGCAACGCCGGACCCGGTTCCTTTGCCGAGAGGGTTCCGCCGGAGAGGAGAGAAGCGAAAAGGGGAACGAGGAGAAGGGCTGCCGGGGATCGGGTCATTTGCGTCAAGGTGTTTTGAGGGTGATGTTTTCTTTTTTGTCGTACAAGAAAGCGGCCCTGCAGCGTGATGCTGCCGGCCGCTTTGGTCACTGTTCTCTCTCTCTCTCTCTCTGCTGTACTCTCAGCTATAATATAGAGCATTAATGGTAATCCCCGGAGATCCTCAATCGTTCATCTCCAGCGTGGGCTGTCTCCATCCCGCTGAGGGTAGCGGTCGCGGCTGCCATCCCTGTCCCGGTCCGGCCTGCTCCGCTCCCGGCGCTCCCAGTTCTCTGCACGGCGGTATTCGTAGTCTCTCCGGGAACGGATGTCCTCATACCGGTGGCGCGTGATGCGTCCCGGCACCCTGTTCTGGCGAACCCTTACCCATGGACCGCCGTAATTGGACGAGCGGTACCACTCTCCACCTTCATAAATGTAGTACCGGTCCTGGTGGTAGATGATGTCATAGGGAGCACCGACCGAGACATAGAACCCGAGGTCCGGCGTGTAGAGGAACCGTGGCCGCTGGTCAATGACGAAGCGCCGGGGTCCCCGCTGCTCGACCACCACCGGGGCGGGGGAGCTCACGATGAAGGGAGCGGGGGCCCCGAGGTTGATGTTGACATTGACTTTCGCCTGTGCCTCCGGGGCGAAGCCTGCTGCGGCCAGCAATGCGGCGGCAGCGGCGATTTTCATACCTGTGTTCATACGTACTTTCCTTTTGCTTCGTGTTTGCATTCTCTCTTGCTGATACTGGTCACATGGCCTCAAAAACTGAACACGATGCAGACTGCCGGATCGGGTTCCCGGCTGAGGGTATCGGCTTCAGGCTTCTCTGGCGCTCCTGTATATGACGCGGATTTTCTCGAGAGCTTGCGCCATGTCGTCGGGAAGCGGTGCACTGAAGGAAAGATGCTCTCCGGTCGTGGGCTGGTGGAAGGAAAGGGTGGCGGCGTGCAGGGCCTGGCGGGGGAGGAGGTCGAGGAGGTTTTTGACGAAGCTTTCGCTTCTCGGGAAGTCGAGGTTCCGCAATGAAGCGCCTCCATAAGTGGTGTCACCGAGGATCTGGTGACCGAGGTGCTGCATGTGGGCGCGGATCTGGTGGGTCCGGCCGGTGTGCAGGGTAAGCTCTGCGAGGGAGAACCAGTGGAGGTTTTCGGTGACCCGGTAATCGGTTATGGCGGTTTTGCCCTCAAGTCCCTCGTAGGGGAAGTTGGCCATGACCTTGCGGTCCCGCCTTGAACGGCCGATGTTGGTATGGATGGTGCCTTCCTGCGGCTCCGGCACCCCCCAGAGGATGGCGGTGTAGAGTTTCGACACCTTCCGGTCGGCGAACTGCCGGGCAAGGCGGTGGAGGGCGGTGGGGTTCCGGGCGACGATGATGAGGCCGGAGGTGTCCTTGTCGAGCCGGTGCACGATGCCGGGACGGAGTTCAGCCGTTTCAAGTTCTTCTGCATCGGTGCCGAAATGGTGCAGGATGGCGTTGGCGAGCGTGCCCGTCCAGTTGCCGAACGCAGGATGCACCACCATGCCGGGGGCCTTGTTGACCACCATGAGGTCACTGTCCTCGTAGACAATGTCGATCGGGATGTCTTCAGGCGCAAGCTCCGGGGCGGGCGGGCGGAGGAAGGTCATCTCAATCGAGTCGCAGGACTTCACCCGGTAGTTCGACTTCACCGCTTTGCCGTTTACCAGCACCCGTCCGTCCTCGATGGCTTCCTGTACCTTGTTCCGGGTTGCGTTTTCGACCTGCCGCGAAAGGTACTGGTCGATGCGCATGGGGCACTGCACCCTGCTGACCTGCAGGGTGAGTTTTTTCGGCTCCAGGGCCAGGTCCCCTCCGGGGGGGCATTCGTTTTTTATCGGGTGATTTTGCATTTTGCTGAAGCATTATACTAAAACCCTGACACAATTCAGCGCATGGCTTCCATCAACACTGCAACTCCCCTTCCAGCTTCCCGCAAGGCAGACGTTGCCGTCATCGGTTCCGGGCCCGGTGGCTACGAGGCGGCCCTCCTTGCCGCCCGTATGGGCATGCAGGTCACCCTCATAGAAAAATCGGCACTTGGCGGCGTCTGCGTCAACTGGGGCTGCATCCCCACCAAAGCCCTGCTCCGGAGCGCCGAGGCGTTCGACCTCCTCCGCAAAGGGGAGGCGCTCGGCCTGAGTGCCCGAGAAGCCACGTTTGAGCTGGCAGCGGCGGTGAAGCGCAGCCGCACGGTGGTGCTGAAGATCTCGAAGGGGATCGAGTACCGGCTGCGCAAAGCGGGCGTGGAGGTCGTACAGGGCGAGGCGCGCTTTGCCGGTCCGAACGAGCTCGAGGTCATCCGCGACGGTGCGGTTGCGGCCTCCATCAGCGCATCCTCCATCATCGTCGCCACCGGCGGCAGGATGCGCACCATTCTGGGCCTTGAGCCCGATCAGCGCCTCCTCATCACGAGCCGTGAGGCTCTTGCCATGAAGGAACTGCCGGCCTCCATGATCGTGCTCGGCGGCGGTGCAATCGGCGTAGAGCTGGCCTGGTTCTATGCAACCCTCGGTACCCGGGTCACCATCGTCGAAATGATGGAGCGTCTCATGCCGCTGGAGGACAGCGAGATATCCGAAGCCCTCAAGCGCTCGTTCCAGAAAGCCGGCATCACGGTCGCCACCGGCTCGAAGCTCGAGGATGTAAAAAAAGATGGGGGGCGGGTTACGGCCCGGCTTATGGTTCCGGGTGAAGAGCCGCAGGAGATCGAGGCGGAGCTTATGCTGCTTGCCGTCGGCGTGGGGGGCAGCACCGAAGGGCTCCGGCTTGAGCGGGCGGGCGTCGGGGTCTCGCGGGGGTTCATTGAAACCGACGCCCGGTGCCGGACCGCCGTGGCGCACATATACGCCATCGGCGACGTCCGCGGCGGCATGCTGCTTGCCCACAAGGCCTCGGCCGAGGCCGCAATCGCCGTTGCCTCCATCGCCGGCACCTCCCCCGAACCCCTTGATGACACCATGATCCCTCGCTGCGTCTATGCCGAACCCTCCATTGCGAGCATCGGCATGAGCGAAGAGCAGGCGCTGCAGGCAGGAAGAGCGGTTTCTGTCGGCCGCTCGAACTTTGCCGCATCCGGCAAAGCCAACGCCTACGGCAACCTCGAGGGGCTGGTCAAACTGGTGTTCGAGGCCGGGGGCGGGCCGCTGCTTGGTGCTCACCTGATCGGCCACGGCGCGGTGGAACTCATCGGGGAGCTGGCGCTTGCAAGAAGCCTTGGTGTCACGGCCTCACGGCTCGCCTCGGTCGTACACGCGCACCCTACCCTGTCTGAGTCCATACGGGAAGCCGCTCTCGTGGCTCAGGCTCCTCCTGGGGCATAAATGGGCATGCAGGCGGCCACCTTTATCTAAAAGGATTTTCGATTGTCGGGCTAAAAGCATAAATTCAAGGTTTATTATTGCAACTCCTTAACCAACAGTAAGCCTTTTCCGGTGAATGATTTCTCGGTTCACGGGGCGGGGTCTCAACCAAACGATCAATTATGACTCAGACTGAAACAGCTGCCAAGAAAACTGCTGCCAGGAAAACAGTTGCCAAGAAGGCCGCAGCGGCTCCTGCACCCAAAAAGGCTGCAGCTCCTGCCAAAAAGAAGTCCGGCCTTGCGTTTCCTTTCACCGCCATCGTCGGTCAGGAGGAAATGAAGCTCAGTCTGATCCTCAACATCATCGATCCGAGGATCGGCGGCGTGCTCGTAATGGGCCACAGGGGTACAGGCAAGAGCACCACGGTCCGTGCGCTTGCAGAGGTTCTTCCCTTCATCGACCGTGTAGAGGACGATATCTACAACCGCACCCCTTCGCAGTTTGTCGAGGGTGAGGATGCAAGGAAAGGCGCAAAAGCGATCGACCCCGCAACCCTGAAGACCGAGAAAATCCCCGTCCCTGTCGTCGACCTTCCGCTCGGTGCGACTGAAGACCGCGTCTGCGGTACCATCGACATCGAACAGGCGCTCACCAGCGGTGTCAAGGCCTTCGAGCCGGGTCTGCTCGCTCAGGCCAACCGCGGCTTCCTTTACATCGACGAGGTCAACCTCCTTGACGACCACCTTGTCGACGTGCTGCTTGATGTGGCCGCCAGCGGCAAGAACGTGGTCGAGCGCGAGGGTATCAGCATCCGCCACCCGGCCCGCTTCGTGCTCGTCGGTTCCGGCAACCCCGAGGAAGGCGAGCTCCGCCCGCAGCTCCTCGACCGTTTCGGCCTCCATGCCCGCATCATCACCATCCTCGACGTCGCCAAGCGTGTCGACATCGTCAAGCGCCGCCGCGAGTTCGATGAGGACCCGGACGCCTTCATGAAGAAGTACAGCCGCGAGCAGGTCAAGCTGCAGAAGAAGATCCAGACCGCCAAGGAACTGCTTCCGGAAGTGACGATGAGCGACGAGGTGCTGACCGACATCGCCCGCCTCTGCATGAACCTCGGCATCGACGGCCACCGCGGTGAACTCACCATCACCCGTACGGCCCACGCCCACGCCGCATTCATGGGCCAGAAAGTGGTCACCATGAAGCATGTCAGGGAGATCGCAGGCCTCTGCCTCCGCCACCGCCTCCGCAAGGATCCGCTGGAGACCCTTGACGCTGGAGAGAAGATCGAACGTGAGCTCGCAAAAGTCCTTGGAGAAGCAGAAGCAGTATAATGAAGATAGCTTTTACCGATATAGTGGGAATGGATCTGGCCAAGCAGGCGCTCATGCTGCTGGCCGTCGATCCAGCCCTCGGCGGTGTCGTCATCCCCTCGGCCGTAGGCTCGGGAAAGTCGACTCTGGCCAGGGCATTCGCAGACATTCTTCCCGAAGGCACTCCCTTCGTGGAGCTGCCCCTGAACGTCACTGAAGACCGCCTCATCGGAGGCGTCGACCTCGAGGCCACCCTGGCAAGCGGTGTACGCGTCGTGCAGCACGGCGTGCTCTCGAAAGCCAACGGCGGTGTGCTCTATGTCGACTCGCTGAGCCTGCTTGACAGTTCGGCCGTGTCGCACATCATGGACGCCATGTCGAGGGGCGAAGTGCTTGTCGAGCGTGAAGGACTCAGCGAGGTGCACCCGGCCAACTTCATGCTGGTCGGCACCTACGACCCTACAGACGGCG
>FUWD012826688.1_pt1 | contig 10041 bp, 8 predicted proteins | sample 1063281 | NCBI WGS metagenome assembly FUWD01 (sample SAMEA79048168, study PRJEB19326) | metagenome | biome: marine
GGCAACCTGGTGGCGGCGATCGGCAAACTGCTGTTCGGCTTTCTCACACGCCGCCAACGTGCCGGCAGCACTGAGCCCGTGGTGGCTTGAGTTCGGCAGCGGTCAGGGCCTGAGCCAGAGTTGGTGGCGATCGAGCCAGCTCCCTTGCGCCCTCTCCGCTTTCTGGTTCCCGGCACCACAGGTCGTTTCCGCTGTGGTGGCCTGCAGGTGGAACTTCAGACAGCGCAGCTCACCGCTGGGTTGGTTGCCACTGAGCTGGTCACTTACCGGCAGCGGGAACCGGGCCGGCCCTTCCTCGCCGACATACTGCGTGGCGAGCCTTCTCCGGGCGAGGCTCTCTGGATTGTGAGCTGGGGGTTTGATGTGCCGCAGCTGCTGCGCCGGCTGAAAGGGCGGCCGGTGGCCTATCACGCCCACAGCAGTGGGTATGGCTTCGCGCTGCCTGCCGGAGTTCCGGTTCTGGCGGTGAGCCGCAACACCCTTGGCTACTGGGGGGACCGGGCACCCCGCAATCCCCTTTTCCTCGTGCCGAATGCCCTGGAGCCCCAGTGGCTGGAGCGGGGAGAGCGCAATGACAGTGCCCGGCTTCGCCCCATTGATGTGCTCGTTCAAGCCCGGAAGAGCAGTTCCTATCTGCTGAATCAGCTGGTGCCAGCCCTGCGACAACGGGGATTGCAGGTGAAGGTGCAGCAGGGTTGGGTCAACGATCTGGTGGATCTCTTCAACAATTCTGCGGTGTATCTCTACGATTCCGCCGATTACTGGCGTGGCCGAGGCGTGAGTGAGGGCTTCGGGCTGCCGCCCCTCGAGGCGATGGCTTGCGGATGCGTTGTGTTCAGCAGTTTCAATCATGCCTTGGCCGATCTGTTCGAACCGGGCGTAGTCGGCCACCAGATCGGCGCGGGCACGCTGGCCGGCGATGTGGAGCGCGTCGCTAACGCGGTAGCGGAACCCCGGAGCTGGCAGCCAGATCCGGCCCAACGAGAGGCTTTGCTGGCCTTGTCTTCCGAATCAGAACTTCTGTGGCGCTGGAAGCGGGCCTTGACGGCCATTGACGAGCATTGGGACCGTCTTTTGTCCTGTTCCCCAGCCCTGCAGCGTCCTTCGTTGCTCCAGTTGCGCGTCAGCCAGATCTTCAGCCGCTTCTCGAGCCGTCTCAAGCGCTTGAGAGGGGGAAGATCGGTTCTGTGACTGGCTTGTTTGGCGCCCCGGTCTCGAAAGTGAGGGATAAGGTTGGTCGAACTCAAGCAGAGCTATCCATTTCAGTGAGGTTGAGCCTTCCCGCGGTACTTAGAAGCCAGACTCTGGCCCAATTGGGCCGATTGTTGTCTTACTTACCTAGACAGCGTTTAAAGGGCCTAATAACTCTGCTTGCTATATCTTTATTTGTTGGTCTTTTTGATCTTATTTTCGTTGGACTCTTAGCAAGACTTGTTGGTGCGTTGAGCGGCGTGAAGCTCCAGAACTGGATTCCTCAGATTTGGTTCTTTGGTGGAGGAATGGCCTCTCAGTCTCTCTGGATCGTCGGGATCTTGATTGGGTTGATCTGGATATCAACAGGGCTTAAGTTTATGACTGCAGCCTTGCAAAGCTATCTGAGTGCTCAGATATGGGCTGACTATGGAAACCGCATCTATGCCAATATATTGATGCAGAACTTTGAATACTTTCAAAATCAAAAGTCAGCCCACCTACTTGCCAGATTAAATCGTATCCTTGGCAAGATCTCTGATGACATCATCCTTCCGCTCTTGACTGTTGTCTCGAACGCCCTTTCCGTTGGAGTGCTAACAATTGGTGTGGCAGTGGTTTTGGGCCCAACTGCCATTGTTCTATTTGTGACGCTTCTTGCTGCTTATGCCTCAGTGTCAGCGCTATTGATAGCTCCTTTACGCCTTGCCTCAAAACAGAAGTTGCGGTTTGCCCTTAGGATCAACTCATTGTTGATGGAATCTATTCGTTCGATCAGAGATGTTCAATTGTATGCAGCTGAGCAGCGTTTTATTGAAAAATTTTCATTAATTGGAATTACTGGGAAGCGCTATGATAGGATTTCAAAATTATTGCCAGACATACCTCGCTTTATTATTGAACCAGCTGGGATTACGATCTTATTTGCAATAGGACTTTTGCCGGTTTTGTTAGATGAAGACCGACAGCTTCAGCAAGCACTGCCTGCTCTTGCTGCAGTTATGTTTGCGGCCCTCAAAATATCTGCTCCAATCCAGTCTATTTTTCGATCTGTCAACCGTTTTCGCGGCAGCCTTCCAGATATCGCTGATGCCCTGCAATTGCTGGAATTGCAATCTTCTAGAGCGACACTGCAAAGCACAGGAACGCCATCTCCTGCTGGTGTCATGCCTAAAAATACGATCAAATTATCGAATGTCTGGTTCCGTTATGCCAGTTCAGAAGATTGGGTGATTAAGGATGTCAGCCTTGCAATACCAGTTGGTTCGAGGGTCGCTTTTGTGGGCAAAACAGGTGGCGGCAAGACAACAACAGCTCATCTTTTGCTTGCTTTATTCGAGCCACAAAGAGGGTCTGTACAGCTTGATGGGATTGATCTTGCCTATGAGGAGATACCTGCTTGGCAAGCCTGTTGTGCTATGGTTCCACAGGCGATTGTTCTTCTTGATACAAGTATTCGCGAGAATGTTGCGTTTGGAATTGACGATAAAAATATCAACGATTACGCAGTTTGGGAAGTGCTCAAATCGGCCCAATTAGACGAATTCGTTTCAGAATTGCCTTACGGGTTGTATACTATGGTGGGGGAAAATGGCTTGCGTTTGTCTGGTGGACAGCGCCAGCGTCTGGCGCTAGCAAGAGCCTTTTATAAAGATGCGAAGGTACTTGTTCTTGACGAAGCAACAAGCTCGCTCGACAACAAGACGGAAAGCAGTGTGCTGGATTCCTTGGAACTCATTGGCAGGCGCTGTACCACGATTGTGATTGCTCACCGGCTCAGCACAGTGAGGCATTGTGATCGGATCTATGAGTTCGCTGATGGTCAGATCAGGGCTCATGGCAATTATGAGCAGCTACAGCTGAGATCGGAATCATTTCGGGAACTCGTATCTTTGGATAATGGCTGACATTACCCTTCTGTCAACAGCAGACTGGGATCAACTTCTTTGGACGAATAAGCAGCATGTTGCTTCTGAATTAGCCGAGCTTGGCCACCGTGTTCTTTATGTCGAGTCACTCGGCCTGCGTGCACCAAGACAGCAGTCACAGGATTATAAAAGAATCGGACGCCGCCTTCTAAGGTCTCTGAGGCCACCTCGGCGGGTCAAGCCGAACCTCTGGGTTTGGTCTCCGTTGGTCTTGCCGGGGGTTCGGGGAGCACTTGCAAGACAAGTGAACTGCCTTCTGCTGTTACTTGGCCTTGCCAGCTCACGACAATGGTTGAAGCTAAGGCCTGATTGGTTGTGGACCTATAACCCGAAAACGATTGCCTATGGACTGCCAGGCCTCTATGAGACCTTGATCTATCACTGTGTGGACGAGATCCAGGCCCAACCTGATATGGATGCTGCAGATCTCTCCTACTGGGAAAAGCAGCTCTGCCGAGCCGCTGAACTTGTTTTCGTTACCTCTCCAGCGTTGCTGGAAAATCTCAAAGGTTACAATATTAATACCTATTATTTCCCGAATGTTGCTGACTACAATCACTTTTCTAATGCTCTAAACCCCGGCTTGGCCATACCCGATGATCTCAAGGAAATTCCAAGTCCACGGATCGGTTTTGTTGGCGCTATTAGTGGGTACAAGCTCGACCTTGATTTGATTGTCGAACTGGCGGAACGAACATCAAACTGGTCTTATGTGATGATCGGTCCAGTGGGAGAAGGAGATCCTAATACATATCTTTCAAGACTTCGTAATTGCTCCAATATTCACTGGCTGGGAGTTAAGCCTTATGAGTTGCTGCCTGCCTACATGAAAGGTCTGGATGTTGGCCTTTTACCGCTTCGCTTGAACCGCTACACCCATTCCATGTTCCCCATGAAGTTTTTTGAATACCTCGGAGCAGGTTTGCCAGTTGTGGCTACTGCGATTGATTCCTTACAGGATTATCATTCTTGTGCTCTGCTCTGCGAGCCGACCGTCAATTCATTCCATGAGGCCCTCCAAAGCAGTTTGAATGGCCAATGTCCAAGCCAACAGATTCGCCTGGATACTGCGGCCAAACATACGTATCATAGCCGCACAGTGGCCATGCTCAGCCTCCTGAATACCAGGATGACGCAGAGATGAAGGATCTTTCTTTGACTGAGGCCTCCCTTGTACAAGCTGTCTTTGTCACCAAGTTCTTTAAGCGCCTCAGCTCGATTCAGATCTATGACGGCATTCTTCCCCTTGTTATAATTATTCATTCCTACAGTGATCATGAGACGGCTGCGCTGGGTTTACTAGTGATATGGATGGCACTTAGACTGACTATACGTGTTTTTCGACAACATCGGGAACATCCGACGCAGCCTCCATTTGATGCAATTTTCTTGATTCTTTTATTGGTTAACACGCGCGTAATTGTTCTGCGTGAAGATATTAATGGTGCTAGTAACTTTCTGATTATTGCGATTGGCTTTGTGATTGGCTTGCGTCAGAGCTGGCGGCAATGGAGAATTTCGCTTGGCTGGCTAGCGCTCACCTCTGTCGTATTAGCTGTTAACTTTCTCCTCGTCCGTCCAGCTCCAGTTGGCTGGACCCACACGCTTGTGAGGGATGTTTATGTATTGACAATGAATGGCCATGGCGGCATTAATCGATTTGCAACTATCTTGCTTCTTGTTACCCTTAGTTCCGTATATTATTCCCTGTTAAGCAGATCGACTGCCGCACGTGCCTTTGGAGTTGTCGCTGCGCTGATTGGCTATTCCATGTGCTTCAGTACAGACTCAAGACTGGCTCAGGCAGCGCCACCAACCGCGCTCTTGGTTGGTTGGCTTGTTCCACGCTTTTGGAAAGGCTCAATAAAAATCATTCTGATTGTCGCAGCAAGTCTGATCACAGCAGGATTGATTTTGGGACTTTGGTGGTTCTACCTGGCTCCTGATGCCAGCGTCAACCTGAGTTCTGATCTTGGACGGCTCGCCGCGGGGGGCTGCTGGTTGTCTTTGATGTTCACAGGAAGTAACCGCTTTGTCTATGGAGTTGGATTCGGGCCAAAGGCTAATCAAATGTGTGGCCATCTTAAAGATGGAGCTGGATTCGGCCATGCCCATAACACGATTGCCCAAATGGGTGGCCAGCTTGGTCTTCTTGGAATTATTGCGTTCTTGATCCTGGTCATCATCGTGGTGATGGGTTTGTCGCGGCAGCGCATGCTGATGTTATCCCTAAAAAACCGTGATTTTCACAACATTGGCCGGATCCAGGTAGCCGTTGGTCTCAATTCATTGCTTATGATGAATGTTCTGGCTACTACGATTTATCGAGGTAATCAGGTGACCCAATGTCTGATTGGTTTTCTTGCTTCTACGTCCCTTTGTTTGGCGATCAATCCGAGGAATGAACCGTCTACTCCCGATCTGCCGAGGTCACCCCTACTTCGATCCAGTCAAAGACTTGGCTAAAGAAGGGAATGCGATGGTTTTGCCATCCAGAAGGCGCATCCGCACCTATCTTCCTGAATGGCTCTTAGCTTGGGTAACTGTGGGCGCTGCGAGTCTTTTGGGTTGCACTGGGCAAGCTCAGCATGGCTATCGGATGTTGAAGCAGTTTCAGCGGCGCTGGCCTCGTAATCCCGTCGTACTAGCCGCCATCATTCCCAAGGCTATTGCTTGGCAGGAGTACCAATATGCCGTACGCATGATGGAGGATCTATGGGATAACTCAGGCCATGCCCACTATCTTCATCGCGTGCTGTTTCGACGTTCGATGCGACCGGCCGAAATTGATCAGCGCCTCCGCTTATTTCATTTGATTGCTCAGTGCGGTCGGCTTCCCTCTCACTACCGTTCCTATTCCTTGATTGCAATTTCTTACCAAGCTATCTCGATGGGGGATACATCGTTGATGAATGCAACCTCGATAGATCTAGAGAAGCTGGTTAAAGAGTTAATTGGCGATAAGGAGACATTTAAATGTCAGCGGTCAAACAGAGAGAATCGCGCTAAGTTGCTGGTATCTGTTTATACTGCCCTATCCCGGCTTTATCTTGCTACGTCAGAATTCTCTTCTTTTGTATCGGTTGGTTCACGGATTTCTGTTTTGGTGGATTGCATTGATTTCCGTTCTATTGATCCAGACAGTTCCTATAGGCTAACGCGTAACCTGATGAGATGTCTTGCGATCGAAGCACTTCAGGCCTGGTATCTTCAAGATATCGAAATGTGGCAACATGCTTCCCTTCGCCTACGCCGCATCCACGATCACTGCTACCAAGCGATCTTTGATAGAAGCAACGCTCAGGAAAATCATCGGGGTTTTGCCAAGGAAATGATGCTGGCTGTTGCCAATGTCGAGGGATCGAACTGGTTAGAGGACAAGCATGATGATCAGATTCACCATCTGATCACTCTGATCATCAAGACTACCTATGAGCCACGCTTCTTGGTGAAGATAAGATCCATGTTTTCGCCCTATCTTGCCGCCAAGTTATGATTAAGCGTGTGGTTTTCTATATTGATTCCCTCAAGGCCGGCGGTGCTGAACGCGTTACGTTGCGGATGGCTTCTTGGTGCCAAGATGCGGGTCTGAGTCCGCTGGTTCTTACCCACCATTCGCTGACTGCAGACTTCTATCCAATTCCTGCAGGAGTCGAACGTCAGGTTGAACAACCTGACCCACTATGGCTAGTTAGGTTGGGCTGGCTGGGATTCCCCTGGCGCGTCCTGCGATTGCGTCGTTGGTTAATCGAAAACAGAATCGAACTGGCGATTGGAATGACCACCCTTCCTGGAATCAAGCTTCTGTTGGCGGCAAGGAGCCTTCCTTTAGCTTGCTGGATTTCAGAACGCAACTACCCTCCTGCCAAGCGTCCTTCTTTGCCGTGGCGTTTGTTGCGTTGGCTGACCTATCGATGGGCAGATCTCCATCTTGTTCAGACAGCCCAGACAGGTGAATGGCTCAGGCTTCGTCTCAAGGCTACCCCACAATTATTGTTGCCGAATTCGGTTGCTTGGCCCTTGCCGTCGTTCCCTCCGGTGGTGAAGCCTGCTTCATGGCTTGTGAATACCCACCAGGATAGCGAGTCTGGCCAAAGTGGCACTTCTGTTTTTTTATTGGCTGTCGGAACCAAGAGTTTCCAGAAGGGCTTTGATCGACTGGTCAGGGCCTTTGCGCTTTTGGCTAAAAGCCTTCCCTGCCTTCATCTGGTGATCGCTGGGGTGACGGAGACCCCTTATCACGGGCTGGATCAGGTGGCAGGTCTGAGGAGCCTGTTGAATTCCGCCTCGTCAGCTCAGAAGCGCTTGCATTTTCCAGGATTGGTGGGGAACATCGCTGACTGGTATGCCGCCTGCCAGATGTTCATCCTCTCTTCCCGTTACGAGGGATTCCCGAACGTCCTCCTTGAGGCGATGGCCTCTGGTTGCGCCTGCGTGGCCTTCGACTGTTCAACCGGTCCAGCTGATCTGATTCGGGATGGCGAGAACGGACTGCTCCTGCCGGAAAAGGCCACGGATCATGAATTGGCGGATGCAATTGTTCTCTTGTATCACGACCAAGATCTGCGTCAGCGGCTGGGCCATGAGGCAAGACTTGTTCGTGATCAGTTCAGCGACACGTGCCTTCGTCAGCGGTTCATTGAGGCCCTTGATGCCTGACGATCTCTGGATCGTGCTGCCCCATCTCGGTGCAGGCGGCGCCCAGAAAGTAGCGATGATGGCCGCCTCCCATTTCTCGGCGTTGGGCTACCGGATCACGGTTGTCAGCCTTTTGCCTGATAAGGCACCCGTCCACAGGGTGCCTGCGCAGGTGCGCTTGCTCGATCTGGGTGAGGCTGTCACGGCTGCACAGCGCGGCGATTGGTGGGATCGCTCCCTAGTAGCCCGCAGTCGTCGCTTCCTCAAGCTCTGGCTGCCGAGGCTGACGTCATGGTTCCTGCTCATCACGCTTTGGCCTTGGCTCCGGCAATTGCGCGCCCCCCCAGGGCGCCGGTCTCATTCGTTGGCTGGTGTGTGGGGTTGGTGGGCCCCAAGCCACTTTGCTGCGTGAACTGTTGGTGGCGGAGCAACCGCCAAGGCTTCTTGCCCTCCTCACCAAAACCAACATGTTGGCTTGCCAGGCCAGCTGGGACCTTCCCCTTCACCTAGCCGTGTCCGAGCGCAACGATCCCCGTCTGCAGACCCTGGGATTTCCCTGGCAGCGCTTAAGACTCCTTCTCTACAGGAGGGCTGATGCCCTCACAGCGAACACCCGGGGAGTCTTGACAACGCTGGCAACGGATCTCGGCATGCCGCAGGCCCGCCTGCTGCCCAATCCATTGCCGCCGGCGATTCCCTTGGCCGGAGAACGCCTGGCTGACGGACAGGGGTCGGCAAATTGTCTTGCCGTAGCCCGTCTGGTCCACCAGAAGGGACTGGATGTGCTGCTGGAGGCCGTGGCACTGATCCCGACCAAACCGAAGGGCTGGCGGCTGGTGATCGTGGGGGATGGGCCTGAGCGGACTGCGTTGGAGAACCAGGCCCGGCAGCTGGGGATCGACGGCTGGGTGCGTTTCGAAGGGTTCCAGTCCAATGTGATGCCGTTTTGCCAGGGGGCAAGGATCTTCGTATTGCCCTCTCGCTTTGAAGGAATGCCGAACGCCCTGCTGGAGGCGATGGCCAGCGGATTGACAGCGATCGTCACCGATGCGTCCCCTGGTCCGCTTGAGCTTGTGGAGCATGGCCATTCGGGGCTGGTGGTGCCAGCAGAGAACCCAGATGCTCTTGCTCAAGCGATCGGGGCTCTGTTGGCCGATCCCGAGCGTTGCGAGCGACTGGGCTTGGCGGGCCGTCAACGATTGGCAGCCCAGGAGTGGAAGGAGATCGAACCCCTTTGGCGATCGGCTCTGAACCTGCCAGCCGTCTTGTCGAACCGAGATGCCTGAGCGGCTCCTGCTGCTGGTGCCGAGCCTGAAGGCACCCTCGGAAACCTTCATCCGGGCCAATGCCGTCGGGCTTCCCTTTGACACGGTCGTGGTCTGCGGCGATGAGATCCCCTGGAGGGGGCCGCCGCTACGCACCGCCTATGGGCTGTCGATCCTGTTCAGCAAAATCTGTTTTCGCATGGCGCCCGTCTTGCCCAAAGGCATCGGGCTGGCCGTGCAGCGGCTCGGTAGCTGGCTGCCATCGCAGCTGATGATCCGGATCTGTCGGATCGAGCAGCCCGACCTGGTGCTCGTGGAATTCGGCTTCCATGCCGTCCAGGTGATGGAGCTGGTGCCAGCCACAGGCTTACCCCTGATCGTTCATTTCCGGGGAGCCGACGCCTCCGCTCATCGCTATTTGGTCCACCTGCGGATTCCCTACCAGCGGCTGCTGAAACTCGCGAGTGCGGCCGTGGTGAAGTCCAGGCCGATGCGGGACACGGTGTTGTCCCTGGCCCTTGGACGAGACAGCCACCTGCGGGTGCTAGTGAGCCCTTCTGGAGCCAATCCAGAGCTATTCCACGGGGCCGATCCAGCTGCAGCTTCGCCACTGTTTCTCTGTGTTGGCCGCTTCGTGGCCAAGAAGGGGCCACTGCTCACTCTCGACGCCTTCGCCCTGGCCGCCAAGAGCTGCCCTGGGCTGGAGCTGGTGATGGTGGGGGAGGGCCCCCTTCTGACTCCTGCTCGCGAACGAGCTACCCAGCTGGGTATTGGCAACCGGGTGCAGTTCCCCGGCCTGCAGACACCCGAGCAGATCGCCGGCTGGATGCGCCGCAGCCGTGCCTTCCTGCAGCATTCACTGACTGGACCGGACGGCGACCAGGAGGGCTCACCGGTGGCGGTGATGGAAGCCCAGCTCAGCGGCCTGCCCGTGGTGGCCACGCGCCATGCCGGGATTCCGGAGGTGGTGCTGGAGGGGGAAACGGGGCTGCTGGTGGAGGAAGGCGATCGCGACGGCA
>FUWD012888974.1_pt1 | contig 10039 bp, 10 predicted proteins | sample 1063281 | NCBI WGS metagenome assembly FUWD01 (sample SAMEA79048168, study PRJEB19326) | metagenome | biome: marine
ACCCAATAAAAGTGTCAAAGTCAGGAAAATAACATCATGACTTGACATAAATCGCCAACGATGCCTTTAACTGCAATTGGTAAATGAGAAATACAGTTGGAGCCCAGTAGCTCCAGAGTAACCCGAAGAAAGATTACAATATCCATAACCGAAGGAGATTATTATGAAAGTACTGGCAATTAATGGAAGCGCTCGAAAAGACGGCAACACTACTGCTCTTATAAAACATGTTTTCTCTGAGTTGGAAACGGAAGGAATTCAGACCGAACTAATAGAATTGGGCGGCAAGAAGATCAGTGGTTGCATCGCCTGTTATAAGTGCATAAAAAACAAGGACAAAAAATGCGCTGTAGCAAAAGACTGTGTGAACGATGTCATTGCCGAAATGATAAAAGCCGACGGTATAATTCTTGGCTCTCCGACATATTTTACTGACGTAACAGCGGAAATGAAAGCTCTGATTGATAGGGCCGGAATGGTTGCTAGAGCCAATGGCAGTATGCTCAGATTAAAAGTCGGCGCAGCCGTAGTTGCGGCAAGAAGGGCCGGTTCCGTTCATTGCTTTGATACGATAAACCACTTTTTCTTCATCAACGAAATGATTGTTCCAGGATCTACCTTCTGGAATGTAGCTTTTGGCCGAAATAAGGGGGAAGTTGAAAAAGATGAAGAAGGAATAGCCACAATGAAAAACCTCGGCAAAAACATGGCATGGCTTATCAAAAAGATAGCTGTTTAATTCACCTGAATCATTAAGTTCGAAAAACTCCCAAATGTTTCAAGGGAGAGCATACGAGCGAAGATGGAGATAGAGAGACCAGTTTTTATACCCCATAGTGGAAAAGTCTTGGGATCTGTCGGCTGAAGCCATGAGCCTATCGATCATTTGGGGCTTGAAAAAACATCAAGCCCTGATTCTTCGATCGGTTCGATATTACGACGACCTGAGAGGTTGAAAAGAATCTGAGTCAGCCTACACGAAAGAAAGATCACATGTAACTTGCTATCCACCAGACTTGACACGGAAGAATTTTCTTTTTCCTATCTGGATAGTGATTTCTGTATCTTTAAGAACTATTTCTTTTGCAGGATCCTCAATTTTCGAGCCTTCGATTTTAACCCCTCCCTGAGTTATAAGTCTTTTGGCTTCGGCCTTGGATACGGAGCCTATATTGGCGACGAGTTCATAAGCCTGATGTTTATGTTCTGACAGTTGGACCAGCGGGATCTCGCTGGGAAGCTCTCTTCGTTGGACAACCTTTTCGAACTGATCTTCTGCCCGCTTAGCCGCGTCCCAATCATGATATTCTGTGACTATACTTCTAGCGAGCGCCTTCTTGATCTGCATCGGATGAAGTGGGTCCGTCAATTCTTGATGTTTGTCAACTTCTTCGAGGGCACGGCCAAATTTGTTGACTTCATCCAGTTCAACATCTGTAAGCAGTGTAAAGTATTTTACGATCAGATTGTCCTGGATCGACATGGTTTTCCCAAACATATCTTCCGGCGTATCGTCAACCGCTATGTAATTTCGCTCCGTTTTACTCATCTTTTTGGAGCCATCCAAACCTTCTATCAGGGGGGTCATCATGACTACTTGAGGATCCTGGCCAAATTGGAATTGCAGATCGCGACCGGCTAACAGATTGAACTTCTGATCAGTTCCGCCTAATTCCACATGGCATTTTAGAGCTACCGAATCATATCCTTGCATGAGAGGATACAGGAACTCCGTGATGCTTATTGGAGAGCCGTCTTTAAAACGTCTTTCGAAATCATTTCTTTCCAGCATGCGAGCGACTGTGGAACGATAGGCCAAGTCAAGGCAGTCAGCAAACGACATGCAGTCAAACCATTCGCCATTATTACGAACTTCGGTTTTTTGTTCATCCAGGATCTTGAATACCTGGTCCTTGTAGTCCTTTGCGTGATCCCAAACCTGTTCCTTGGTCAACCTCACTCTGGCTTCGGACCTTTCGGTAGGGTCACCGATACGGGCTGTAAAATCTCCTATCAGAAAAATCGCAGTGTGACCCATATCTTGAAAATGCTTCAATTTCCTGATGGTAACCATGTGTCCCAGGTGAATGTCGGAGGCGGTCGGATCTACCCCGAGCTTAACACGAATGGGTATACGCGTCTGGGCGCTTTTTACAATCATTTTCCGTAATTCTTCTTCGTGAATAACCTCTTCTACACCCCGCATAATATGCCGGATTTGAGTTTCAACATCAGGGAAAGACATGGTCAAACCTTTCAATTAAATTATTTTTTAGTATGGCTTTTTATTAGAATCCAGAATTCTAACCGACTGGGAGCGGGGTTTCAATTCAAAATCAACGCAATTTCCAAAACGAGGTTAAATTAAAGGCTCTAAGTCCTTACAAGGTGAATCAAAAATTCATGATTGCCCTTGGGGCCAAGAATTGGTGATTCAAGTTCATCAATTACTGCAAAACCCCAATTTACGGCTGAATCCTTTACAGAAGCCAAAGCCGCTGAGACTGCGCTGGAATCTCTTACCACGCCATGCTTGCCGACATCTTTTCTGCCGACTTCAAACTGCGGCTTCACAAGAGCAACAAACCAGGCGTCCTTTGAGAGAATTTCCGCAAATTTGAAGAACACCAGTTTCAGAGAAATAAAAGACATATCGGCTACCGCCGCGTCTATTGATTCATTCAGGGTTGATACCTCAAGGTATCTAAAATTAGTCCGCTCAAGCAGTCGGACTCTCGGATCGTTTCGCAGTTTCCAATGGAATTGCCCATATCCAACATCGACCGCCACAATCTTTTTTGCTCCTTTTTGCAGAAGGCAGTCTGTAAATCCACCAGTTGAGGCCCCCGCATCCAGGACGGTCAGTCCTTCAGGGTTTAACTCGAACTTCTCGATTGCGGCGGACAGTTTGACACCGCCCCTGCTCACATACTTGAGAGGTTCTTTGAGTCCCAGTTCGACATTTTCTAATACTTCTTTTCCTGGTTTATCAACAATTAAACCGTTGACATGGACTTTGCCTTCCATTATGAGGGCTCTGGCTTTCTCTCTTGAAGATGTTAAGCTCCTCTCCACCAACAGAATATCGAGTCTTGTCTTGAGTATCTTAGTCATGGGGCCTGTGCTGTATCAAGCCCCGGGCATGATGGTGAAATCAAGCACATCCACTATGCTGAAACCGTAGTAAACGTATATCATTCCACTTCCCAAAAAATCTTCCGGCCTGTGAATTGTGAAGTGGTACGCAAACTGGCCCTGGCTATTTGAGAGTCTAACGGTTTCTTCGTATTGTCTCGAATCTGGTAACTTGATGACAAATTTCAACGGTGTGTCCGAGGTCGAAGACTTGTAATAGAATTGCACCATCAATATCAATCTGTCTCCGAAAAGCCCTGCATTAAAAGTTCTGCTATTGCCGAGAAATTTCCAGCCCTGGCTTTGAGCAATGGCTGGTCCAAACTGAAGATCATAGATCGAAAGTCTTCCAGGCATTTCCCATGAAAGTTGGCCCACCTGACTTTCTTCCCCAGGGGGTCCTTTCTTTTTGAAAACATCACTTTCTGAATTCTTCTGCGTCACTGGGTCCGCTGTTGCGGCAATGTCCGGCAAGAATAGATTTGAGAGAAATAGTGTTAGAACCAAAAAGCATATCGTCTTACCAGTCCTGGAAAAGTCACTCAATTTTAGGGGTGTAAACTGCTGTTTCATGCTCCCCACCATCTTGGATTGATCGGTTTAGGCTCGACTTCATCGGTTGGTCCTGAAGGTCCCTGATAATAGCCACCTGTTTGTTCTGGGCCTATCACAGCACGAGATTCGTCACTCGGTTTCGCCACTTTGGTATCCACATTGTCGTCTTGACCGCCGGTCATCATTTGCAAGATTCGGCCTTGCAGACCTTGAGAATCAGCTTCTTCGGGCTTTTCTCCGTTTTTCTTGAATCTTGACCCGATCATGCTGAAGATCCACCAAAAGGCAAACAGCAACAATAGAGGAAGCACGCGACCAAGTTCTCCTCCATACTTTTCGATTAGTTCACCAAAGTTTGGCATGCTGAAAGTCCTCCACCAATGACGAAAAGTCAAAGTCGACAAGAGAATTACACAAAAACAAATCATATTCAATTCGATTCATTGAGACCACATTCATAGAAGATGCTGATTTTTGTTGAAAAATCGACATCGTTTAATCTATATTAATTGACTTGTGTACTGTGTTCCGACCTTTCCATACCTCAGGAGGCTTAAGTCATGGCCGTTCGCATTCACAACTTCAACCCGGGTCCCGCAGCGCTTCCTCTGACCGTTCTCCAACAGACCAAAGAAGCTATGGAGGATTTTGCCGGTTCAGGGATGTCAATAGCTGAAATCAGCCATCGTTCACCAGTTTTTGAAAATGTAATAAACCAATCTATTGATCGTATTAGAAGGTTGCTAAACCTGAGTTCCGATTTCAAGGTTTTGTTCTTGCAAGGAGGCGCGAGCCTCCAATTCAGCATGATTCCCATGAATCTAATCTCTTCTGGCGCGTCCGCCGATTATATAAATACAGGAACCTGGTCTACCAAGGCCATCAAGGAGATTCAAATCCTTGGAAAACCATACCGGGTCATAGCCTCCAGCGAGGACAGAAACTTCTGCTACATACCTAAAGAATTCACGATTTCTGAAGGCGCCGCATATGTTCACTACACATCAAACAACACCATAAAAGGCACCCAGTGGAGTTCAACGCCTGAAGCCGGGAACAGTCCACTTGTATCGGATATGTCTTCAGACATTTTCAGTCGTCCATTTGATCCATCACCATTCGGTCTTATTTACGCCGGCGCCCAAAAAAACCTTGGACCAGCGGGCGTAACTCTTGTAATCATTCGTGACGACATGCTCGCACGTTCACCTAAAGATATACCAACAGTTCTCAGGTATACAACCCACGCAGAAAAGAACTCCCTGTATAACACCCCACCATGCATATCCATATATATGGTAAGCCTGGTGCTCAAGTGGATTGAGGAGACGATTGGTGGACTAGAGGCTATGGAAATCAGAAACCGCAAGAAAGCTAACATGCTTTATGATTACCTCGACGAAAGTGGTTTCTACATTGGAACAGCGGATAAGGATAGCAGATCATTGATGAATATAACTTTCCGTCTGGGATCAGAGGAGCTTGAAAAGAAATTCACAGTTGAGGCGGCTAAAAATTCGCTTGGCGGTTTGAAAGGACACCGGTCAGTCGGCGGTTGCAGAGCTTCACTTTACAACGCTATTGAACCGGAATCCGTAAAGGCGTTGATAGATTTCATGAAAGAATTCGAAAGAGTTAACGGATAGGCTTGATGGCTTTCAAAATTCTGATCGCAGACGAAATCCACGAAAGCGGACGTAGTATTCTTATGTCTAGCTCTGTCCTTGAGTTGGACATTAAACCCGGCATGGGTAAAGAACAGATAGACAAATGTATATCCTGTTATGATGGCATAGTTGTTGGAGAATCCACAGAGCTTCGAGCGGACACACTGGGATTTGCGACCAAGCTGAAAGTGATAGCTAAAGCGGGAGCGGATCTTGACAACATAGATGTCCAGGACGCCACCCGACGAGGCGTGATAGTCATGAACGCGCCATCGAGTCATGCCGTTTCTTCAGGCGAAAACACCATAGCGCTGCTTACCGCTATTTGTAGGCATATACCCGACGCTGTTGAGTCCATGAAACTGGGGAAGTGGGAGAAGAAGAAATTTCAGGGCCGCGAGATGGCCGGGAAAACCCTTGGAGTAATAGGATTTGGCAAGGTTGGAGCAATCGTGGCGCGTTACGCATCCAAGGGCCTTCGAATGAACGTTCTGGTATATGATGGGCTCGTTACTCAGGAAAAATAAAACAGCAAGGATTCAAATCTGTCACATTGAACGAATTGTTCGCTAGATCGGATGTAATATCATTACATGTTCCGCTTAATCCAGACACGAGACACATACTTAATACAAAATCGTTTGACTTGATGAAGCAAGGGGTAATCATCATAAATACTGGACGAAGGGGCCTGATTCACGAAAACGCCCTGGTTAAATCTCTCGATTCAGGCGTAGTGGCGGGGGCGGCTCTCGACGTTCATTATGAAGTTCAGATTAAAGACAGCGAACTTATCAACCACCCCAAAGTCATTTGCACTCCGGATCTTAGTATGGCCACTGAAGAGGCTCATGCAAATGTCGCCAAATCAATAGCTGAGTCTCTAAGGGACTTTTTTGAAAAAGGGACCCTGGGAAATACTGTAAATGTTCCTGTAGCGGATCAGGCCATCAGGACAAGAATAGCCCCTTACGCTGATCTGGCGAGAAGACTTGGAATGTTTGTCGCCGGACTGTTCGTCGGAGACGTTGCAAGGATAGAAGTTGGATATCGTGGAGAAATCCTGGATTGGGACTTGACTCCTCTGACGACTTCAGTCCTCCTGGGATTTCTTCAGGTTTTCAAAGGGTCAGATGTCAACGTGGTAAACGCCAACTTTGTCGCTGAAGAATGTGGTATAAAGGTTCATGAAACAGTCTTTAAGGAATCAATAGAGAGCCGGCCTTCAATAACTGTGGAAGTTTTTTCTGATGAAAAGGCTTTGATCAGGGTTGAAGGAGTTCTGATTCGAAGATTTGGAGAAGAACCCCGTATTATAGGAGTTAATGAGTTTGTAACGGAGGCTGTTCCTGCCGGCCCGATGCTGATGGTCAAGAATATTGACATTCCTGGGATGATAGCTGGAGTTACAGGAATCCTGTCGAGACAGCAAGTTAACGTAGCGCAGATGAATCTTTCGAGAGACTGCGCAGGAGGAACAGCGATATCAATAATAAACCTTGATTCACCGGCTGATGACTTCACCCTGGAAGCAATAAAAATATTGAAGGAATCCTAAGCGTTCATCAAGTCATAATAGATGATTTGCGCGATCTGGAGGTCTGAGTCAGACAATGGGAATCAACAAGAAAGGTAAAAACTTTTGAGCACTCTCGTAATTGTAGGGGCCCAATGGGGTGACGAAGGTAAGGGGAAGATTGTAGACCTGCTAACCAGCAGAGCTGATGTGGTGGTTCGTTTTCAGGGTGGTAACAATGCTGGTCATACGCTAAAAGTAGGTGGTGAACAAATAATTGTTCACTTGATACCATCGGGGATTCTCTACCCGAATATCACCAATATCATAGCGAACGGTCTGGTAGTAGATCCGTCAGTGCTTATTTCAGAAAAGGCGGCGCTGAGAGAAAGGGGACATTTTCAGAAAGATTCCCAACTGCTGGTTTCCGACAGAGCGCAAGTGATTATGCCTTATCACAAGATAATAGACCATGGCAGGGAGGATTTGCTTGGCAAGGCTAAAATAGGCACTACAGGTCGAGGAATTGGACCAGCCTATGAAGACAAGGCTTCAAGAATGGGAATAAGGGTTGGGGACCTGTTAAGACCGGCATCTCTTCGAGACCGCATTTACAATGTGATGGATGAAAAGAATTTTCTCATTGAAAGAAGGTTTAAGAGGCCCAAACTCAATCCGGAAGAAGTGGTTCAAGAGTATCTCAGTTATGGGGAACAACTGGCGCCGCATATTGCAGATACGACGATTGTTCTCCAGAGTTTCGTCCGGGGAGGTAGTCATGTTCTTTTTGAAGGCGCGCAGGGCACTCTACTTGACATAGATCACGGAACCTACCCATTCGTAACTTCTTCAAACGTCGTGGCCGGTAATGCTTGCGCAGGTTCAGGGGTAGGGCCCAACGTGATTGAAAAGTGCTGGGGAGTAGTTAAGGCGTACACTACCAGAGTGGGTGAAGGAGCTTTTCCTACTGAACTGACGGGTAGTCTTGGGGAAGAACTCAGGGAAAAAGGCGGTGAATACGGAGCTACGACAGGTAGGCCTAGACGTTGTGGATGGCTCGACACAGTAGTCCTGAATCATAGTGTCCGTCTTAATGGTCTAACTGGAATAACCCTTACTAAAATGGACGTCCTGACTGGAATATCGCCTCTATCTGTAGCGATCGGATACGAACTGGATGGTAAACCTATAGATTATATTCCATCCGACATAAATGAATTCGGTCGTGTCAAACCTCGTTACAGGGAAGTAAAGGGCTGGGATGAGCCATTGTCAGACTGTAGATCGTTCGATGATCTTCCCAAGAACGCGCGCGACTACGTTGAAATGATAGAGCACATGTCAGGTGTTCCTGTTACGCTTGTTTCAGTCGGGCCTGCCCGTGAACAGAGCATACTGAGGAAAACCCCTTTCTGATAGCCACAGGCCGGTTATCGTATCGATGCGAGCCCAGGAAAACCTGCTGATAGTAGCATTTTTCAATAATGCGACTCAGGACTCAAAGGTGTTTCCCTGTGCAGGGACTGGACCTTAACTCTGTCGCCAGCCTTGAATGGAGATTTCTCTGATGGCAGTATCATTAAGCCGTCCGCCAGGACCATTGAACGTAGGGCTCCGGAGCTTTGATTTCCAGTCGACATAGCCATTTTAATCCCGTCTTGTTCGAACAGACTGCATCGCACTAAGTGAATCCTTCCTGATGACACTTTAACGTCATGAGCAAGAACAGCCTCCACAAGTGGTCTGAAAAGATTGATGTGCCCCATCATCTTGAGTAACGCTGGTCTAACAAATTGCTCAAAAGAAATCATCGCCGAAGTTGGATTGCCAGGTAGACCAAAAACTGGTTTGCATCCGATAGTACCGAAAACCAGGGGTTTGCCCGGCTTCATGGCGACTTTCCAGAATTTGACTTTCATGCCGACTTCGGAAAGACAATCTTTTACGAGATCGTATTTGCCTACAGAGACTCCACCGGACGTCAGAATCACATCGGCCCTTAAACCATCTCTCAGCCGTGACCTGAGGTCTTCAACATTATCTGGGGCTATGCCCAGAGAAAGCGGTATCGCCCCGCAATCCAGAACTTGAGCCGCAAGACTGTAAGTATTGGAGCAAACCACTTTTCCGGGGGTGAATGGCTCGTCAAGATCCACAAGTTCGTCGCCTGTTGACAAGATAGCCACTACAGGCCTTTGGCGCACATAGACATAAGCGTGTCCCAGTGTGGCCAACATCCCCACTTCAGGGGGTCTTATTACATCGCCGTGCTTGAGGACCGTTTCCCCGGCCGTGACATCTTCGCCTTGACGTCTTATATGAGCTTTGGAGCCTGGATCGTTTAAACAGACAACAAAATTGTCTTTTCTCGCGGTATCCTCAATCATGATTACAGTGTCAGCCCCTTTAGGGATGATGCCGCCGGTCATGATTCTTATCGCCTGCCCTTTTTTCAGAGTTCCCGTGAAAGGTTTTCCTGCTGGTGATTCACCGACAAGTTCGACGAGAGCCGGATTTTCAGAGGTTGCCCCGATAATGTCTTTGTGCCTGACACTATACCCATCCATAGCAGAATTGTCCCCAGCCGGAACGTCTCTCACCGCCGCCACATCCTGCGCCAGTATTCTTCCAAGCGCTTCCAGAATGTATAGTCTTTCCCGCCCCAGAACGGGGATTTCTTCCAGGACCTTTTTCTGGGCTTCTCCAATCGGTAACATGCTTATGACGCCTCCCGGTTCAAGTAAATCACCCCAGCGGCTCAACCTGCAACCTAATCTTATTCTTGCGTTTATACACAGTTGAGACAATTAGGCAGATTTAAGCCGTTAAAACCAGAGATTGGGTTCTTCACGGCGAGCTTTCTCAAAACTATTCCGGTTTCAATAGTAGCGCTTCCAATATTAGGAGTCAAACAGCGTTAGCAATCTCAGAAAAGCCCTTAACATGATTACCTCGAAAATGTGTTTTCGATCAGCTTGTGGCGTGTCCGACTTATGTGCAGGAGTTTAGCAATAATATGGCCGCAGCGAGCCCAAAAAGAGTATTGGCGGCCCATGCCGCGACTATGGGAGGAATGTAGCCCCCGTGTCCCAAAGCAATGAACATGGTATGAAGAATCCAGTAACCGAATGCTATGATTAAAGAACCAGCCAGGCCTATAGCGACT
>FUWD012883002.1_pt1 | contig 10035 bp, 17 predicted proteins | sample 1063281 | NCBI WGS metagenome assembly FUWD01 (sample SAMEA79048168, study PRJEB19326) | metagenome | biome: marine
CGTAGAACCACTCAGTTGGATCATCACCATCAATAGCAAATTCAGAGTACAGAGCATCGGCATCAGCGATACGATTCTCTTCAACCAGTTGAGTCATGCGCTCACACCAGTAATTTTCTAACTTTAGAATGAATTCAGTTTGTGACATAATCAAGAAACGCGAACAATTTTCAGTCGATCAGGAGAAATACCTTCTTGGATGCGTGCATTGTACCTTTCACTTGCTTGCTCTTTAGTGAGTCGATAGTCTGCTTCGGTGGGAGGATGCCACCCATTTGTTCCTTCCTCTACGAGTCTGTAAAACTTTTGTTCTTCCATAGTGAGGTTGTGCTACTCTTCCATCTTAGTGGACTCTTTGACTTTTGTCAAGGACAGTTGCCTTTCCAGTTCATACTTCATTGAGCACAGGTGTCTATAGAAGAACTGCTTGTATGAGTTGTCTTCCGTTAGTTTGACCAAGTTGTCAATCTGGATCAATGCCATGAGTAATCTGGTCTTTTCGTCAAGTTTCTTCATAGTCACCGTTGTCGAACATCAGTTTGGTTACCTGGATTTCTGAGATTGTGTCCAACAACTCATAGACTCTCCTTTCAAGTTCATCAAGAGGTTCATCCATATCATTAATAATGGATCTCCTGATGACTTCAAATGCATATTCTGTTTCTATTTTCATTTTTCTCTAAGTTTTTCTACCAAATATTCTGCAAAACTTTCCATTTTATCTGGATGGATTTGTTGGATTCCCGCTTCATCTACAGCGTTTTCAATACTGTAAATTTCATTCTCTGTAAGTTTTTTACCGTCTTTTGGTAGTGTCATAGAAAAACGAGCGATTCTTCGCATTCTAACTTATATATGTGGGAATGGTTAGGAGGAAACCTTAAGATCTTCCATAGTCATCTTCGATACGCACAATGTCTGCCTCTGTACATTCACCCCTCTGAACCTCTATGAAAGTCAGTCCATCAGCGTATGCCTCAAGGCGGTGGACTACTTCTTTTTCAATAGTATAAGAATCCCCAGGTCCAACGGTGTGTGCCGATGAACCCAGGGTTAACTTACCATACCCACGCACAACATACCAACACTCTTCTCTGTTGAAATGTTTTTGCAGTGAGAATTTAGAAAATGGTTTAATGTAGATTTCTTTTACAACTACATTTGGGGTTCTTTTAAGATCTTTATACCATCCCCAAGGTTTGTTTACTATCACATCATCAATGCCATCTGAGGGTATTTAGATAGTTGATAACGTCTTGTCTAACATCCATGAGTTCATGGTAGCATCTTTGATTGTGAGCACACTGTCTCAATTCATGATCTGGTTTGATGACAGATTCCATGAAGATGTCGAGACCACGGTTCCACTTTTCTTGTTTGGTTTCAACATCAGTGATGCTATTCTGATCGTGCATTGGATAACTCCTGGTTTAGACGTTTAACTTCGTTTTGGATATGGATCATTTCACTTTGAAGACGACCAATTCTTTCGTCATGCGCTTTGATCCAGTTATAGTATATCATATCTTCATGATCATCTGTAATACCATGATCTAAATTGTAACGTTCGACCGCCCATTCTGGAGGTTGTTTCGTTTTCCAAGGATACAATAGGTACTCTAACTCTGCGACAAGACTCCAGAGTTTAATCTGGAGTTCTCTAATCACAACTTACCCCCAACAACTCCATTATTTACCACTCTAGTATATTGATCAAGAGTTCCCTCTTGTTCACACTTGAGGTGCCAACGAGTCATATCAAGAACTGCTTCTCTGGTCATCCCAAACAGGAAATCTTTTCCAGTGTCCTTACGAACACTTTTCCACATGAATCGTGTCTGTTCAATGTAGAAAGCATCATCGATCCAATCTACTTCGGCAATTTCAGGATGCTCCATCATCGTCCTCCTTTTTATTGAACCCAAAGGGTCCTTCTTTCTCTTCCATCTTCAATCGCAGTGCGACGGTACCAATAGACTCAAGAACTTTGATAATGTCTTCTGCTGAGGCATTTTCACCTAGTTCTTTGGCAACATACCAATACTTTGGCCAGAATGTCTCACCTGCTTTTTGATAGTCTTCGAGTGTTAATAGTTTCATTTGCCTACTCCATAATCGCCGCCTTTCTTGGCGTTGTCAGATTCAAGTTTACGAATATCACGGTGCAATCTTTCTACTGCTTTACGAACTTCCTCAGTCTCTTCCCACTCGAAAGTGTCTCCAGACTTATTTTTGTGTTGTTTTTTGGTCATACTCGATGATGCATTACGGTATTCCTCCTGTATTGTAACACGATCTCACCAATGTAGTCAATCATTTCATCGGTAATGACAGGAGAGCATCCGACGAAAAATACATTATCTAATACTTTACAAGCATTTGGATAGTTCTTAGCATCCTCAATGTGACGATAAGCAGGGTGCATAAGAATGTTACCAGCAAAGTAATTCCTTGTCTGGATACCATTATCCTCAAGATGTTTTACAAGAGTATGCTTACCATCTTCATACACGATAGGGACACCAAACCAAGAAGTTTCAGCATCTTCACGTTCATCGATCACTCTTGCTCCAGGAATACTTGCAAATATTTCATGCAGTCTCTGCTTATTATGACGACGTTTCTCATGGATTTCATCTTGTTTTTCAAGTTGAACAAGACCAATTGAACCCTGAAGATCCGCTGGTTTTAGGTTATATCCTTGAACACCAAAGACATACTTATGATCTACATCACGATCATATCCTTCCAACCAACGATCAAAACGATTACCACAAACACCATTAGCAAGTTTATTCTGTGCTCCCACACAGAAACATCCACGACCCCACCAGGCAAATGAACGTGCAATCTGTACAATCTCTTCAATGTTAGATGATACCATACCACCCTCAATAGTAGAGATGTGGTGTGCTGGGTAGAATGAACAGGATGCTGCTACTGCTCTCTTTGTTAGGAATTCTCCTTTCCACCGACTACCGAGAGAATCGCAGTTGTCAGCAATATAATGAATGTTATATCGGTCAAGAAGACTAAAGAATTCATCGAAATCATAGGGATTACCTAGTACGGGTGAAGAAAATAATGCCTTGGTTCTTGTAGTGATTTTTGATTTGATCTGGTTTAAATCCCAATTCAAATCAGTATAATCAATGTCTACAAAGACTGGTTTCAGACCGTTCTGAATGATAGGATTGATTGTCGTGGGGAATCCACAAGCACATACAATAATTTCGTCCCCATCTTGCCAACCAAAATATTTCTTCAGAGCAGCAACCATTACAAGGTTAGCAGAAGATCCAGAGTTGACCATGACAGAGTAATCAAACTCAAACCTTTTTGAGAATGCTCTCTCAAACTTATTCACCTCTTCTCCTGCTGGTAACCACTTACCAGAGAGTAGAGTTGTGATGGCCGCGGCAACCTCCTTGTCATCCCAGTACGGACCAGAATAATAAACTGGTTTACCTGGTTCCCAATCTTTATTTGCAAGATATGGAAAAAGGTCTTCGCCATCATTACGAAGACCAGAAATAAAATCAGATACTTTAGTGTTCAAAGACATAATTTTTTCACAATTTCAAAGTTGTTGAATCGTGGTTTCCATCCCAGTTTACTTAGTTTACTGGTGTCCATCCAGAAGTGTTTCGTTTGGACTTGATCATGGAATTTCGGTGGATCAATGTTAGTTATATGAGATTTAGATTGTAGTCTCTCAATAGCATTATACACGATTTCGGTACAAGTTGTGCCCTGTCCTGAACCAATATTGTAACACTCATTGAGTTCACCCCTGTTGACAACTACCCAAATTGCCTCACACACATCGTCAACATGAAGGAAGTCTCTCTTATGAGAACCATTGTCATATAGACTAATTGGTTTATCTTCCTTAAGTTGTTGGATCATCCAAGAGACTGCATTCTTTCGCTTTGATGCTCTTGGATCATCCCCTAGGACATTGCATAATCTAAGGATTCTATACTTGACTCCGAAGGTTCCGCAGAATGATTTAATCAGATCCTCAGCACACTTCTTAGTAATAGAATAGAATCCAGTCGGATTACATGGAGACTCTTCAGTCGCTGGCATGTCTGGTGTTTTACCATAGACAAACCAAGAACTAATAAAGTTAAAGGTAATGTCCTCCGATTTACAGTACTCCAAAACTTGACACAAATACTTCAAATTGAGATCCACATCATCACAGAAGTGTCCCTCATCATGAATATTATAGTTGTGTGTTGTAGATACAAAGTAAAGGATATCTTTAGTCTTAGGTTTGAATTCACCCCGTTCTTGGAGCACACACCCAGGACTATACATCTCAAAAAACCTGGATCCTATCCACCCAGTTTTCCCACCATATACACTCAACATTGTTTCAAATACCAATCAACAGTTTCTTCGAGTCCAGTTCTAAACTCTACGTTTGGTCTCCAACCAGTGCGTTCTTCCAGTTTAGCAAAACTCATACCATAACGCAAGTCTTGCCCTGGACGACCCTCAGAGACTCCTACAAGGTCGTGTGACTTACCCATAATATCTAAGATCATCTTAGTCACAGTCATATTGGATAATTCACAATCACCACCGATATTAAAGTTATCATTTAAAATGCCCTGCTCTTCCAGAGTCCATACAGCACTAGCATGATCCCATACATGTAACCAGTCACGGATCTGATGTCCACCACCATACATGTAAGTTACTTCACCCTTCAACGCTCTATAGATTACCTTGGGAATCAGTTTCTCAATATGCTGATGCTTACCATAATTGTTACTGCAATTAGTAATAATATATGGAAGACCATAGGTATTATGCCATGTCTTCACATAATGGTCTGCTGCTGCCTTACTCGCGCTGTAGGGGTTCCTAGGGTCATATGGTGTCTCTTCAGTGAATATATTATCATCATCCAATTCAAGACTTCCATACACTTCATCCGTAGAGATATGATGAAACTTCTCAATATCAATCGATAGACTTGCATTCAGTAGATTGATTGTTCCAACTACATTAGATTCAAGGAATGGTCTGTAGTTCTTGATAGAGTTGTCTACATGACTCTCAGCAGCAAAATGAAATACCTTCTTCGGTTTATATTTTTTGAATATGTGATCTACATGATTCTCATTTGTAATGTCACACCAGACAAATTCAAACTGTGGTGTTGCTGGTACAAATCTAAGGTCTGCAGCATACGTTAAATTATCAAGGACAATGATCTTTTGATCTGTTACTTCCTTTAGATAATGTAAAAAGTTGCTACCAATAAATCCAGCGCCACCTGTGACAATAATATCAGACATATATTATACTGTAATTTTCCAGTGTTCGTTCCCCTCTTTCTGACAGTGGAACATGTATTTCTTATTTAATGAGTGTAGAAGATAGTGTTTCTTGGTCTCTTCTACAACTGTACACATATGAAAGTTGTCCATCATCTCATCAAACCTATCCTTTGCAGTCCAGGATAGAGGCGTCACATAAACAATTTTCTTCATTGTGGTCTGTTGAAATAGTATGCAGTATCTTCCATGTGCCGTCTAATAATACAAGCACATAACATATTAAAGTAATCCATATTCAACTCAATCTGCTCTTCACTCGACTCAAAGTTATTAGTGATAGCAGCAACCATCATTTGATCTGGAATATCAGAAAACAATAGAGTGAGTGCAGCAAGGATATAGCATCCAGTGTGATGCCCTGGAGACATGTCAGGCATCTTCATGATCTCATCAAACGTATTACGCTCAAGTTCCTTATACTGATCATCATTCTCAGCATAGAATTGAACAGCAGCAAGACCACAAATAAAGACACAATCCTTTAGAAAGAAGTCTTGAGTGGGAGCATCAAGTTTAGCGATTTCAGATTTAGTTGGAACATTCCCACCACGTAGAGTATCAATAATTTGATCTGGAATATCTTCAAATACGTGATCCGCATGAAGACACTTCTTCAGATCATACCTATGCAGCAGAACTTTCAAGAACTTATGAGTAAAGTCTGTAGATTCTTCGTTTTCTTTTTTTACTTCCTCAATCCGTTCGTTGAGTGCTCTCAGACTAAATTCTTCGCTCATGATTGATCAACCAGAAACTGCTTTTCATAATCTAATAGTTCTTCGGGAACCTCCAGTTTGTATCCATCTACTGGAACTGAATTTGCCCACCTGTTAGTACCATCTGGACGTTTGTATAGTTTGATTCCAAGATGCTTATACTTCTTGTCGGTAGGAACCTTGACATTATAGTTCAAACCATCGTTCTCTGTCAACGCTGCAAGGTTATCGTTCTCCTGCTGTGTGACTACAATCGTTTGAGTTGCCAACCAGAATAGATCTTTGAACTTATCGTAATCCTGCAAATACACATTGCTGTTGTCCATGATCATCCTACAGATAAACTGAGGAGAAAGATAATGATCACTGACAGTCTTCTTCTTTGCAAGTTTATTATTTAGAGCGTTCTCACTGATGAGTCCTGTTGGATTGGGCATACCACAATCGAACACGGTAATATAAAACACTCTTGTAATAGGACGATAAAAACTAGGATTTCCCCAATACTTGATCGCTGACTTAAGAATCGTATACGCTAGGGTGCAATATGATTCCCAGTCCTTCTTTACTTTCATCTTTTAATAGTAGAGATAATAGGTTTTCCTTGTACAAATACCGTGTCAACAACGTTTTGTAGACGACGTGCAGTGGAGATGCCAACATTTGAGTAGACAGGGACATGGATGAGACCAAAGGGTTTTTCATAGTTGTTGAGGTCACCTGCAGCGACCTTGCCATCACGAATGTTTTCTGCATCTTCAGGATGGAGACGAATGACCCGACCAATGGTCTGGCACATTTGAATCATATCCATCTGCCTCATCATAACACATGCTGTCAACCCAGGGCAGTTGATACCTTCAGACAGAATGCTGTAGTGGAGAACAATGAACTTTTTGTCAGAATCCTTACCGTATGCAGTCAAGGTATCAAAGAACTCCTTACGAGTTACTTTGTTGTTGTTGATGAATGCACCGTACTTAGCAGTGATCCACAGAACGTCATACCCATAAGACTGAACTTCAGGCATGAAGTCAGTTTCTGCAAGCATACGGATCAGGACTTTGGTGTTGGGAGATGCCACCAACACTTTCTGCATGTTGTCACCATTGATAATGGTATCCAAAAGAGTCATGCAGTCCCGCTCTGCACCATATTCCTTGTCACGTTCCATGCTCATGACAATGGGATTGACAACTGGAGGGAGAATAGATCCGTTGTCGATCAGTTCTGGAGCAGGAACATTCATGATGATGTCCCCATAGACCTCACGGTCATTCATACCTGCCTTAGTAAACACCGCACTGTGCTTAGGAGTAGCAGTGAAGTGATACGACCGATCAGCAGTAGACACAATCTGCTTAGTCGGAGGGTAAAAGGATTTCTTGACACTGTTATGTGCTTCATCGAAGTAGACGGTATCCACCTTGATACCAGACTCAACGATTCGCTTCAGTGAATTGTAAGTTGTGAAAATGATGCAGGATTCAGATGCTGCACGAGCAGTGTTGTTGAACAGGGCAATCTTTTCTGCCTTAGTGCTGCTGAAGTAATCAGTCTTGCCACTGTGTGCATGACAGACATGAACCCAAGTTGAAGGCAGGAACTGCATGAAGTCTTCACACAGTTGAGTTGCTAGAAGGATACGAGGAGCGACTACTACGAAAGTCTTAGGACCAGACTTGAGTTGCTCCATGGCATCTGCAACCATGACATAAGTCTTTCCCGCGCCAGTTGGCATAATGCACTGCCCAAGGGAATGACGAGTCATCTCTGCCAGTGCATCTTGTTGATGGGGACGGAGAGTGAGCATGTAACCTTTGTGTATGCTCACATTATAGCATATTAAACCCGGTCTGCCAGGTAAAAATCGTACAGCATATCCTCCGATTCCCTCGCCTCTATCTCATGAGGGCGATCGTTGTAATCGTAATCTTCTATGGCGTCACCGTTGTAGTGCACTTTACCATCAATGTATCGAAGAGAACCATCAATCCATTGTGACATGTGAGTAAGTTCATGAAATAGAACTTTTAGATACAGTTCATCCTCCATGTCTGATTGAATATCAATAACAAAAGAACGCGGACGGTTGAATTCACCATCCACGTCACAATAACCTTCTACTTGTTCATCTTCTAATCCACTATGAACAATATCAATGTCCAGATTATGACGTGGATAGAATCTATTTACAAACCAAGAGGAAGCATCCTCACAGAGTTCCTCAGAATAACCGATTCCAGAATGATAGATGAGAGACATGTTCCCCAATGCATAAACCATATAAACGACGCACAAAACAAAAGTTTTTCTTTTGAAGTCATAACAAAATCACATAATAAAAAGGGATGGTAGAGGTTAGAGTCACCACTCTCTAACCTCTTCACCCACTACTCTTCCACCAACCAAAGAAGAGTAGTATCGGAGTCTCGAAGTAACAAAGAATCTCAACGACTCCTATAGTATAGGGTATGGTTCAGAATTTGTCAACACCCATTTTCATGCCATTGCTCAAAATATCCTTGCTCTTGATCATCGTATGGATATGAAGCGAGTTGCTTCTTGGGCCACTGTAGATCGATTCCCGTCTTAGGAAATGCTTTGAATACTCTACGACCAACCTCATCACTCAGTTTCTTAGCATAGTTCCACTCTGGTGCTTCATCGTAAAGATACTTGTCTGGTTGATCAAAGAGTTGCTTGACTCTAGGATCAATTTTAGAGCAATAATGTCCACAAATATACGTCTCAGTACGAATGAAATACTTATAATATTTCCACAACTCAGACTTTGGTAATTTACTCTTATCACCGAATCCATCAATCTCAAGTGGAGTATCGAATAGATTTTTCAATGAATTAGTTTTACCCCAGAATACATGGTCTCTGGGATGGAAAAGTAAGTTTGGATACATTCCGGCAACAAACAGTTGCTTTTCATTTTCACAGTTATCAAAATAGAACTTCATCATACGTTCCATACTCTCATGAGTATAGATTTGGTCACTCCTCATCTTGACAGAGACATCAGTAGTCACAAGATTTAAACCATTACGTGATGAAACAATTTGGAGATTTCTGTTATCAGTTCCCCATGTCTCTGGATCATCATTACGAACAACTTTGATCCGATCACCTGCTTCAACTTCCTCGTCAGTTTTCCAACAAGAAACAATAATATTATTAATAAATGGTATCTGTAAGTAAGACTTAATTACTTCCCTTGTTGTTGAGTCGTACTTACCTTGAAGTACGACATCAATCTTTTTTTCAGTTACCTCAGCAACCTTTCCATATCGCTCTTCCTGTTCAACACGTCGTTTTTCGAGGAAGTTATTGATATAGTATTGTTCATCTTTAACTCCAAATGCTGAAATATTATTTTCAACAATACCTTTATAGTGATCATTTAGATCGTAATTATGCTTCAGATCGACCAAGATTGATCTGGATTCCTCCGCTTTACCCCAATGCCATCCAGCAAGAGACTTAATAAAGTATAGTACATATGAACCAGGATACTCAACATCAGTATACAGGTCACGATATTCATGATCAATATATTCCAATCCCTGACATGCGTAGATATAAGCATCTTGCCACCACTCACGCCTCTCAGCAAATCTTGCTAGAAGGAAATATGCTTCTGGTCTGTCTGGATGAACCATCAATGCTTGTTGTAGCATAGATTTAGAACTTCCATCACGAGTTCCCTGCTTCTCATAGCAATAAGATCCACGAATCAATGATTCATATGTAAGATCGATGTCTTCGGATCTTTCTGCTGCTCTGAGGTAATAAGAAAGTGCTGGTGCAGTATGCCCATCATTTTCATACCAGACACCCATGTCAAAGTTTTTCTTTGCATCCTCCGTATCCATGGAGTATGTTACTAACAACTTTTCAAGATCAGTAGTCCCAGTAAACTGTTCCTCTGGATCACGGATCCCCAAAAGTTG
>FUWD013018878.1_pt1 | contig 10035 bp, 7 predicted proteins | sample 1063281 | NCBI WGS metagenome assembly FUWD01 (sample SAMEA79048168, study PRJEB19326) | metagenome | biome: marine
ACAATGCGTTCGTCGAGGAACGCAACGGACATATCGTACGCAAACATATCGGATACGTCAGACTCGACGTTCCCGAGGTCGTTCCTGTACTGAATGAATTCTACGAAGTTCTCAACCTGTATCAGAACCATTTCATTCCTTCAAGACGATGTGTCTCGAAGGAGCGGGTCGGATCAAAGTATGTGAGAAAGTATGAAAAAGCGGCGACACCCTATGCGCGGGTCATGGCCCATGCGTCCGTTTCGGAAAGTCTCAAGGAAACGCTTCGGACAGTGCATGAGTCACTCAATCCGTTGAAGTTGAAACAGGAACTCGATATACTGAGGAAGAAGGTGTTTGAAATCCAAAAGACCGGCGCTGGGAACCGAAAGCATTTTTCTCCGTTCGGTGACAGTTAATTACTATCTATTGCGGTCTCCCGTTCTCTTCAGACGCGTCGACCGCATCGTTTCGAAGACGGTTTCAGAGACTTTTCACCGGATTTTTTTTCGTGCGAAAACACGAATCCGTCTTTCCCGGCATCGACGGAGATCCCATCGGCAGGCACCTTCCCCTCGATCACTTCGAGGGCCAAGGGGTCGAGGATGTCGCTTTGGATGACGCGCCGCAGGGGCCGTGCGCCATAGGCAGGGTCGAAACCCTTCTCGGCGAGTCGAGTGCGCGCCGCGTCAGTGAACGTGACAGCGATATCCTTCGCGGCGAGGCGCAAGGCTACCTTGTCGAGTTCGAGGTCCACGATCCTACGAATGACAACCCGGCCGAGCGGGTGAAAGATGACCACCTCGTCGATACGGTTCAGGAACTCGGGACGGAAAGTTTCCCGCAGGCTCTTCATGATCTTGGTCCGGATGGATTCCTCGGACAGCTCGTCCTCTCCCGTTTCCCTGCGTTCCTCGGTAAACCCCAGCCGCTCCGCACGGGCGAGCGTCTCCGATCCGACATTCGACGTCATGATAATGACCGTGTTCTTGAAAGAAACCGTCCGTCCCTTCGCATCGGTCAGTCGTCCGTCATCGAGGATTTGCAGCAAGATATTGAAGACGTCAGGATGCGCCTTTTCGATCTCGTCGAAAAGTACGACCGCATACGGTCGGCGACGGACTTTCTCGGTCAGCTGCCCGCCCTCGTCGTAGCCGACATATCCCGGCGGCGAGCCGATAAGCTTGGCTGTCGAATGGGATTCCATATACTCGCTCATATCGACCCGGACGAGCGACTTCTCGTCGTCGAACATGAACCCGGCGAGCGCCTTGGCAAGCTCCGTCTTGCCGACACCCGTCGTCCCGAGAAAGATGAACGAGCCGATAGGGCGCCCCTCCTCGGAAAGGCCCGCCCGGGAGCGCCGTATCGCGTTCGAGACCGCCGTGATCGCCTCATCCTGTCCCACGACCCGATTCTTCAGTTCCGACTCCATATGCACCAGTTTCTTCGCCTCCGTCTCGAGCATCTTGGACACGGGAACTCCGGTCCATTTCGAAACGACCGAGGCGATATCCTCCTCCGTAATCTCCTCCTTGAGGATGGACCCCGCCTGCTGAAGTTTCGCGAGCTTCTTTTCCTCGGAAACCTGCTTTTTCTGGATTTCGGGAATCTTTCCGTATCGGATCTCGGCCACCGCGTCGAGTTCACCTCGTCGCTCCGCCATCTCCGCCTCGGACCGCAATCGGTCGATCTCGGCCTTGGTCGACCGAAGCGACGCGATAAGATCACGCTCCCCCTTCCACTGCAGAGAAAGCTTTCCGGATTTTTCACGAAGATCTGCAAGCTCCCGTTCGATGTCGGCGACTTTCTTTTTCGAACGATCGTCACGGTCTTTTTCAAGCGCACGTTTTTCGATTTCGAGACGGCGGACGTTCCGCTCCAACGCGTCGAGCTCGGTCGGGAGCGAATCGATCTCCATCCGTCGGAGCGACGCCGCCTCGTCCACGAGGTCGATCGCCTTGTCCGGCAGGAAACGGTCGCTGATATACCGCCGAGAGAGCCGTACGGCCGCCACCACCGCATCGTCTTGGATGCGGACCCCGTGATGCAGCTCGTATTTCTCCTTGATGCCTCGAAGGATCGCGATTGCGTCCTCTTCCGAAGGCTCCGAGACGAAGACCGGCTGGAACCGCCGCTCGAACGCCGCGTCCTTCTCGATGTATTTCTGATATTCCTTGAGCGTGGTCGCGCCGATGGTCCGCAGTTTCCCGCGGGCCAAGGCCGGCTTGAGCATATTCGACGCATCGAGCGCACCGTCGGTCGCACCCGCCCCCACGAGCGTATGAATCTCGTCGATGAAGAGCACGAAGCGGTCCGCCGAACGTTCCACTTCCTTCAACACCGCCTTGAGCCGCTCCTCAAACTCGCCGCGGAACTTCGCCCCGGCAAGAAGCGCACCGAGATCAAGCGAGATAATCTCGCGCCCCTTCAGGCTTTCCGGCACGTCACCCGACACGATCCGCTGAGCCAAGCCTTCCGCGATCGCGGTCTTGCCGGTTCCGGCCTCGCCGATGAGGACCGGGTTATTCTTCGTCCGACGGGACAATACCTGCATCACGCGACGGATTTCCTCGTCGCGGCCGATGACAGGATCAAGCTTCTCCTCGCGGGCGAGCTTCGTCATGTTGACGGCGTATTTTTCAAGCGCCTGATATGACGACTCGGGTGTATCGCTTTCCACCTTCGCCCCGCCTCGGATACCCGAAAGCGCCTGGAGCACCTTGTCACGATCAGCGCCGTGTTTCGTCAGGATTGCCTTAACGTCGCTGTCGACCGACAGCAGCGCGAGCAGAAGATGTTCGGTCGAGACGTAGGTATCTCCCATCGAGGACATCTCCTTTTCCGCGACATCGAACACCGTAGCGAGTACGGGTGACAAGATGAGCTGGACCGCGCCAGCAGCTCCTTTCGGGAAGCTATCGATGGCACCGAGAGTCGCTCCCTTGATCGCGTCGAGATCCGCACCGGACTGGACGAGCGCCCCGGGCACGATGGACCCTTCTTGAACGAGCAACGCATACGACAGATGCTCCGCGCGGAATTCGGCATTCCCCCTCGAGAACGCGTTTTCCTGCGCATGGCGCAACGCCTCCTGACTCTTCTGCGTGAACGTGTTGATATTCATACGGATGGAATTATTAACCCGCCCTTCAAATACCCGACGCCTCACTCTTGACTTTTCGCTAAGTAAAGAGATTCTACTCTAACGAAGGCAGAATAAATTAAGAGGCGGGTTAATAAGAATATGGAATGAGGAATACCGCCGCCCGGGACCGCCCTCGAACCCGAGCTGTCACTTGATTCCCTATTTCTTGTTCTCAATTCTTCCGACATCACTATACACCCGCGTACAAAAATTAGCAATCTCATGCAGAGAGTGCTAATTCGATCCTCGACGTCGAATCCCGTCTTTTTTCCCAAAAAACCGACCTCATATACGCAGCCCCAGTTTCCGCATTCATAGTAATCGACCACCAGACTGAGGTCCGGTGGCTTTGTGCTTGCCGGCTACGCCGGCAGGGCGATTCCTTAGGGTAGAGGACATAATCCTCTTCTGTCTTTGCGAGGCATGAATATGGCCTCATATTCATGCCGCGGCAATCCAGTCACGTCGCTCGCGAGCGACAGGACCAGTCACGTCGCTCGAACTTCGCATAAACAGGTCGTCATACCTATACTGGACCGCCACGGTTTTCTGAGAACAGAAAACCTCGCGGAGACATGCGGAGAAATCATATATGTGTTCTGAAATCATCGGGACCGTCTTTTCACACGGTCCCGATGTACGGCGTCGCCTTCAAACGTACACCCCAGCTTCGCTGGGGGTGTATAGATTAAAAATCCCCGGAAATTTCTTTCCGGGGTGGCGATGTTTCGCCGTTTCGTCCGATTATCCCGCCGTCTGTTTCAGCTGGGCTTTTCGTGCCGCGAGACGCGCCTGGGATTCCTGCAGAATCGCATTCTGGCCAAGACCGGTACTGATGTCTCCCATTGCCCGCCTCAGTTTAGCATCGGCAATGTTCGACTGGTTTTCCAGCCTGTCCGCGATATTGTCGACAGACACGACGTGATTACGTAAACCTACTCCGTGATATTCCCGGCGGTTATCCGCGACATGACGAGTCGTCGTGCCGACTCTTCCGGATCCGATACGACGGTCATTCCCTCTCGATCAGCATAGGTTCTTGCTTCTCGGAGAATGTCTTCTCTTACCTATTCGGACATTTGAGACGAGTATTCACCGACGAGTCGCTTTACTTCCGACATGAAAACCGAAAATTTCTCTTGAGGTGCCGATGCTCTATCCGTTCCGGACACTTGTTCAAACATATGTTTTCTATACAGATTATTCCACGTTCATATGAGCACGGATTATTACCCTATTCCTTCCGGATCGCCTCCATGGGAGAGAGGCGGGCGGCGCGGACGGCCGGTGAGAGACCGAAGAGCAGCCCGACCGATACCGAAAATCCCGCCCCGAGAAGCAGCGACTTCGGCGAAAGGACGAGATCGACCGGGAACCCGGCCTGCGTGAGCAGTATCGAAGATACCCAGGTGAACGCAATCCCGGACAGGATGCCGATCGCGCCGCCGAGCCCGGTCACGATGAGTGCCTCGACGAGAAACTGCGCGAGGATGTTTCCCGAGGTGGCACCGACCGCCTTGCGGAGCCCGATCTCTCCGGTGCGTTCCGCGACCGAGACATACATGACGTTCATGATACCGACCCCGCCCACGACCAGCGAGATCGACGTGAGCGCGATGAGGAGGATCGAGATGGTCCCCACGATATCGCCGAGCATTTCCTGGGCTTCCCTCGTCGAGGTCACGGCGAAGTCGTCACGATCCGGATCGTCGATATCATGCTCGCGACGAAGCAGGGAGGTCAGAAGCGAGACCGTCTCCGTCTCGCGGGACGGGTCCTCCATCCGCACGGAAATCATCTGCACGTAGTTCACGCCGAGGAGTTTCTTCTGCAGCGTCCTGATCGGCACATAGGCCATCGCGTCCAGGTCGAAAAACGCGGCCGACCCGCGCGGAGAAAGGGTCCCGACCACGCGGTACCGCTCCCCACGGATCGTCACCGACTCCCCGACCGCGTCACGGTCGCCGAAGAAGGTCTCCTTCACACCGCTCCCGAGCACGATCACCCGTGCGAGGCTCTCGTCCTCGTCGGCTCCGTAGAAGCGCCCCGACGCAAGCTCCAGGTTGGTATCGACCGATGGCGCATCGGCGCCGGCGCCGAAAAGCATGATCCGCTTGCCGACCGGCCCATAGGTCGCGCGTTCCTGTGCGATCGTCCCCGCATACGATGCCCGGACGTTCGGCAGACGGTCGATCTTTTCCTGGTCGCCTTGCGTAAGCGTGGTTATCTGGATGCCCTGTGCGATGCCTCCCGCGTTCTCGGTCGAGGTCTTGCCGGTATTGGGCACCTTGACCTCGACCTGGATGAGGTCGGTCCCGAAGGTCGACACCATGCCGACGACATACCCCTTCACCCCGTCGCCGAGCGACATGATGACGGTCACCGCGAACACGCCGACGACCACCCCGAGCAACGCGAACACCGTCCGCGCGACATGCGTTCGAATCGTCCGGATCGCGAACAGGACGGGGCGCGGGATTGTCGGTCGGTAAAGGCGCATGGGGGACGGATTACGGATTCAACAGCGTCGGGTCCGATCCGGCCGGTTTCGCAGGCCGGAGTTTCCGAATGATCGGAAGCATGGTCCGGTGAACGATGCGGACCAGAATCAGGGTCCCGATGAGCGCGACGGAGGAGACATACAGGATCCGCATCCAAAGTTCACCGGAATCCGTCCCGCTCATGAACCCGTGCGCAACGAAGAGCGGATAAGCGGCGAAACTTGCATAGTGGATGATCCGCCACAGCTTCGGTGGCATCTTTGCACGAAATTCCGCGGTCAGGATCAGGACGACGACCAGGTAGGCGGCGACCACGCCGAACGCGACCGGGAGTCTCGTATCGAACCCCGAAACGGAAACCAGTCCGTCGCGGACGAACCGGTACGGAACGACAGCCTCGACCCAGGTCATCCGGATGAACCCATCGAAGAGAAACGCGACGACATGCGCGACGATCGCGAAAAGAGATGCGAAAGAAAGCGATCGGTGCAGTTCATACGCGTCGGGCCCGGGAATACGGCTGATGAATGCCCGGGAACTTATGACCAATCCGTACGCGGACGTCAGCGTCAACAAAACGAAGGCAAGGATGCCGGCTGCCCGGGCGACATACCAGGGAAATTTTTCACTATCGCCGAAAAACCCCGAATCCATACGATTCACGGACTGCAGCACCCCGTCATCGGCATCCTTCGGGTCGGTGCCATCGAGAACCTCCTGTCCGTCCGACAAACCGTCCTGATCCGTATCAAAACGGTCGGGATCGGTATGATACGTCGACACTTCACCATCATCGGTCAATCCGTCGAAGTCGGTATCCTGTACCGAAGCGGATGCGGTCGAGACACACAACAGGAACAACGACAGGATCGACAACGACAGCAGTCGGCACGGACTAGACGGATTTCGGTGTCTCATAAAGATAGTGTTTCATGGTATCAGTATACACCGTCTCGCCCGTTTCGCTTACCAGAAATGTCGGTACTCCCCGCTCTTCCGCAAACTGGAGGGCACGTTCGCGACCCAGGATACAAAGCGTCTTTGCCAACACCTCGGCACGGGTCGTCGTTTCGGAGAGGACCGTCGCGGATCGAAGGTCCGTCGCAGCGCTTCGATTGGTTCGGGGATCGATCAGGTGATGATGAGTCATGTCTCCGGTCGTCCACCGTCGCCGATCCGTCCCCGAGGTCGCCACCGCCCTATCGCGCACCAGAAGCATCGGCTCGGGCAAGTCGTCCGGCATGGCGATTCCGACCGCCCAGTACGGATACCCCGCCTCAGCATTCCGGCCCGCAGCGTACATATCCCCACCGGCATCGACGAGAAAGTCCACGTAGCCGCGTTCCCGAAGCATCTTCACGACACGATCGACCGCATATCCCTTCGCGATGCCGCCAAGGTCGATCCGCAGCTCCTGCGGTTTCCTGGCCTCACCCGTTGCCGGATTGACCGTCAGCGATGCGAACGGAACCCGCGATCCGACCGATGCCTTGGATGGGATACCGAACGCCTCACTTCCGAAACTACCCGCATAGCCGAGCGCCTCGAGATCCGGGAGGATCGATGGATCAAACAGTCCATCCGTTTCACGATGACAAGCGATCGACTCGGACAACAGGCCCCGAAGTTCCGCGGTCACCCGAAGTCCGGTCGAGTCATTGAAGCGGGAGAGCTCGCTGTCGGGACGGAAGCGGCTGAATCGCCGTTCCGTATCGCGGAACATGGCGAAGGCATCGTCCAGATCGTGGTTCATCGCCGTGTCGTTCCGAGTCCCCGAAACGAGCCGAATGAAAACGTCCGTCCGCATGATCTCCCCGTGAACCTCGCGTTCGGCGGACTTAGGAGCGTTCATACGCGTCCACGATGCCGTTCGAATCGAGGTCGCCCCCGTTCTCGAAGAACGAGAGGTCGTCCTCGTCGTGATGCCGATCGAACGCATCCGGGACGGCATCGCCGTCGGTATCGGTAAAATATTCCCGCTGATGCACGGACGGATCCGGATCGATCGCATCGACCAGTTCGTCCCCGTCACGGTCGGTCCGGTACTCCTCCGGCGTCACCACGACTATCTTCTCCACCTGTCGGGTCTCGTACCGGGTCTCATAGACCGTCGCCGCCCGCGCCACAAGTAAACCGCCGACAAAAAAAACCGTGAAAACGATCACGACCGACATCATCCTTTTGGAATATACCCGGATACGCATATGTCGTCCGTTCAGGATGATTTGGTGTCACGCGTCTTCACGGGCACCTGAACCGGAACCGTCTCACTGACGATTTCGGTCGTCTCGACCCGACTCTCCTCAACGAGACCGTCCTGTCGCGCCAACAGGTCTTCGTATTCGGCCTTGGAACGATCCATGATCCCTCGCAGTTTCTCACGTTCCGCGGCGCGCGCCTCTTCATACGACCGGCGGGACGCCTCGGCCTCACGAAGACGGGCCGACAAGTCGGCTGCGTTTGCCTCGCGTTCCGATACCCGTTTCCGTCCCTCGGTATACAACACGCCGAACAGGGCGACTGCCAAAATGACAAGCACCGACACGATTACCACCGCTCTCAATATCCAGGATCGTTTCATATATTGTTCGCGATACGATTCTCATCCGTTCCATCATACCATGACCCGTTTCCGAGACCGCAACTTACGAACTCCTCGTCGACCGTGCCGGCACCGGAACGGATGCCGCATCCAAAGAAGCGCTTCCTGTCGAAGACTCGTACTCGGACGAGGGTGGGTCCGGCAATGTCCGGATACCTGCCGCATCGACATCGTCGGAAGTCGATTCCGGACCGGCATCCCGGGATATCGACAGGAAGACTGTCAAAAACAGAGCGAGGATGACGAGTGCGATCAGGACCGGTCGGAATACATTCATACATCTTTCGCACGAAATCGATCGGAACGCTACTATAATGATACGGGTACCGGGCCGTCACGTTTTCATTCGTATCGCAATGCCTCTATCGGCGGTATTTTCGCTGCCTTCCATGCGGGATAGAGCCCGAAAACAACCCCGATAAGGAAGGACACCGCAAAACCGATCGCGACGGATTCCGGCGGGACGATAAAGTTCCACTCGTACCCCATGGAGGGTATGACGAGCGCGGCGGCATAGGCGATACCGACCCCGAGGAGGATGCCGATGGCGCCGCCCGTCGCCGAAACGGACCCCGATTCGATCAGGAACTGCGAAAGGATGTGATGGGGACGCGCGCCGACCGCCTTGCGGAGACCGACCTCGCGGATGCGTTGGTTCACCGCTATCAGCATGGAATTCATGATACCGATCCCGCCGACCATAAGCGAGATCGACGCGATAGCGGTCAGGAAATAGCGCAAGACGTCGGTCACGCCGGTGATAGTATCGAGTGCCTGCGCGAAACTCCGGGCGGAAAAATCGGGCTCCTCCCCCTCATCGATATCGTGCCGGTCGCGAAGCACCGTCTCGATATCTCGGATGGCCGGTTCGATATCCTCCGCCGTCGCCGTCTCCACGCGGATGAAATTGAGATACTCAATGCCGAGAAGAATTTTTTGCGCCGTACCGAGCGGGACATACACGAGCGTATCCGGGCTCGAGAACGTACCCGCCCCGCGTTCGGTGAGTACGCCGACGACCCGGAACGGGATATCCTTGATAACGACCGTTTCGCCGACGGCGCTCCCGTTCGGAAACAGGTCGTCGGCCCGTGTCGCCCCGAGCACGGCGACCCGCGAGAGGTCCGTTTCCTCCTCGGGGAAGAAGAATCGGCCCTCGGCGACTTCCATATTCTCGATGGAAACCACTTCGGGCGAAACGCCCTGATAGCTCGACTGGAACGATTCCGCGGGAGACTCGACGAGCGCCGACCCGGATACGTACCCGCCAGCATACGTGAGTCCGGAAACATTCCCCTTTCGGCGAAGCGCCTCGAGGTCACCGTTTTTGAGCGTGGTCGTGACGATGCCGAATGCGGACGCCGGCGGCCCGTCCTCTTCCGACGCGCCCGGCAGGATACCGATCAGGTTCGACCCGACCTTTTCCACCTGGGAAAGTATCAGGTCCTGGGCCGACGCGCCGATCGACATGACTAAGATGACCGACGCGGTCCCGATGACGATGCCGAGTACCGTCAGGAAAAACCGCAGTTTGGCGGCGGCAAGCGAACGGAACGCTATCCTGATCGGATCGGAAAGTTTCATACGCAACGAGTCACAAGTCAAAAGTCACAAGCCACAAGTCGCGCATCGATTGACGATATCATCCTGGTCAGGACTTTCGACTTTTGACTTTCGGCTTTTGATTGTTGTCTACTTCAACGTCTCCTCCCCAGGGCCGGCGATACGGCGCACCGCGACCGGCTCGTCCGCGACGATCCTCCCGTCCACCACGCGGATGATCCTTTTGGCATGTTCCGCGGTCA
>FUWD013310667.1_pt3 | contig 10034 bp, 14 predicted proteins | sample 1063281 | NCBI WGS metagenome assembly FUWD01 (sample SAMEA79048168, study PRJEB19326) | metagenome | biome: marine
CCAATAGCTGCTAATATTAACGCATAAGGAAAAATGAATTTTAAAGTTTCAAAATTTAAAGGAATATTTGAAAATGTTTCTAAAACAGGAACTGGAAAACCACCTTTTAAACCTTCGCCACCACCATCTTTAATAAATGAACCTACAGTTGCAACATCTAAATTGGAGAAAATTGCTATTGCTGAAACGACCAAAATAGCAATTAATGCTTCTGGTAATTTTTTTGTTGCTTTTAATTTTGGCAAACCCCACATAATAAGCATCGTTAAACCTACTAAACCGATCATGTACCATAAAGAAACTCCTTCTAGCCAAACTTTTTCACCACCAATAGTTTTTTTAAACATGCCTAATTGAGATAAGAAAATAACGATAGCCAAACCATTTACAAATCCCATCATTACTGAATGCGGAATTAATCGTACAAATTTACCAAGTTTAAAAACACCCGCAAGTACTTGTATAACTCCCATTAACATTACGGTTAAAAAAAGGTAGTATAAACCTAAATTTTCATCAGGATTACCCATCGCGTTTCCATCAGCAACCAAAGAAACCATAACGACTGCTAAAGCACCAGTTGCTCCAGAAATCATACCTGGTCTTCCGCCAAAAATAGAGGTAATTAAACCAACCATAAAAGCGGCATATAACCCAACTAAAGGGTCTACGCCTGCAACAAATGCAAATGCTACAGCTTCAGGAACTAATGCTAATGCAACAGTGATTCCTGATAAAATATCATTTCTAACGTTTTTTACATTTTTGGTAATAAATTCAGTCATAATTTGGTGGCTTTTAAAAGTCGGCAAAGATAGATGGTTTTTTTAGAAAACTATCCTTCTTTGTAAGTATCGTACACTAATTTAATATTTGCGTAGGTATTTTGTAAAGCATCGTTAATTTCAAGGTTATTTTTAAAAGTAACTTCTGTAATTCCTTCTTCAATTTGCGGAGCTAATTCTTTGTTATAATCAGAACTCATTAAAAACCAATGAGTTTCTTTTAATTTCATTCCTTGTTGAAAATAAATATGATAGGTGGTGATTAGTTTTTTTGAAATTGATAAATTAAAAATGCCACATTCTTCTTCAACCTCTCTTATAGCTGCTGTTTCTATGCTTTCTCCTTTTTCAATTCTTCCTTTTGGTAAATCCCAAATATTATTTCTGTAAATAAATAACACTTCTTTTTTAGGGTTTAAAACCAAGCCTCCAGCAGCAGAAACAACATTCATGTTCTTCAAAAAAATAGCCCAATCACTCTCTAAATCAGTAGAATGTAAGATGATTCCGTTTATGTTACTGTCGTTTAATTTGTGTATGATTTCATTAAAGACAATATTTTCAAGAATGTATGTTGGAAAATTATTTTCTTTTTTTGATGAAGATGTGATAATAATAGGCTTATCATTTACAAAAACTGTATACATTTGCACTATGATTTTAAACAAAGATACAGCAAAAAAACAGCCGAACTTTTATTGCAAATTAAAGCGATAAAATTAAGTCCAGGTAAGCCTTTTCAATGGGCTTCTGGTTGGAATTCTCCCATTTATTGCGATAATAGAGTTACTTTGTCATATCCGCCAGTTCGTGTTTTCTTAAAAGAAGAAATGGCGAAAATTGCTGAGCTACAATATGGTAAGCCAGATGTAATCGCTGGTGTTGCAACAGGTGCAATTGCGATTGGTGTTTTGGTAGCTCAAGAATTAGGAGTGCCTTTTATATACGTAAGACCAGAACCAAAAAATCATGGTAGAAAAAATCAAATTGAAGGGCATTTAGAAAGTGGTCAGAATGTGATAGTTATAGAAGATTTAATTAGTACAGGTAAAAGTAGTTTAAATGCAGTTGAAGCTTTAAAAGAAGCAGGAGCAGTTGTAAAAGGAATGGTTGCTATCTTTTCTTACGGATTTGAGATTGCGACTGAAAACTTTAAAGAAAAAAACGTAAGTTTAACAACTTTAAGTAATTACGATAACTTATTAGAACAAGCCTTAGATAGTAGTTATATTTCTGAAAAAGAATTGGCTACATTGCAAGAGTGGAGAGCAAACCCTAGTAAGTGGAATAAATAAATAACAGCATATGAATATTAGTGGAAATAAAGTACTTGTTAATAAATCTCAAAAAGAAACATTTCATTTTTTAACTGATTTAAAAAACTTTGAGCAGTTAATGCCAGCATCTATTCAAAAGTTTGAAGTTGATGAAGATTCTTTTATTTTCGGTTTAAAAGGAATGCCAGAGATTAGATTAGTTTTAAAAGATAAAACGGAGTATTCTAATATTACTCTAGGAGCTGCAAGTAGTAAGCTTAATTTTGAACTAGTTGCTAATATTGAAGAAATTGACGATACTTCTTCTGAAGTTCAATTAGATTTTAATGGTGAGTTTAATATGATGATGGCAATGATGGTTAAAAAACCATTAACTAGTTTTATAGAAACTCTAACGGATAATTTAGAGGGATTAAGCTAGGGAAACTTCTTTAATACCGAATTCTTTTACGGTTTCATCTTCCAACTCAATTTGAAGATGTCCCAAAGAAGAAATTCCAACAATTTTACCCATAAATAAAACATCATTACTATCTTTAAACATAGTTGGGATGTTTTTTTTATACAAGACATTTAGATAGTCAGTTTCTAAATTTGTGTATTTTTTTAATGAAAGCATCTTTAATCTTTCTTCTGTTTTTTCAATAATTTCAACTAAAAGAAGCTCTAGATCAAACTCTTTATTTGTGATTTTTTTTAATGAAGTTACATTTTTCAGTGAATCTGGAAATTTTTCTTGATTTACATTTAACCCAATTCCGATGATAGAATTCTTAATTTTTCTGCCTTTAACGGTATTTTCGATTAGAATACCACATATTTTTTTATTTGCTGACAAAATGTCGTTTGGCCATTTTATTGAGAGGTCTTTCGTTTTTTGATTAGAAAGTACATCAAAAATAGCTAAGCTAACTGCAAAATTTAAATATTTTTGATTGCTAATTTCTAAATCAATATTACAGAAATAAGCACTGATAGTCAAGTTTTTAAGTGGTTCGGAAATCCAGTTGCTATCTTGTTGACCACGTCCTTTCTTTTGTTCTTTTGCAACAACAACAGTACAGTTTTCGAGGGTCGTACTTAATGCTAATTCTTTTAAAAAAGAATTTGTAGAGTCAATGGCATTAAGTTTGATTATTTTCAAGTGTTAAATAAAGTATAAACTAGTTCAATATTACGTAAAAAACTCGCAAAAAAATAATAACTTTGCGGTAAAATAGAAAATAAATTAATGGCAAAAAAGCAAGTAAGTACAGATGATTTAATCACTGTCATTATAAAAGGTATAGATGATGTTAAAGGAGAAAACATCCAATTACTTGACTTAAGAGGAATAGAAAATACAGTTTGCGATTATTTTATAATCTGTTCGGGTAATTCTAATACACAGGTTAATGCAATTTCTGGTTCTGTTCAAAAAGTAGTTAGTAAAGAATTGAAAGATAAACCTTGGCATATAGAAGGACAAGGTAATTCTGAATGGATTTTAATGGACTATGTGAATGTTGTAGTTCATGTTTTTCAAAAACATGTAAGAGACTTTTATGATATTGAAAGCCTTTGGGGTGATGCAAAAATTACCAAAGTAAATCCAGTTTATCCTATTTATTTTATAACAGATGAGTGATTCAAATAAAGATAAAAATCTAATATTCTAAATTTAAGTTTAGTTCGTATTGGATCTATGGTGCAGTTTTTATAGTAATATTAGCAGTGCAATTTTTTAGTAGTGGAGATTTAGCTTCTAAAAGTATCTCTAAAAATAAATTTGAAGAAATCTTAAATAGCAATGACATCAAAGAAATTGTCGTAGTTAATAGAGATGTAGCTCAAATTTATTTAACTACAGAGGCTTTAAAAAAAGACATTTATTCAAAGCAGACATCTTCAAGTTTTTATAGACCAGGTTCACCAGTTTATGAATACAACTTTGGAGATTTAAGAACTTTTGAAGAAAGTGTTGCTACCCTCAAAAAAGAAAAAGATTTAGTTGTTGATATAGACAATAAAGAAAAAACAAGCATTTTAGATGCTTTTTTAAGCTTTTTACCATTTATAATTTTAATAGCTGTTTGGCTGTTCTTTATGAAAAGAATGTCTGGTGGTGGAAGTGGTTCTGGTGGTGGAGGTCAAATTTTTAGTATCGGAAAATCGAAAGCTAAATTATTTGACAATGATACTAAAGTAAAAACTACTTTTGAAAATGTTGCAGGTTTAGAGGGGGCAAAAGAAGAAGTTCAAGAAATTGTAGATTTCTTGAAACATCCAGAAAAATATACTTCTTTAGGAGGTAAAATTCCAAAGGGAGCCTTATTGGTAGGACCTCCTGGAACAGGTAAAACTTTGTTAGCAAAAGCTGTAGCAGGTGAAGCAGGTGTTCCTTTTTTCTCTTTATCAGGTTCAGATTTTGTGGAAATGTTTGTTGGAGTAGGAGCCTCAAGGGTTCGTGATTTATTTAAACAAGCAGCACAAAAATCACCTTCAATCATATTTATTGATGAAATCGATGCGATTGGTAGAGCTCGTGGTAAAAGTAATATGACGGGTGGAAATGACGAACGTGAAAATACACTGAATCAGTTATTAACTGAAATGGATGGTTTTGGTACAGATACAAATGTAATTGTAATAGCTGCAACCAATAGAGCCGATGTTTTAGACAGTGCTTTAATGAGAGCAGGCCGTTTTGATAGACAGATCTATGTAGATTTACCGAATATTAATGAGCGTAAAGAAATTTTCGAAGTTCATATAAAACCGTTAAAGTTAGCAGATGATGTTAAAATTGAATTTTTAGCTCAACAAACTCCTGGTTTCTCAGGTGCAGATATTGCAAATATGTGTAATGAGTCAGCTTTAATTGCTGCTAGAAACGGCAAAAAAGCAATTCATCATCAAGATTTCTTAGATGCTGTAGATAGAATCGTTGGTGGTTTAGAAAAGAAAAATAAAGTAATTACTCCTAAAGAAAAGAAAGTAATTGCATTCCACGAAGCAGGTCATGCAACTGTAAGTTGGATGTTAGAACATGCTGCGCCTTTAGTAAAGGTTACGATTGTACCAAGAGGTCAGTCTCTAGGAGCTGCATGGTATTTACCAGCGGAAAGATTGATTGTTCAAACAGAGCAAATGCTAGATGAAATGTGTGCTACATTAGGAGGAAGAGCTGCAGAGAAAATTATCTTTAATAAGATTTCTACTGGTGCTTTAAGCGATTTGGAGAAAGTAACTAAACAAGCGAGAGCAATGGTTACTGTTTATGGTTTAAATGAAGAGGTTGGTAATATTACTTATTATGATTCTTCAGGAAATGACTCTTTTGTAAAGCCTTATAGTGAAGAAACAGGTCGTAAAATTGATAAAGAAATTTCTAAAATGATAGAAGCTCAATATGTAAGAGCAATAGAACTTTTAGATAACAATAGAGAAAAGCTTACTATATTAGCAGAACTGTTATTAGAAAAAGAAGTTATTTTTAAAGATGATTTACTAGAAATTTTTGGTAAAAGACCTTTTGATGTAGAAACTGAAGAAGTGATTGTCAAAGAAGAACTAGAGACACCTTCAGTAGATAAAATCTCTGAAGAATAATTTTAAAATGAATTTTTTTAAAAAACTTTTTAACATCCCCATTGAAGAGGACAAAGAAATAAACAAACAAGAAGATATATTAACTCTTGATGACTTATTTGTGCACAACTTTATGGAAAAGGGTGGTAAGTTCTTGTATTGTTCTAAAAAGCAAGAAGTATTAGAGAATTATAAGAAAATACTTGCAGAAAACAATTGGAAAGAAGTTGGCTTATTAGATGATAAGTTGACTTCTTTTTTTAAAAATAATGCTACTAGAGCATTAAAACCATACAAAGAAGAGACTCCAGTATTTACTTCTTGTGAACATTTAATTTCAGATAGTGGTGATATTTTATTCTCGTCAAATCAATTAGGTAGTATTAAGTTAAGAGAATATCCAGATAATTTTATTGTTTACGCAACAACAAGTCAGTTAGTTAAAGATACGGGTCAAGCTCTAACGGGTATTAAAGCCAATTGCACGAAAAATTTACCAACAAATATTTCTGCTGTAAAGAATTATATTATTAATAAAAATGATGATAATTTTTTAAACTATGGTAACAGTAACTCAAAAAACTTATATTTGCTCCTGTTAGAAGATTTATAATATGCGCAACCTTTTAAAAAGGAGTTTTTCTGGAATTATTTTTGTTTTAATATTTATTTCTGCAATCTTGCTTTCTAAAGAATCTTATATAGTACTAATTACTTTATGTGGATTTTTATCTATTTGGGAATTTATTAGAATGATAAAACTCAAAAATTACGCTTCCTATATATTCTTTGCAATTGTTGTATTCTTAATGATCAAGAGACAAGATAGTTATGCTATACTTTTAGTTTTAATAATAACAATACTTTCTTCTACATTTTTAATGTATCAACTTTTTGCAAAAAAAGAAATAAAATTTTCTACTGATAGAGTTAAATTAGGGGTTACTATTAGATATGTAATATTTTCTATATGTTTTTTAGTTTTACTCCCTTTTTATAAAGACAGTTTTCATCCATATTTAATGATAAGTATATTATCAATTATTTGGGTAAATGATTCTTTTGCTTTTTTAGTTGGTAAAAATTTCGGAAAAAATAAGTTGTTTCCATCAGTATCACCAAAAAAAACAATTGAAGGCTTTTTGGGAGGATTAATCTTTTCACTTTTAACAGCAATGTTTATAAGTAAAATAAATTTAGATTTCACCATGTTAAATTGGTTGGTTATTGGAATTATCGTTTCAGTAATTGGTACAATTGGGGATTTAGTTGAATCTAAATTTAAAAGACAGGCAAATGTTAAAGATAGTGGAAACATTATGCCAGGACATGGAGGTATTTTAGATAGACTAGATAGTTTGTTATTTGCCGCTCCATTTGTATATTTGTATATTAATTTTATTATTTAAAGATGATTCGATTTCATAAAGAAGGGTACAAAATTATTTCAATTACTTTTATTATTGCAATTGTAGTAATTTTATTAGCTGAAAATTTTATTGATATAAATTGGTTGATAAAAACGATTCAAGTTCTAGTTTTAGGATTTGTAATTATTGTACTTCAATTTTTCAGGAACCCTGAAAGAATTACAAGTTTAAATGATCACCAAATTATAGCACCAGTAGACGGTAAAGTTGTTGTTATTGAGGAAGTAGAGGAGCCTGAATACTTTAAAGATAAAAGATTGCAAATATCAATTTTTATGTCCCCAATAAATGTGCATGTTACAAGATATGCAATGAGTGGAATTATAAAATACAGCAAATATCATCCAGGAAAATATCTAGTAGCTTGGCATCCAAAGGCATCTACAGAAAATGAAAGAACTACAGTCGTAATCGAAAATAAAACGATTGGAGAAGTACTATACAGACAAATAGCAGGAGCTTTAGCAAAAAGGATTATAAACTATGCTAAAGAAGATGACCAAGTAGTACAAGGAACAGATGCTGGTTTTATAAAATTTGGTTCTAGGGTTGATTTATATTTACCTCTAGGAACAAAAATTAATGTAAAATTAGGAGATAAAGTTAAGGGAGGTGTGCAAGTTGTCGCAGAAATATAAACTAGATCTAGATAAAGAGTACAAAGCCTCTTTTGACAAAATATCTAAGTTAAAGAAGGCAGTTGCGCCTGACATCATGCTTAAATTTTATGCTTATTACAAGCAAGCAAATTTTGGTAATAAGTTTTCATTTAATAGTGGTTTAGACGTAAGGAGCGCTTTTAAATTTAATGCTTGGATGCAATTAAATGGAATGACTGCTGAAGAAGCAAAAAAAGAATATATAAAACTAGCTAAAACAATTTAATTTCAAAGAAAAAATTATGAAAAAAATATTTATTATTTCGTTTTTATTGATGGCAACTGGATTTAATTTTTCGGCATGTAAATCAGAGGTTACAAAAGAAGAAAGTAAAGTAGTAACAAAAAAAGATAAAGTTGTTGCGAAAAAATCTACAGCTCCTTTTGCTGTATCAAATGCAGAGAATGAGATTACCTTTTTCGCATATAAAACTACAGAGAAAGTTGCAGTAGGAGGTCAGTTTAAAAAGGTTGATGTTCTTACTGGTGGTGAAGGAAATAGTGTGAAAGAAGCAATTAATAACACCGAATTTTCAATACCTGTAAGTAGTTTGTTTACAAAAGATAGCAGTAGAGATTATAAAATTAAAAAGTTCTTTTTTGGAATTATGGATAACACAAAACTTCTTTCTGGTAAGTTATTGTTAACTGATGATTCGAAAGGAGTTGCAGAAATTAAAATGAATGGAGTTTCTAAAGACGTGCCTTTTACATATACTATTGTTGATAAAGCTTTTAATATGAAAGCGACAATGGATGTTAATGATTGGAACGCATCCGCAGCTTTAGCGTCTTTAAATAAAGTATGTTTAGACTTACATAGAGGTGCAGATGGTATTTCTAAAACTTGGAGTGAGGTTACTTTAGATATTACATCAACATTCTAAAAAATTATAAATTATATAACGCTTTTTTAAGTGTTTTAAATCGAAAAGAAAATCCATTCTTTTCGATTTTTTTTGTCGAAATTCGACTTCCTTCTAAAAGAATAATTGCTAGTTCTCCAAATAAAATTTTTAACATAAAACCAGGAACACCTATTCCTATATAAGGTCTATTTATGCTTTTTGCTAATGCTTTAGAAAAAGTTATACTTGTATGATGTTGTGGTGCAACTGCATTATAAATACCTATTAAATCAGCTTCTATTGATTGGATGTACATTTGGCATAGATCATCAATATGAATCCAAGGAAGATATTGTTTACCTGATCCTAAAGGAGATATGATTGGCGTCTTCATTTTGTCTAATGCCCCACCTTTTTTAGCCAAAACAATACCGGTTCTTAATATCGTTACAGGTATGTTTTCTGTTGAAAATTGATGAGCAGCATCTTCCCATTTTTTGCAAACATCTCCTAAAAAATCATTTTCTACGGTGTCTGTTTCTTTAAAAATAGTAGTTGTGGTAACAGCTCCATAATATCCAATTCCTGACGCAGAAATAAACCCTTTTATACTGATGTTGTTTTCTCTGATAGCATTAAAAATTAAATTAGCAGTTTCAACTCTGCTATCAATAATTATTTTTTTTCGTTCATCGTTCCAGCGCTTATCTGCAATTCCTGCGCCTGCTAAATGAATAATATAATCAACATTTTTCAATGCTTCTGTGTCTACATAATTTTTAGAGATATCCCATTTAAACTCATTTTTGTTTTTAGGGTTTCTGCTTAAAATTACAACCTCGTGATTTCTGTCAACTAACATTTGTGTAAGTCTAGTGCCAACTAAACCTGTACCTCCAGTTATTAAAATCTTACTCATTTGTTGTGGGTTTTATGTTAAGAATTGTTTCTGTAAAATCGAATATTTCGTCTTGGACCTCAAGAAAATTAGGGTTAAAAAAACGAGAAGCTAAAGAATGATTTTTAGCATTAGGAAATGATTTTTTTACTTTTAAATTTGATGGAGTAGAAGTTTGCTTAAACATTTCTAACATTCTTTCTACAGACACAACTTTATCTTGTTCTTCTTCATTTTTGTAATAATAACCTATGAAAAAAGGTTGCTTAATTTTTTCGAAAGTTTCCTTTTTCATAGTTGCCTGAATTAAAGATTTCAATTGAATAATAGCTTCAATTCTATATTTTGCATACCAATATTTTTCTGCCTCATTTGGTGGTTGCCAAGTTTGGTAATTTCCTCCCATTGCAGTTTTTAAAATTTCTTTTCCCCAAGGTTTTGTAATTAAATTCGAAGTAGTATCATAGATCTCTACATTTGGTGAAACTAAAATTAAAGCTTCAATTTCTGGATGGTTTGCTGCTAAATATAAGCCAGCAGTTGCACCTGTACTTGTACAGAAAAGTA